>ENA-ORSX01002332-ORSX01002332.1-human-gut-metagenome-genome-assembly--contig:-NODE-2332-length-10833-cov-2.734737_pt1 | contig 10833 bp, 14 predicted proteins | sample MGYA00241904_ERZ509172 | MGnify/ENA primary metagenome ERZ509172 (study PRJEB26280, sample SAMEA2338795) | human gut metagenome | biome: human gut; feature: human-associated habitat; material: faeces...
GGGCTTGTCCTATCGGACTATGTACCAGCTTTTTCACGACAAACGTCAGCAGGTCTTGGAAAAATTGACACTGGGTGCAACGGTTAAACAGGCTTCACAGTCTATTTTACGTGAGTCTATTAAGACGGGAATGCAGCCTACTATTGACTCTGCAAAGACAGTTGGTTTGGTTAGTCTGCCAGGCATGATGTCTGGTTTGATATTTGCAGGTGTTGACCCCGTCCATGCCATCAAGTATCAGATTATGGTCATGTTTATGCTCTTGTCAGCTACCAGCATGGCCTCAGTTATTGCTTCTTATTTTGCCTATAGGACTTATTTCAATAACAAGGCTCAGTTGACATTTGAATAATAATGAACGTAGAATCTTTATCTCTTGTAGCTGTAGATAGTCGAGGAAAAGCTCTATTTTAGAGAAACCCAGATTGGAAGATTACCGAAAAGTTAGCAAACTTGCTAACTTTTTTTCTATTCTGGACTTTAGGTGACACTACATTTGTTAATCAATTAACATTAGATATGATTGTGTTGGTATCTAACCAGTTGCTTGGATAAGTTACATAATTTATAAAGTGTTCTACACTAAAAATCAAAATGGAGGAGTTACATAAATAGGATGTGACTGTTTTTCTTTAACCGTGGTATAAGGATGTTAATAAATTCACGATTAAAGGATTTGCTGGTGATTCCAACGATCTCATTGTCATAAGGGATAGTCAGTCTGATTAAGAAGAGAACGAATAATGTCAAAGATCACTAATAGCTCATCGATGAGAGTTTATTAATCACCGTGCCTTTGTTTGAGATAAAAAAGTTAACTTTGATTAATATAGTAAACTGAAATACAAATAGTACACAATGTGATATAATGTCCCTATGGCATATTCATTAGATTTTCGTAAGAAAGTTCTCGCCTATTGTAAGCGAACAGGTAGTATCACAGAAGCATCAGATGTTTTCCAAATCTCACGAAATACCATTTATGGCTGGTTAAAACTAAAAGAGAAAACAGGTAACCTAAACCATCAAGCCAAAGGAACAAAACCAAGAAAAGTTGATAGAGATAGACTCAAAAATTATCTTAATGAGCATCCAGATACTTATTTGACTGAAATAGCTTCTGAATTTGATTGTCATCCAACGGCGATTCACTATGCACTAAAAGCTATGGGATATACTCGAAAAAAAGAACCATACTTACTATGAACAAGATCCAGAAAAAGTAGCCCTATTTCTTGAAAATTTTAATCGTTTAAAACACTTACCATCTGTTTATATTGATGAAACAGGATTCGATACTTGTTTTTATCGAGAATACGGTCGCTCATTAAGAGGTCAATTGATAAAAGGCAAAGTATTTGGAAGAAGGTATCAGAGGATTTCTTTGGTTGCAGGGCTGATAAATGGTGAGATAATCGCTCCGATGACTTATGAAGAGACAATGACGAGCGACTTTTTTGAAGCCTGGTTTCAGAAATTTCTACTGCCAACCTTAAGCAGGCCATCAGTTATTATTATGGATAATGCAAGATTTCATAGAATGAGTAAGTTAGAGCTCTTATGTAAAGAGTATGGGCATAAACTTTTACCACTTCCTCCATACTCACCTGACTTTGACCCTATTGAGAAAACATAGGCTCATATCAAAAAACACCTCAGAAAAGTATTGTCAAATTGTGATACTTTTCTTGAGGTTCTTTTGTCCTATCCTTATTTCAATTAACCATATATTGCTAACTATGGCGATGAAACAAAAAACTTACTTTCGATTGCACAAAAGTAAGTCAACTGATGGTCGTGACCACTATTTTATTTTTAAAGTAAGAACAACTAATGAAAACAAACGAATCAGGATTTATAAGTATGCAGAAACCAAAACAATGATTTAACAAAGTTTTAAAATAGAAGATGATAAAGAAAAATCAGAAAATAGCATAAGCTCAGAGAAAATCTCTGAGCTTTTTTCTATTCTTCTTCCGTCACATTAAACTTCTTGAGTTCTTCCTTATAAGCCTCACTACCTTTCTTGAAGTACTGGCGTTCTGATCCTGTAATATTAGCAGTAATAACATCATCTTTGTATTCATATTTGACCGTTGGATTGACAAATCCTGAGATTTCAAAAGTTTGTGTATCAGTATCAATGGTCATGCTGCTGGTTGAACCTTCGGCATCAACCGTTCCTTTGTCACCTTTAATGGTGATGACCAGGTCAGTTCCGTAATCTCCGATTTCATAGTATTCTCCGTCCATATTAGATTTACTTGAGCAAGCGACCAGGACGATAGTAGTAAAAACAAGGGTAATAAGGCTAAGTAATCTTTTCATAAATGTTTCCTCCTAGATGGAATTTATTTTACAGGAATCGTGTTACAAAAGTGTTAATGATAGGGTTTTAATCTGGTTGCAAGACAAATGTGTTATCTGTTAAATTAATTTTCAGTGGACAATCGTCTGCTTTTTTTATATAATTCTAGTCAACCGAATAGTTGACCGATAAATTTGTGAGGAGGTGTTCTGTGAAAAACGTTTATACAAAAGTAACCCAAATTGCAAGAGAACAACTATATCAATTTATGAAGGATAATCAGGTGTCACCCTTGAATTATCACTTTCATTACTATTTTGATGATTGCATCCAGAAATTTGGTATAAAGGTAATGGAGCATCACTTTACCAATCGGAAGATTGAAGGATTTACTATGATTGATGAGGATGGTATTTCAATCTCATATGAAAGTCAGAACCAGCAAGTAAAGCAGAACTTCACCAAGTGTCATGAACTAGGTCACTATATCTTGGGACATTCAGGTAAGCAGTTTACACAATTAAGTAGTAAAAAAGATACTGTTGAAGAAAGCCAAGCCAATATTTTCTCTGCTTATATTCTCATGCCCGATATTGTCCTACTGTCAAAAATTTATTATCGCTTGGATAGTTTCGGGCGAGTAATGACAGAGCTATCCGTATCAGCGGATGCCTTGAAATTTCGATTACAAGATTTATTCCGCTATCGTTTGAAACTAGATAATCAAGAGATTAGATCAGCTATTTATCAATATCAAACGGGTCAAAGCAAGTCTGTTCTCAGTCTTTTTGAGGAAGTCCATACCGAGATTGAAGACGAGTACCGAGCGGTGGAAGAGGATGTTCTTGCTAAAGTTCTGAATCGCCTGAGAGAGTGTTGTTTTGTGGCAAGTACAGAGTTCCCTGAGTTGCTAGAAAATAGCTTTCGCAAGGAATTAGAGAAAGAAGATGATATTGATACTTGGTTAGAGTATGACTTTGGGCAGTCAGTAGGATACGCCTGGCGTACAGATAAGTTGACCGCAAAGCAAGCAAAATCACGAGCTAAAACAATACTCCTATTAGAAAAGAGGTAGTTATGTATCAACCTGATAAATTAAAACAAAAACGAGAAGAACTAGGTTTAGAGCAACAAGAGTTGGCTGAGCTTATCGGTGTTTCAAAGCAGGCTTACTTCAAGTGGGAAAAAGGCTTCTCAAAGCCTACTAAAGCCAATATTGCTAAGTTGGAAAAAATCCTAAAGGTTCCAACAGGCTATCTGAGTGAAGACGAAATCTCATCCCTTTATAAGCAACTGACGGAACCAAATCAAGAAAAAGCCATCACCTATGTTCGTGACCTAGTATCGTCACAGAAGGTTATCAGCATTGCAGAGAAGCGTTCAGAGTATCGTGTTTACGAGAAACTTTCTGCAGGTATTGGTGCTTCTGTTTATGGTGACCTGGACTATGACGTGGTTTATTACAATGAAGAGTTGCCACATGATTTTGCCTCTTGGGTTGATGGAAATTCAATGGAACCAACTTATCAAAACGGAGAAGTAGCTCTTATCAGAGAAACAGGCTTCGATTATGATGGGGCAGTTTATGCTGTTGTCTGGGCTGTCTACGCCCTCATCTGGAATGGAAAAACCTACATCAAGAAAGTCTATCGAGAAGAAGAAGGGCTCCGCTTAGTGTCAATCAATAAGGATTACCCTGATAAGTTTGCGCCATTTGATGAGAATCCACGAGTGATAGGAAAGATTGTCGGTCACTTCATGCCTTTGGAGGACTAACTATGGGCTACTTTGATTATTCACGAGAACCTAAAAGTGATATAGCTTTTGTGGATATGAAATCCTTCTATGCTAGTGTTGAATGTGTAGAGCGTGGACTGCATCCGTTGAAAACCTCTCTTTGTGTCATGAGCAGAGCGGAGAATGCTAATGGATTGATATTAGCTTCCTCGCCTATGTTTAAGAAAGTCTTTGGAAAGAACAACGTCAGCCGTTCCTATGACCTGCCTTTTGATATCAAGACCAGGAAGTTCAACTATTACGTAGCACGTAGGCAAGGTCAGCCAATTACACTTGATTATGTCCGATTCATCGAAGAGTGGGCTAGGATTACTCATATTGTTCCACCACGGATGGATTTATACATTGAGAAAAACATGGAAATCCAGCACATCTTTCAAAACTACGCTAGCCCAGATGACATTCTCCCTTATTCTATTGATGAGGGATTTATTGACCTTACATCATCGCTAAAATACTTTGTACCTGATGAGAATATCAGTCGTAAGGACAAGTTGGACATGATAGCTGCTCGGATTCAGCGTGACATTTACCGAAAAACTGGTGTTTACTCAACGGTTGGGATGTCTAATAGCAATCCACTTTTGGCAAAGCTAGCACTAGATAATGAGGCTAAGAAGACACCGACCATGAGGGCTAATTGGTCTTATGAGAATGTAGAGGAGAAGGTCTGGAATATTCCAAATCTGACAGACTTCTGGGGCATAGGAGAGCGTACAGAAAAGCGATTGAATAAACTAGGCATTCACTCTATCAAAGAGCTTGCCAATTTTGATGCTGACTTGCTTAAAAAGGAATTTGGAGTAGTGGGTGTAGAGCTCTTTTATCACGCCAATGGTATTGATGAAAGTGATGTCCATAAGCCATACAAACCCAAATCACACGGTCTTGGAAATTCTCAGGTCTTACCAAGAGATTATTATAGACGGGCGGATATTGAACTTGTCCTTCGGGAAATGGCGGAGCAAGTAGCTATTCGGTTGAGACGAGCTCATAAGAGATGCTGTACGGTGTCAATTTATATCGGATTTTCAAGGTTTGAAGGTAAGCGACATCTTCAAGCCCAAATGAAAGTAGATCCGACAAATAATACCCGAGTACTGACCGACCATGTTCTTAGTCTTTTCAGGAAGAGGTATGAACTAGGTGCTGTCAGAAGTGTTGCGGTGACTTACTCAAACTTTGTGGATGAGTCTTTGCAGCTCATTTCACTTTTTGATGATATTGAACAAATTGAGAAAGAAGAAAGGCTCCAAACAGCGATTGATTCTATCCGAGAAAAATTTGGCTTTACTTATATTCAGAAGGCTAATTCATTATTGGAAGCCTCACGAAGTATAGAGAGGAGCAAATTGATAGGTGGTCATTCTGCTGGTGGATTAGATGGACTAAGATGATTGATAGAAGTTATCTCCCTTTTCAAGCAGCTAGAGATTATCAGGATAGAGGCATGATGAAGTGGATGGGCTTTTTCCTATCCGAACATACCACGTCACTAGACGATGATAGAAATAGGATTGATATGACATCCGATTTAACCGATATGGAGAAGTTAGTCCTGATTGGTCAACTCTACGCTTCGCAACACCAAGGAATGTTCGTCATGAAAGGAAAAAATATTAAGAACACCCACTTTGGAAGAGTGACTGAAATTAGCCCAAAAGAAATTACAATAAAAACAGCTGACAAGTATCAGTTGCTTCAAGTAAAGGATATTTTATCCATCAATATGACGGAGGAGACAGATTTTGAATAGAAAAGAAATTTATGAGGGCAAGTTACAAATGGACTATTTCTCTGATTCTTATCTCAAGTTCGAAGAGGATTTCTATCGCTATTCAGCACTAGGAGAGCCACTGACAACCCTCACTGATGATATCCTCAGAGCAATGGCGATGAGCCAAAAGAATTACTTCAAACTTAGCAAGCGACATAGTAAGGATGGGCGAGACCACTATTTCTATTTTACTATTGAATTTAGTAAGACAGAAGTGGGAGTAAGGAAGTTTGAATATAACACTCATACATGTCCATTTCTTTTTAGGAAATCCTATCCAAAATTTTTCCAAAAAACAAACTATAAAAGAATTTAATTTCAATTATTTAAGATTAATTTTAATTGTAATACTAATAATTATATAGTCTGAATTGATGTTGCTATTTTCCAAAAAATACTTATTTTTCGGAAAGTCAAGATTTTGTTATTATTTATGATATACTGGTACCGTAATTATATCCTTACAGAGGTTAAGTAAGGGTTTCAGTACACGTCAATAGATGTCAAAATATTGATTTTAAGCGATTTTTGATTTTTGGAAACTCATTATATCGCACTACAAATCAATAAAAACTCTACCTTTTTTAGATAAATATATCATCTGGATATTGAAGTTAAGCCCTGCTGTCATTTAGATGGCAGGGCTTTTTAATATTTGGTACACTAACTTCTTATCTATATTTTGGTGGATTTTAAGTTGACATCTACAAAGGTTAATGTTAGAATACATTCAAAAATATATTTGAATGAGGTGTTTTATGATTCAAAATATTGTTACTTCAATAATCCTGTATTCTGGGACAGCCGTAGACTTACTTATTATCCTAATGTTATTTTTTGCCAAAAGAAAAAGCAGAAAAGACATCATTAACATATATTTAGGACAATTTCTAGGCTCTGTTAGTCTAATATTCCTAAGTTTGCTTTTTGCATTTGTCTTAAATTATATTCCTAGTAAAGAGATTTTAGGTTTACTCGGTTTGATTCCAATTTTCCTAGGCCTCAAAGTTTTGCTTTTAGGAGATTCTGATGGAGAAGCTATTGCCAAAGAAGGTTTGCGCAAAGATAATAAAAACCTGATTTTTCTAGTCGCTATGATTACTTTTGCAAGTTGTGGTGCTGACAATATTGGTGTCTTTGTCCCATATTTTACTACCTTAAATTTAGCGAATTTGATAGTGGCTTTACTTACCTTTCTAGTCATGATTTATCTCTTGGTTTTTTCTGCCCAAAAATTGGCACAAGTCCCTTCTGTTGGAGAAACTTTGGAAAAATATAGCAGATGGTTTATTGCCGTTGTCTATTTAGGATTGGGGATGTATATCCTGATTGAAAACAACAGCTTTGACATGCTATGGGCTGTGTTAGGTTAGGAGAAAAAATTATGAAAAAAGATAGCATCTGTCAAGTGGATGTTATAAATCAACAAAATGTTACAACCGCAACGAACTACCTTGAAAAGGAAAAAGTCCAAAAATCACTTCGTATTTTATCAAAATTTACCGATAATAAACAGATAAATATCATCTTTTATCTCCTTGCCGTCGAAGAACTCTGTGTCTGCGATATAGCCTGTTTATTAAATCTCAGTATGGCATCTGCCTCCCACCATCTTCGTAAACTAGCCAATCAAAACATCTTGGACACTAGAAGAGAGGGGAAAATTATATATTATTTTATAAAGGATGAGGAAATCAGAGATTTTTTTAATCAACTAGGATAACAACTATTTTTACTACTTTTCCATGATTATAGGGAGATTATAATCGTTGTTGTTTCAACGGTAGCAAACTGGTTTTTACATAAAGTAATTGATAAACTCAATATAGATCAGAAAGAATTACTTGAAGCTACCGCACAATATAGAAAGTTATTGATACCTGACCTAATAATTAAAGGAGTGGGATTGATTCTATCCTTAATTGTCTATCCTCCGATTATGATGTATAGTGTTTTAATTGCGGCATTTTATATCATAACTTTAAAAACACTATCTGAAAAAAGAGTGAATAACTAAAAAATGGTGATCAAAGTTAGGTGTATTATTTTAATGCTTACAGACCTAAACTATTCCCCTATTTATAATCTATTGATTCAGATTTTATGAAATTAAAAAGTAGATATTGTTCAGAAAATCCTTGATATTACGCTGTTTTTAGTCCAACTGAAATCCATACTTTCCAAACCAGGTCTTAAGGGAACTAAGGAAGCTCCATATTTTAGTAAATATTAATTCGTCACAGCAAAACAAATACAAACGAAAATACTTAACAGTCAGAATTTCACCGCAAAAGTTAGAGCCGAAAAATCTAACTTTTGCGGTGTTTTGTTATGAAATTACCTAAAGAGAACTAGGTTCAAATTTATGAACTATACAAATAAGGCTAAATCTTCAGACAGCTTTCAAATGGATTTTGGTTGAGTTCAAAAATTTTCAAAATATACTTGAAAGTTTATTGACAAACAAAAAAATAGTGGTAAAATGAAAGCGTAAACAAAAATGGAACGTTCCAACGGAGGAGAAATTATGGCTATTGTACTTACAAGAATCGACCAACGATTAATTCATGGTATTACAGTAAATGACTGGAATACTCGTTTGAAACCCAAAAGATTCATGGTAATTGATGACGAAATTTGTAATGATGATGTTGTTAAAGGTAGTATGCGTATGAGCAAACCTGCGGGAACAGGAATGTCGATTATATCAACAGAAACAGCTATCAATAACTTTAATGCGGGGAAATATGACAACCACGATGTATTCGTTATCGTTAAAGAACCTGAGACGTTATTAAAATTAGAAGAGGCTGGGGTAGCATTTTCTGATGTTAATGTCGGCTTCCTCTTTGCCGAAGGTGATAGGAAACCAATTACTAATCGTATCTCGTTAAACGACAAAGAAATTGATGATCTGAAAGAGCTTTCAACTAGAGGTAAAAATGTATCGTTCCAATATCGTCCAAGTGATGAACAAATTAGTCTAGAAACAATACTTTCAAAATTAGATTAGGAGACAGCTATGCCAGAAATTTTGCAAAATATATTGATTATTCTATTAGCAGGTTATATGACTTGGGATAATGGTTCAGGAGTTCAATTAATTGGCTCTTGGCCAGTATGTACTGCTTTTGTTATGGGGTTAATCACTGGAGATTGGAATACAGCTTTAGTCATCGGTGGTACTCTACAGTTGATGTCTCTTGGTGTTACCGCCCTTGGTGGGGCCTCAATTCCAGAATATGGTGTTGCAACAATTGTTTCAATTTTTATTGCAACAAGAACTGGTGTAAGTACTGGTGAAGCTGTCGCAGTCGGATTACCTGTCGGCATGTTAACGTTACAATTGGATGTAGTTGTCAAGTATGTAAATACATTCTGTGCCCACTGGGAACAAAGATTATTGCACCAGAAGAAATTTTCTCAGATGCAAGGCGTTTACATTCTATCAATCCTTATTTGGAGCTTAAAATATATAATCCCTGTTTTTGCAGTAATTATTTTCGGGGCACCCCTTGTAAATCTTGTTACAAAATTAATTCCAACTTGGTTTACAACAGGACTTGAAGTAGCTGGTAATATGTTGCCTGTGCTTGGTGTAGGTTTACTATTACACTATATGCCAGTGAAAAAATATTTATCATTTTTACTAATTGGTTTTGTACTATCTGCATACCTTAAACTTCCTATATTAGGTGTTGCTTTGCTGGGTGCTGCATTTGCTTATATCATTTTCCAAAATGAGACCAAGAAAAGTGAGAATGTATCATATGGTTCTGTAGACAGTATAGAAGGAGACGATTTCGATGAGTGATAAATTTGAAAGAGGTACAGTTAACAAATTAACCGAAAAAGAACGTAAAGCAGCATTTAGACGTTGGACCTTTGTTGCTGGTCTAGGTTGGAATTATGAAACTCAACAAGCTCCTTCAGTTGCATTCGCGATGGCAAAGGCTTTGAGGAAAATATATCCAAATGATGATGATTATATTGAAGCAATGGATAATCATTTTAAGTATTTTAACATTACTCCTCAAATGGGTAATATGGTTCTAGGTGCTACACTTGCAATGGAAGAGCAAGACGGTCTTAAAGCTAAAGATGCTATTCAAAACTTGAAAATCTCTTTAATGGGACCATTGTCAGGGGTTGGTGATTCGTTATTTTGGGTGCTCTGGCCTACAATTATTGGTGGTATTTCAGGGTATATGGCTTTACAAGGGAATCCTATCGGTGCAATTATTTGGATTCTTGTCTCAGTAGCTTTATATTTTGTTAAGATGGCACTATCAAATCTAGGTTATAAATCTGGAACTAAACTTGTAACAACTTTTGGTGATAAAATTAATATTTTAACTGATGCTGCCTCAGTTATGGGGTTGATGGTGGTAGGAACACTGATTGCTACTGTAATCAAGATTTATATTCCTTTTACTTTTAAGGTAGGAAAAGTTAGCTTGCCTTTCCAAACCGAAGTAATTGATAAAATCATGCCGGCCTTGCTTCCAATGTTATTAACAGGTCTCGTTTATTGGCTACTTAGTAAGAAATGGTGGTCACCAGTTAAAGTGATTCTTCTACTAGTCATTATTTCACTCGTTGGTGCTAATTTTGGTATTTTAGGTATTCAACCTGCTTAATCACAAAGAGAATCACCAGATTCTCTTTTTTATAGAAATGAGGTAAAAATGAAAAGACGATTTTTAATTGCGACACACAGTACTCTGGCAGAAGGTTTTACTAACGCCTTAATGTTTTTTGCAGGAGATGGAATTGATGTAACTTATATTAACGCTTATATTGATGGTAAGCCTATCGATGAAAAAATCAATTCATTTTTTTCGACTCTAAATGATAAAGATGAACTGATAGTACTAACAGATCTACTTGCAGGATCTGTTAATCAGAACCTATATAAGTATATCTCACGAGAACATACTCATATTTTAAC
>ENA-ORSX01002333-ORSX01002333.1-human-gut-metagenome-genome-assembly--contig:-NODE-2333-length-10826-cov-2.471358_pt1 | contig 10826 bp, 6 predicted proteins | sample MGYA00241904_ERZ509172 | MGnify/ENA primary metagenome ERZ509172 (study PRJEB26280, sample SAMEA2338795) | human gut metagenome | biome: human gut; feature: human-associated habitat; material: faeces...
TCTTTTATCATAAATAAGGCTCTGTTTCAGACAGGCAATCGCCCCTGACAGGTCACGGATGCTTGCCTTTTCCAGCCCCTGATTATAAAAGCTCTTGGAAAGATAATCCACTTTTTTCTGAATCAGTACATTGTACCCGCAGCTTGGACAATAATCCAGGTCCATGTCTGTAAGAAATGCACCGCAATTCACACAATTCATCTGTAGAATTCTCCTTATTATTTTACACGCCTGTTACTCTTGGCCTCTCTTAATACTTCCTGAAGCACATCAAGAATATCAGTGAGCTCTCTGTCGTAAATCGCACCTTCTGCTTCCCGCACGTCAAGACATGGCTCAAACTTCTTCAGCTCTTCCTCATAATCTATCATTTGTTTCCGCCTCCTTGCTCAATGTTTTCCGAGCATACAGGTACACCCCTGGGTGTTTCCGCCTCCTTAGTGCTCAGTCATTTTCTGGATGATCGCTTTGATCTCTCCCACCAGATACAGAGATCCTACGCAGAAAAGCATTCCCTCTTTCCCTCTGTATTCAAGGGCTCTTCTGAATGAAGACTCCACATCCTCGCAGCTTTCTGCGCAAAGGCATCCCTCTTTCCGGAAAATATCCGCAAGCTGCTCCGCCGGAACCTTTCTGTAGCCTCCTACCTGGGTCACGATCACATGCTGAAACCGAATCCGTCCTGCAACAGTCCGGATCATGTCTGTATAATCCTTATCATCTACAGCAGAAAACAACAGCGTCAGAGGATAATCCTTCTGAAAATGTTCTGCTGTCTCCACAAACTTTTCTACTCCGTCTTCGTTGTGAGCGCCGTCCACGATCACTCCCGGAAGAACGGTTTCCATACGTCCCTGCCAGCGTGTTTCCCTGAGGCCACGAAGAACAGAGTCCTTCGGAAGGTTTACCACATTCTTAATAACCTCTGCAGTTTTCAGCGCCAGTGCCGCATTCATCACCTGATATCCTGCAATAAACGGAATGGAAAATGCTGTGTTTCCATAATACTCATTCTCCATACAAAAATCAATGCCCGCACTGGTATTTCGCAGAATTTCCGTATTTTCCTTTTTTACTTCATAATACGGACTGCCCAGAGCCTCAGCCTGCTTCCGGATCACCTGGGCTGCCTCCGGATTATTTCCGTCATAGATCACAGGCACTCCCGGAACAATGATCCCTGCCTTTTCTCCTGCAATCTCTGCAATGGTATTCCCCAGATACTGCATATGGTCAAAGCTGATGGATGTGATCACACAGGCAGCGGGATCCTCCACTGCTGTTGTGGCATCCAAACGTCCTCCCAGTCCGGTTTCCAGCATGACATAATCTACACCTGCCTCGGCAAAGATCACCATTCCCATAAGAAACAGCATCTCAAAATACGTGGGATGGTAACTTCCCTCTGCCACAAGCTCGTCTGCAAGAGCCTTTACCTTTTCAAATGCGCTCATAAACGCCTGGTTATCAATATTCTTCTCATTGATCTGAAAGCGTTCATTGATCACAACCAGGTGTGGAGAGGTAAAAAGTCCACAGGAATATCCCGCCTCTCTGAAAATGGAAGTCAGAAAAGCACAGGTACTTCCTTTTCCGTTGGTTCCTGCCACATGAATGACTTTAAACTTTTTTTCCGGATTTCCCAGACGCCCCAGACACTCTTTTGTATGGGAGAGTTTATTTTTTGTTGTAAACTTTGGAGTTTCTTCAATATAAGCAACCGCTTCTTCGTAATTCATAAAAAAATTCACCACTTCATCTAATGTTTTCGCAGCGGCATCAGAGGCTGTCTCTGATATACCGCTACGATATCATTATATATGAGTGGTGAAATATGTCCAGTACCAATCGTAATCTTTTATTCGGCAGGATCAGTTATCTTCCGTCGGCAGTTTCCATTTATTTTCATCAAACAGCATATAGCAGGAACGGTCATAGCTCTTGCTCAGCGCCTTTCGGGTTGAGCTGTTGCTTCGCTGCACCACAGAAAGCCTGTCGAAATCTTCCAGCTCTGTGCCGGAGATCATCAGTGTTGTGGGATTCACATAAATGGTATCGTGCCATTCTCCATTCAGTTTTACCTGACTGGACGGCGTAAAATTGGTTCCCGTGATCCGGTAGGTATGATCCCAGGCTGATACCAGGGAAACTCCGTCCAGCGTCACATCATAAAGTCCGAGACGCATCTTTGTCCTTTTGAACGGATTTTCTCCCTCATAGGAATGCTGCTCCCCATAAAGCAGGTCATACTGAAGAGTTTCCAGATCCACCTGATAATTCTTTGTATTTCTTCTTGCCTGGTGATAACGGAAAACTGTTCCCTCATGGATTCCTACTCTGTCAAGAACCTCCGCTGCCATCTGATATGCGGAAAGATTTTCATCTTTTTTCTCAAGACCAAAATTATCCCATATTACATATTCCGTCTGGAAAAGATACTTATTTTTTACATCTTCTACAGTAAGATCCATAGTAGGAAGATGGTCTCCATACATAACAAGAACCACATCCTCCGGATATTCAGAAAGAGCATCTGTAAGTTTCTTTACAAAGTTGTCCATATCTCTGATTTCATTTACATAGTACTCCCATTTATAATCCTGTTCCTCTGTAGGAGAACCGGAAACGGTAATTTCCGGATCATTCAGAACCGGCTCTGCCGGATAATCTCCATGTCCCTGTACAGAAATGGTATACACGTAATCTGATTCTTCTGTAGCGTCCATACATTTGATAATTTCGTCTGTAAGGATTTCGTCCTTTACCCAGCCTAAAAGATTTTTCTCATCTTCTTCCGGCATATATTCTTCGGAAGTGAAGGTATCAAACCCCAAATTCGGGAAAATACTTCTTCTTCCGTAGAAATTCGCCTCATTGTTATGGATGGCATGTGTAGCGTATCCCAGATTCTTTAACACATACGGTGCGCTTTCACATGTAGTCTCCTTGAGAATACTCTTATACGGATATTCTCCAGGTCCGAAATAGTGAAGACTCATTCCTGTAATTGTCTCAAATTCTGTATTTGCCGTACCAGCACCCACAGATGGAACTTTAAAATATCCTGAAGAATATTCCTTCATAAGCTTTCGGAATGTAGGAATCGGGTCTTCCGATATATTCAGATAATTTACAAGGGTCGGGTCAAAAAAGGATTCCAGCTGTAAAAACAGAATATTCGGCTTTTTCTCCTCTTTTGTTTTCGGAAGATTTTCCTCTGTCTTCTGGATTCTCTCTATCTCCTCCGGGGAATAATCCCTTGGGCAGCTGATTCCCGTATTAAAAATCGTCGTTGCCAGACAGTAGGGATATCCATAATCTTCGTAGGCAAAAGCGATATTTCCAAAGTAATTGGATAATACTCTCTTTTCCAATGCAAGCTGTGTAATTCCGCCAAAAGCAAGAACTCCGGCAAGCACCAGCGGAACATTATAACGGTATTTAAGAGGTCCTTTATACTTTGGCGCTTTGATAAACATTCCCAGAAGAATCACTGCCAGAATGCCCAGTACGATGTACACAAGGGTAACACCATATGAGGGCAGATATTTCTTGGCAATGGCAAGTCCGTCTGTCACCATCGCAATATCCGGTCCTGTAAAAGGAGTAACACGGTTCATAAGAAGAATACCGTTTGTGATTCCGAGGAGCAGCCAGAATATGCTGACAAATGCTCTCCAGAATACTCGTCTCCGAAACAGATAGGAAATAAGCATTGTAGTAAAAATAAATCCTGCGTTATATGCAAATACAAGAGGCTTATTCACCATAAAATTCCATGCTTCCGTAAAAGAATGACGGCTCATCGCCTCAATCAAAAAATACATGACCGCACAGCCCAGTGCCTGAAGAATCAAGGAAATCCTGTTACAGAAATCACAGAGCTTTTGTTTATTCATCCAACCACTCCTTTATTATTTCTCAAACTGAGAAAGCTGTGTGCTGACTTTTTCTTTCATCTCAATGTATTTCTGAAGCTTTTCTTTTTCTGCTGCTACCTTTGCTTCAGGTGCTTTGTTTACAAAGTTTGGATTGTTGAGCATTCCCTCACAGCGGGCAATTTCCTTTGTGAGACGCTCTTTCTCTTTTGTAAGACGTTCCAGTTCTTTTTCTCTGTCTACCAGATCCTCAAGCGGAAGGTATACCACTGCGTTGGAAACAACAACAGATACTGCATCCTCACCGATTCCCGCCTTATCTTCCTGAACATGAATGTCTTTTGCAAGGGCAAGATTTACAAAAGATCTGCTGCTTTCTTCATACATTCTGCATACTTCTGCATTCTTTCCTACAATATAAACATTTGTTTTTTTATTTGCAGGTACGTTCATCTCTGTTCTTGTATTACGGATTCCACGCACTACTTCTTTGAAGCTTTCTACTGCAAGCTCTGCCTCAGGGAAGGACCACTCTTCTTTATATTCCGGCCAGTTGGAAATCATAATAGATTCCTCCTCCGGAAGAAGGGTGCAGAAAATTTCTTCTGTAATAAACGGCATATATGGATGAAGAAGCTTTAAGCCTTCTGTAAGCGCTGTGCGAAGTGTCCACAAAGCTGCATTTGCAGCCTCCGGATTTTCATCTGCCTTCCAGAGACGAACCTTAGCCATCTCAATATACCAGTCGCAAAGTTCATCCCAAAGGAAATCGTAAACTTTCTGTACTGCAATACCAAGCTCGTATTTGTCCATGTTCTCTGTCACTTCACGGATTACCGTATTCAGATGAGAAAGAATCCATTTATCTTCCGCACAGAAATCTGCCACATTTTCCGGTTCTGTTACTGTTTTTCCTTCCAGATTCATCATAATAAAACGGGAAGCATTCCAGATTTTATTTGCAAAATTACGGCTTGACTCTACTCTCTCCCAATAGAAACGCATATCGTTTCCAGGTGCATTTCCTGTCATAAGAGTAAGACGAAGGGCATCTGCTCCGTATTTGTCAATTACTTCAAGAGGATCAATTCCGTTTCCAAGTGATTTACTCATCTTGCGTCCCTGGGAATCTCTTACAAGTCCGTGGATCAGCACATGATGGAACGGCACCTTTCCTGTCTGCTCAATAGCGGAAAATACCATACGGATAACCCAGAAGAAAATAATATCATATCCTGTTACAAGAACGTCTGTAGGATAGAAGTAATCCATCTCCTCTGTGTTTTCCGGCCATCCAAGAGTGGAGAACGGCCACAGCGCAGAACTGAACCATGTATCAAGTGTATCTTCATCCTGATGAAGATGTGTACATCCACATTTCGGGCATTTTTCAGGCATTTCTGCAGCAACAACTACTTCACCGCACTCATCGCAGTAATATGCCGGGATTCTGTGTCCCCACCAGAGCTGACGGGAAATACACCAGTCACGGATATTTTCAAGCCAGTGCAGATACGTCTTATCAAAACGCTCCGGAACGAAAGTGAGCTCCTTATTTTCAAGTGCTTCAATAGCAGCCTTTGCCATCTCATCCATTTTTACAAACCACTGCGGTTTGATCATAGGCTCTACAGTTGTTCCGCAGCGGTCATGTGTTCCTACATTGTGAGAATGTGGAACTACCTTTACAAGAAGACCCTGCTCCTCAAGATCCGCTACCATTGCCTTACGTGCTTCATAGCGGTCCATACCTGCATATTTTCCTCCAAGGCTGTTAATCGTAGCGTCATCGTTCATAATATTGATTTCCGGAAGATTATGACGGCGTCCCACCTCAAAGTCATTCGGGTCATGCGCCGGTGTGATTTTCACACAGCCTGTACCAAATTCTTTATCTACATACTCGTCTGCAATAACCGGAATCTCTCTGTCTGTAAGCGGAAGCTTCAGCATTTTTCCAACAATGTCTTTATATCTCTCATCTTCCGGATTTACGGCAACTGCAGTATCTCCAAGAAGCGTTTCCGGACGTGTTGTTGCAATTTCCACGAATCTTCCTTCTTCTCCAACGATGGGGTAATTGATGTGCCAGAAAAATCCTTCCTGATCCTCATGCTCTACCTCTGCATCGGAAATGGAAGTCTGGCATACAGGACACCAGTTGATAATACGGGATCCTTTGTAAATATAGCCTTTTTCGTACAGCTTGATAAATACTTCCTGTACCGCCTTTGAGCATCCCTCGTCCATTGTAAAACGTTCTCTCTCCCAGTCAGCAGAAGCACCAAGCTTCTTTAACTGATTGATGATTTTTCCGCCGTATTCTTCTTTCCACTCCCAGGCATGTTTTAAAAACTCTTCTCTTCCGATTTCGTTTTTGTCAATGCCTTCTTTTTTCAGTTTTTCAATAACCTTAACCTCTGTAGCAATAGCTGCATGCCATAAAGCTTCATATCCCTGCATTCTCTTAAAACGGATTAAAATATCCTGCATGGTTTCATCAAGGGCGTGTCCCATGTGAAGCTGTCCTGTTACGTTTGGCGGCGGCATCACAATGGTAAAAGGTTTCTTGTCTGGATTTACTTTTGCGTGGAAGTACCCGTTATCCATCCATTTTTTGTAAAGGCGCTCTTCAATGCCTTTGGGATCATAAGTTTTTGCAAGTTCTTTGCTCATAATGTCCTCCTGGTAAATATTTAAAAATTTATCTGTGAGTTTCCTCTGTGTGAAGAATGTCTGTCTGAAAGTAAAACGCCCTTCACACGAATGTGTGAAGGGCGATTGTCGTCGCGGTACCACCTTCATTATGCGAAAATACGCACATCTCATTTCCCTTAACGCGGGATACGGAAGAACTTACCTGTCTTTCAGCTCTCCGGCTCCAAAGCTACCTTCATCTGATTTCTGCATAAAATGTCTTCCAGCCTGCGGACATTTCTCTCTGTGTGCTCCAGCAGATTACTCCTCTTCTTCACAGCCGTTATCATGGCTTCTACTATAATGAATATTTCTTTTTTTGTCAAGAAGATGTCCTTCGATTTCACACTTATTCCACGCTTTTCAGCGATTCTACCATATCAATCTTCTTTAACTTAAAGTGCATCACCATATTTACAAAAACAGAAAAGCCACAGGTAAACAATGCGCTGTATAAAAAGCTCAGTGGTTTGATGTTCCGCCCGAACATAACTGCATCCACTTCCACTGTGGTAATCACATATCTGTGAAGAAGAATACCGAAGGCTGCACCTGCAATTACACCGATAATTGTAAGAAGCACATTTTCCCGGAATACATACTGCGAAACCTCCTGGTCATAAAAGCCCAGTACCTTCAAGGTTGCAAGCTCTCTCTGGCGCTCTGTAATATTAATATTATTCAGGTTATAAAGAACTACGAAAGCAAGCATTCCTGCTGATACAATAAGAACCACTATCACCGTCTCAAGAGTGCTCAGCATACGATCAAGCTGGTCTGCAAGACTGCTTGTATAGCTGATGCTTAAAGCCGCCGGAAATTCCAATATCTCATTTCCCACCTGCTCCATATTTTCTTTGGCTTCGTCCTTTACTGTAAAAATAATATTCTCAAAATCCGGTTTTTTATGGAAGGCTTCCTCGTATACCTTCGGCGTCATATAAATATAATGTCCCATGTAGTTTTCAGTAATAATGTCCACTTTTACCTGATAAGGCTTATTATCCTGTATAAGCGTAATCGTATCTCCCACTGAAAGCCCGGCAAGCTTCGCCGTCTTCTCACTGATGGCAGCTCCCTCATCACTAAGCTCATACTGCTCCTTTGTCCGGCGATTCTGTAAAGTTACATCCTCCTTAAAGTTCTCCAGATTTTCCGGTACATATACATAAACACTTAAATTGGATTTTCCTGCCGGAGTCTCCATCTTTGTAAACTGTACATCTGTATACCGTGAAATCCTTTCATCTTCCTGAAGGAATTTTTCCAGCTCTTCCCGTTCTTTTTTCCCTGCATCTTCATCACTGATAATGGTTCCGTCATAATGCTGCAGTTTAGAATACTGCCGAAGCGCAATATCCATAATAGAATCCTGAATACCGAATCCAACAAGCATAAGAGCCATACTTCCCGCAATCCCGAAAATCGTCATAAAAAGGCGTTTTTTATAGCGAAACAGATTTCGAAGTGTAGACTTCCATGAGAAGCTTAAATGCTTCCAGAAGAACGTAATCCTCTCCAGAAGTACTCTCTTTCCTTCTTTTGGCGCAGGCGGTCTCATAAGAGAAGCCGGCGTTTCTGAAAGCTCCCTGTAGCAGGAAAATAAAGTTGCGCCAAGTGTACACACAACTGCAGCCACAGATGCCGTCACAGCATATGTAAACTCATAATGAATCTGAAGATTTGATGCCATGTTGTGATACATAATGCCATAAGCCGATATAATAATATACGGAAGGACTTTTTCTCCGATGAGAACTCCGCAGATGCTTCCTCCCACAGTTGCAAGCAGTGCATAATTTATGTATTTTGACATAATGGCAAACTTACTGTAACCGAGTGCCTTTAAAGTTCCAATCTGGGTTCTCTGATCCTCCACCATTCTCGTCATGGTTGTAAGACTGATAAGCGCCGCCACCAAAAAGAAAATAACAGGGAAAACCTGACCGATATTTCGAATTCTGTCTGCATTATCTCCGTAATCCGAATATTCCGGAAGATCGTTTCTGTCAGTAATGAGCCATTCCGGCTCTTCCAATTCCTCTATCTCTTTTTTTGCGTCTTCATACTCTTTTTTTCCATCTGCCAGCTCTTTTTCTCCGTCTTCTATCTCTTTTCTGGCATCCTCAAGCTTCTTTTCGTTTTCTTCTATTTCCTTTTCTCCGTCAGAGATTTTCTTTTCATTTGCAGCAATCTCCGCCTGTCCTTCCGAAAGTGTTTTTTCACTTTCAGAAATCTGATTCCATGCAGCAGCAAGCTTTTCAGCCTGCGCATCTAGTTCGCTCTGTCCTTCTGAAAGTGTTTTTTCTGCTGCATCAAGCTGTTTCTGGCTCTCTTCCAGAAGTTTTTCGTTTTTGCTGATTTCCTCCTCTGCTGCCGGAAGTTTTTCTTCCTGTTTTTTCAGCTCGGCAAATCCTTTTTCAATTTCTTTCTGTCCTGCCTGAATCTGGTTCTCTGCCTGCATTAACTGCTGTTCTTTTTCTTCAAGAGAAATAAGACCTGAAGAAATCTCAGAAAGTGCTCCTTCCAGCTCTGCCCTTTTTTTTGCAAGAGTCTGTTTCTGCGCAGTAATCGTCTGCTCCGTCTCGGTGACTGTCGCTTTCAAAGTCTCCACCTGAGAACGAAGCGTCTCCGCCTGGACAGAAAGGCTTCCTTCCTTCTCCTCCAAAACAGAAATCTGATTTAAAAGAGCATTCAGTTCTTCCTCTGCTGCTGTTCCGCTGTTTATTGCCTCCTCATACTGGCTTCGTACTGTCGAAAGCTGTGCCTGCACATTCTGAAGCTCGGTATGTAAACTGTCATACTGGCTTGTAAGTCCCGAAAGCTGTTCTTTTAAACCAGAAAGCGCAGCCTCTCCTTTCGAAAGCTCTGCCTCTCCTGCTTCCACAGCTTTTAGCCCTTCCTCACACATCTGTTTCTGTGTGTTTAACTCTTCTCTTGCAGCGGGAATGGCTGCCTTTCCTGCAGCAATTTCTTTCTGTTTATCTTCCAGATTCTTTTTCTGCTCTTCCAGAAGCTTCTTTCCTTCTGCAATTGTCTCTTTGCCTTTTGCAAGCTCTTCTTTTGCAGCAAAAAGCTCTTCTTGACCGGCATCTACCTTATCCTGGTTCGCATAAAATTCTGTCCATCCTGCACTTATTTTTTCTTTTGCTGCATTTAACTGACTCTGACCGTCTGCCGCCTGATTTTTCGCAGTCTCCAGCTGTTCCTGCCCATCGGAAATCTTCTTTTTCCCATCAGCGAGCTCTTTTTTGCCGTCTTCTATTTTCTTCTTTGCATCGGCAAGCTCTTTTTCTCCGTCCTCTACTTCCTTCTTTGCATCGGCAAACTTTTTTTCTCCGTCTTTTAACTCCTTTTTCCCGTCTTTTAATTCTTTTTCTCCGTCTTTTAGCTCTTTTTCCGCTTCTTTTAAAGCATCCTCCGCCTCTTCTTTTACATCATTATATCGGATTTCGCACCGTTCCTTCTCGATTCCTTCCACAGTGCCCTGTACCTTTTCAATCAGATTGTCGTAAGCATCTGTATAACTCGTAAGATCTTCGGAGCCATGAAAACGAAGATAAATCTGTGTGTAAACTTCCTGATCAAAATCTTCCGGGACCACATAGGCAAAACCACTGATTTCACCGGAGCCAAGGGTTGTATTTCCCCTGTTAAACGAAATATAAAGAGGGCTTGTACCGACTCCGCAAACAGTATAATTTTCTTCCAGAAGAAGTCCCTCTTCCTCCTGTTTCAGTTTTATGGAATCTCCTACCTCATATCCCCTAGCCAGCGCATACTCCCTATCAAGAAAAATCTCTCCTTTTTTTTCCGGAATTTTTCCTTTTTGCACCTTAATCTGATTCACACTTTTATTGAGGGATTCCACATGGAGTACCTTCTGATCCTCTCCCTCTCCACATATTACGTCTGTTCCGTAAGCGCCCTCCGCACTTTCCACACCCTCTATTTTTTTGAGAGCCTCCACATCCTTTTCTGTAAGACCAAGAGTCCCCACTACTTTTAAATCCATAAGACGGGATTCGTCATAGTAGGCGTCCCCGGAAAAACGCATGTCAGGAGATGCAGCCTGAATCCCTGAGAAAAAGGCAACTCCCAGCGCCACAATCAGAAAAATAGAAATAAATCTTGCTTTGTTTTTTCGTATTTCCATCCAGAAATCTTTATGTAATGCTTTCATATTCTTCACCTACCACTCAATTTCTTCTACAGGTGTGGGGTTATCATTTAAAGTCATTCTGGAAACTT
>ENA-ORSX01002340-ORSX01002340.1-human-gut-metagenome-genome-assembly--contig:-NODE-2340-length-10792-cov-23.283319_pt1 | contig 10792 bp, 9 predicted proteins | sample MGYA00241904_ERZ509172 | MGnify/ENA primary metagenome ERZ509172 (study PRJEB26280, sample SAMEA2338795) | human gut metagenome | biome: human gut; feature: human-associated habitat; material: faeces...
CACTCATACGGAATTTGTCCTGATCTTCCAAATAGGAACCATCACACCACTTCATTACCAACACTGCCACCGTATTCGTTCCATCCTGAAGTACATCGGTAACATCAAACTCACTGGTCATATGCGAAACCTGGCTGTATCCTATGTAAGAGCCATTGATCCATACGTAAAAGCAACTGTCTACTCCTTCAAAGTTCAAAAAAGATTTTGGCGCTTTCTCCTCTCTACTGTACTCAAAAGTATGTACATAGGCTCCACACGGAATGTCCTGTGGCACATATGGTGGATCAAACGGAAATGGATACCGGATGTTTGTATACTGGTGTGTATCATATCCAGCCATCTGCCATACACTTGGAACCTGAATCTCATCAAAATTTTCTGTATCATAATTCTTCTCAAAGAAAGAATCCTGAATATCATAGATGCTGTTAAAATACTGGAATTTCCAAGTTCCATTCAATAACTGCATACGATCTGACTCTTCTCTGTGTTCCACGAAGTTATCCATTCTTCTGGATGCCGGAATATAATAGGCTCTGGCTGGCATTGTGTTTTCGTGCAGTACACTTAGATTTTCATAATAACGTGGTACGATCATAAATAGCTCTCCTCCAATACATATACTTTTTTGTTCTTTGTTTTCCTAAAGCAAACCTTATACTTTACTTTTTGTTTACGTTCCTTAGTTATGCTTTATATAGCTTATCCTAATTTGCAAAATATGTCTATGGATTGGATTAGACAAAATATGCACTAAATGATACAATGATAAAAAGTACGAAAAGAGGTGCTGTCCTATGTATTTGAACACCGGTTATTTGAACCACTCACATATGGATTTCAAAGACAAAAGTCGTCCGCTGGTTGTCGGTAGCTGTGGTACTTACCGTCTTTCCAGACATCCCAAACTTCCGACCTACCGTCCAAGGGGTCGTCTGGATTATCAGATTATATATATCACTGCTGGTTGTGGGCATTTTCATTTTGATAATGTAAATAATGAAACGATTGTTCCAGCCGGCAACATTGTACTGTACAGACCGAAAGAACTCCAAAAATATGAATATTACGGAGAAGATAAGACAGAAGTATACTGGATTCACTTCACAGGAAGCAATGTAAAAAATATCTTACGTCAATATGGGGTTCCAGATAAAGAACATGTCTTTCAAGTTGGTACATCTAATGAATATGAACAAATTTTCAAGCGTATTATTATCGAGCTCCAACGCTGTCAAGATAATTATGAGGAAATGCTTGTCCTTTTGCTACGTCATCTTCTGATCAGTTTCCACCGGGAACTGACAAGAGAGCACATATTAAAAAATGAATATCTTGATCATGAGATGGATAATGCTGTTACCTTTTTCAGTGAAAACTACAATCAAAATATCAATATTGATGATTATGCCGCCTCACGAGGCATGAGTGTCAGCTGGTTTATCCGAAATTTCAAAAAATATACCGGTTCTACACCAATGCAATTCATTGTGGGAATCCGCATCAACAATGCTCAGATGTTACTTGAAACAACAACTTATTCCATCAATGAGATTTCTAAGATTGTCGGATATGATAACCAGCTTTATTTCAGCCGGCTTTTTCACAAGCTGAAAGGATATTCGCCAAGAGAATACCGAAAAATAAGAAATAGGTTATGAAATCTATAATGTCATAAAAACTAAATGTCAAAAAAGGATGCCACCGAATCAAAGAAGATTACGTGACATCCTCTTCTTTTTATTAGTGCTATTTTATAAATTCAACCGAATAGTAATACATGTACTCATATTCTGTAATTATCTACATATACTACTAGCACCAATGGTTCATCATTCAAGGAGGAAATGCTGACATGCATATTTATCTGATCGCAGGCTATCTTTTCACCGCAATATTTGGCACCTTATCTCACTTTTTCTATAATTGGTCTGGCAGATACCCACTAATTGCTCTTTTTTCACCAATTAACGAATCCACCTGGGAGCATATGAAACTAATATTCTTCCCAGTACTGTTTTATCTGCTTGTCACCTATTGTTTCATTATTTATTTCATACACTCAAAAGAACAACAACAAAAATTTTGTTCTTCATTACTACTCGGAAATCTGCTTGGAACACTCAGTATTCCCATCCTTTTTTACACCTACTCTGGAATACTTGGAAAACATTTTCTTTTTGTTGATATCCTAATTTTTCTAATTGGGCTTTTAATTGTTTTTTTCACGACTTGGAAATTATATGATTCTGCAAAAATATTTCAATGGCGTCATTGGATTAAAAGTATTACTTTACTTTTCCTTATTTTCTTTTTTGTTTTTACTTTCTATCCGCCACAAATCGGTCTTTTTAGGCAACCATAAAAATTTTTCAGCAATTCAGATAAAAAAATGGAAAGCAGCTTTCACCACTTTCCATTTTCATTTTATATTATATTTTTTATCTTTCATTCCATATTCTTAGGTGGTTCCCTGAGTTTTAAGATTCCATTTACCAATATCCAAACATCATCCAAGATATAATCAAATGCCCCTGCCTGAAGCATATTTATCAAAACTATTCCAATCGGAACAGATAAAATCATACCAAATACACTTCCCAATCGATACCCTACATATAGGAGTAATAATGTTACCAACGGATTCATTCCAACACTATCTCCTACCAGTTTTGGTTGTAAAAGCTGCCGTATAATTTGTGTTATAGCATACAATACAACTAAAATAATAGCCGTTTTATAATCTCCCATTAGGAACTTATAAATCCCCCACGGAATCATAGCTGTTCCTGTTCCAAAGAATGGCAAAAAATCCAAAAAAGAAATCAAAAATGCTACCAATACAAAATATCGAATACCTAGAACTGCAAATCCAACTACTAAAATCAGAAATACAACTCCCATTATTTTAAACTGTGCTTTAAAATATCCTCCCAGAGCATATCTTAGATTATCCATCACAAGTGTCATTCGTTTTTCAACAGATTCCGGAGCTATTTTTTTCATCCACTTTAATACATCTTCTCTCTGAATTGTAAAGAAATATGCAGAAAGAATCGCTACAATCACTGAAATCAAATAAAACGGAAGCCTTTTTGCAAAATTTCCAGCTGCTGCCATTGCCGGGTCACTAATTTTAGCTATAATACCGGTCATGGATTCATCTAAATTTGCCATAAAGGAATTCCAGCCATTTTGTATCCCCATAGGCAATTTTTCAAACAATCCAGAAAGAGTTCCTCCAATCTGACGAAGTCCACTCTCCAATTGAGCATACATCTCTGGTATATTTTTTACTAAATCTCCCACTTCAATTACTATTCTAGAGACTGCAAAATAAATCCCTGTTACAATTAGACCAATAACTAATATTACAATCAGTGCCGAACCTAGTTTTTTCACAATATTAAACCGTTTTTCCAACCAATTTACCATTGGCGATGCAATCGCAGATATAATCCAGCCAATTACAAATGGCATCAAAAACACAATTGCACGAAATCCAAAGTAAACAAATGCTACAGTTGCAAGTATACTGAACATAAGGCTTACAACCACCTGCCAATATGGTCTTGTATTATCCATGAAAACTCCACCTCGATTTTTTATGCTTTATAACGCTTTTGTCAAAAATTCACTTTCTACTAAATCCCAGATTTCCTCTCTTCCTTGTTTAGTAACTGAAGAAAATGGAATCACTCGAGTTCCCGGAACTAAATTCAGCCCTTCTTTTACCATTTTCACATGCTTTTGTATCTGACTACGTTTTAATTTATCCAACTTCGTAGCAATAATAATTGGATGAAAACCTTGATTTACAATCCATTCATACATCATCTTGTCATTTGCTGACGGATCATGTCGAATATCAATTAACAAGAATACTGCTTTAAGTTGTTTTGATCCATGCAGATAACGCTCAATTAAATTTCCCCATTGTATTTTTTCTTTTTCAGAAACTTTTGCATACCCATATCCCGGTAAATCTACTAAATACATTTCTTCATTAATATTATAGAAATTAATCGTTTGTGTTTTCCCTGGTGTTGCTGAAATTCTTGCATATGATTTACGATTCATAAGCGCATTGATCAACGATGATTTTCCAACATTCGACTTGCCTGCAAACGCAATTTCTGGAAGTTCATTCTCTGGGAGCTTACTTGTAATTCCACAAACAGTTTCGAGATTTATATTTTTTATTATCATATTGTTTCTCCTATACAAATGCTAATTCCAGTACTTCTTTCATATTTTCTACTGGTATAATTTCCAACCCTTTTGTGATTTCCGATGCCAATTCTTCTACATCCACCTGATTTTTGAACGGTACTAGAACTGTTTGAATTCCTGCATTTTTTGCCGCCAAAAGTTTTTCTTTTAACCCTCCGATCGGCAATACTCTTCCTCGTAGCGTCACCTCTCCAGTCATCGCAAGATTTGCTTTCACCTTACGATTCGTAACCGCAGAAAGAATCGCTGTCGCCATCGTTATTCCGGCGGACGGTCCATCTTTTGGAACTGCACCTTCCGGAATATGTACATGTATGTCATGTTTCTCAAAAAACTGTTCTTCAATTCCATATTCCCTACTGATGGAACGAATATAACTGACTCCGGTTTGTGCAGATTCTTTCATGACATCCCCCAATTGACCTGTCAATGTCAGTTCTCCATTTCCCGGCATTACATTCACCTCAATCTGAAGAGTATCTCCGCCTACACTTGTCCAAGCCAGTCCTCGCACAATACCGACTTCATCCGCTTCATTTGCCATCTGATAGGAATATTTCTCTCTGCCCAAATACTTCTCCAGATTCTTTTCTGTCACAGATACCTTCTTCTTATCTGTTGTCAAAATCTCTTTTGCAGTTTTTCTGCAAACATTTCCTATCTTACGTTCCAATTGGCGCACACCGGCTTCTTTTGTGTAATTTCTCGCCATCTTCCAGACTGCCGCCTTACTGAAACTCAGCATCTCCGGTGTCAAACCGTTTTTTTCTAACTGCTTTGGAATCAAATGTTCAATTGCAATATGCAATTTTTCATTTTCCGTATAACTGCTGATTTCGATTACTTCCATACGATCAAGCAACGGTCCCGGAATTGTCTGAATCGTGTTCGCTGTCGTAATAAACAAAACTTCCGAAAGATCCAGCGGCACTTCCAAATAATGGTCACGGAAGGCATAATTCTGTTCGCCATCCAATACCTCCAGTAAAGCTGAAAAAGTATCTCCCTTATAGTCTTGACTGACTTTGTCTATTTCATCCAACAAAATCAACGGATTCTTCACGCCTGCGCGGCGCACTGCATTGGCAATTCGTCCCGGCATTGCACCCACGTACGTCTTTCGGTGTCCCCGGATTTCCGCTTCATCCCGAATGCCGCCAAGAGAAATTCTCACATACGGTTTTTTCAACGCCTTTGCCAATGATTTGGCAACCGAGGTCTTTCCTGTTCCTGGAGGTCCTACGAGACAAAGAATCGGGCTGTCCCCCTTCTTTGTGAGAGAACGCACTGCTAAAAATTCCAACACGCGCTCTTTGACTTCTTCAAGTCCATAATGATCTTCTTCCAAAATCTGCTCTGCGTAACTCAAATCATGATTATCTTCCACACGATTTTCCCATGGCATATCCAGCAATGTTTCGATATAAGTTCTGATCACACCACTTTCCGCCGGAGAATTCATCGAACTTTTGAAACGTTTGATTTCTTTTCGCAACTTTTCTTTTACCTCTGCGGGCGCATGCATTTCTTTCACTTTTGTTTCAAATTCTTCTGCATCACTGACTGTATCGTCATCTCCCAGTTCTTCTCGAATCAATTTCATCTCTTCGCGCAAAATATATTCCCGCTGATGCTTGTCAACCCGCTCCTTTACCTTCATGCGGATTTCATTTTTAATATCCATGATCTGAACTTCATTTTCTAATTTTAAAGCCAGTTGTTCATATCGCTCCCAGAAATCCGTCTCTTCCAGCAATTCCTGCTGCTCTGTATAATACAACGGCAAACTGGCAGAAATTTCATCTACCAACTTTTTTAATCCTCTGATTTCCAGAATCTGAGCCACGTGTTCCTTTGTCAGCTTTCCATTCTTAGCTGCATAATCAACAAACATATCTTTTAGACTACGCTCCATGGCCTCTGCATTCATTCCTTCCGGAATTGTAAAATCAGTTTCCTCTATCTCCTCGACTTCTGCGCATAAATAGAGTTCTTCTTCCTCTATCTGTTTTAAATACGCCCGTTTTTCTCCATAAACCATAACTCGTACGATTTGTTTCGGAAGTTTTACAATCTGACGAATTGACGCAATTGTACCAACTTCATATATATCATCCTGTCCTGGTTCTTCTATCTCGACCGACTTCTGCGCCGATAAAAATATCTGCTGTTCTTCCTCCATTGCCTGTTGGATTGCCTCGATTGATTTCTTACGGCTAATATCAAAATGAACCGCCATCTCCGGCATCACTACCATCCCACGAAGTGCAACCATAGGAAGTTTTCTTCGTTTATTTTCCATGTTATCCCTTTCCCGCAAGTTATTTTTGACTCATCTGCTATCTAAATTATACTATCATCTCAAAGAGATTACCAGAAATTATAAAAATAGATACAATATTTCTAAATAAAACAGGCAGGTGAACACTTTCACCCGCCCATATGCTATGCACTCTCAGATGTCAAAAAAGATTTTCGTTCTTCTCCATCCCGCTCATAAAGCGGCTGTCCGGTTCCATTTACAACATCCTTCGTAATCCTGCACTCTTTGATTGTTTCATCAGATGGTACGCGGAACATCGTATCCATCATAATATCTTCCATAATTGCTCTTAACCCTCTGGCCCCTGTCTTTCTTTCCAAAGAAGTCTCTGCAATCGCACTCAATGCCTCTCTGTCAAATACAAGCCGGACACCATCCAGTTCTAATAATTTCTGATACTGTTTTACAATTGCACTCTTCGGCTCTGTTAAAATCCGAACCAATGCATTTTTATCCAACATATTCAGAGATACCGTTACCGGAAGACGTCCTACCAACTCCGGAATCAACCCGAACTTCACCAGATCCTGCGGAAGCGCCTCATGCAAAAGCACATCCACATCATATTCATGTTTTGAAGCAATCTCTGCATTAAATCCAATTGATTTTCTATCCAGACGGGTTTCAATAATCTTATCCAATCCTTCAAATGCTCCACCACAGATAAATAAAATATTTGTCGTATCAATCTGAATCAATTCTTGATGCGGGTGCTTTCTTCCGCCTTGCGGTGGAACAGATGCAACTGTTCCTTCTATAATTTTCAATAATGCCTGTTGTACACCTTCACCTGATACATCTCTTGTAATAGATGGGTTTTCCGACTTTCTGGTAATCTTATCAATCTCATCGATATAAATAATCCCATGCTCAGCACGCTCTATATCACCATCGGCCGCCTGTATTACTTTCAGCAAAATATTTTCTACATCTTCACCCACATATCCTGCTTCTGTCAAAGCCGTTGCATCTGCAATTGCGAATGGCACATTTAAAATCTTGGCCAAAGTCTGCGCCAGAAGTGTTTTTCCACATCCGGTCGGTCCCAGCATCAAAATATTGCTCTTCTGCAAATCAACCCCAAGATCAGAACCTGCCATGATCCTCTTATAGTGATTATATACAGCTACGGAAAGCACCTTTTTTGCCTCGTCCTGTCCAATCACATACTCATCCAGAAATGCTTTGATTTCTTCCGGTGTCAAAAGATTAATGTCTTCATATACTCTTCTCTCATCGTATTCAAACTCTTCCTCGATGATCTCTGCACAGACATCGATACATTCATCACAGATATATGCCCCGTTTGGTCCTGCGATCAACTTCCTTACCTGAGCCTGTGTTTTCCCGCAGAACGAGCATCTTACTGTGTCATCCATCAGTTTTCCTGCCATATTTATCTCACCTCTAAATACCTTCTTTAAATGGAGCAAAGATTCATGCATCTACAGAACAATCTACAGACACATGAATCTTTTCTGTTCTAATGATTGGCGATTACCTCATCAATCAATCCGTACTCTTTTGCCTGCTGTGCAGACATAAAATTATCTCGTTCCGTATCAATCTTAATGACTTCTAACGGCTGTCCGGTATTTGCAGCCAAAATCTCATTCAACTTCTGGCGCGTGCGCAGGATATGTTCTGCTGCAATCTGGATCTCCGTTGCCTGTCCCTGTGCCCCGCCGGATGGCTGATGAATCATAATCTCTGCATTTGGCAGCGCGAAACGTTTGCCTTTCTTTCCTCCGGAAAGTAAAAATGCTCCCATACTTGCAGCCATACCGATACATACTGTGGACACATCACATTTGATGTACTGCATTGTATCATAGATTGCCATTCCTGCTGTCACAGATCCGCCTGGACTGTTGATATAAAGCTGAATGTCCTTATTTGGATCATCCGCCTCCAGGAAAAGAAGCTGTGCAACAACGATATTTGCTGACACATCATTTACTTCCTCACCCAGAAAAATAATTCTGTCTTTTAATAATCTTGAATAAATGTCGTAGGAGCGTTCTCCTCGGCTTGTCTGTTCAAGGACATAAGGTACTAAACTCATTTTCAATGACCTCCTATTATTTGTACATCTTCAAATGAAACTGTCCCTCATAAAGTGATCTCTCTCACAAAACGATTTTCACTCTCCGATTAAGCCTCTACTGCTGCATCAGAAATCAATGTAACTGCTTCCTGAACTGCAAGATCTTCTTTCATCTGTGCTTTTTCATGTTCTCCCATGAACTCTTTGAGCTTTTCTACTTCCATCTGGTAAGCATCTGCCATCTTCTGCAGTTCTTCATCCAAACGTTCATCGGAAATCTCAATATTCTCAGCTTTTGCAATAGCTTCCAAAACCAATCTTGTTTTGATTCTCTTCTCTGCCTGTGGTTTCATCTCGTCTAACATCTTCTCAGCTGTCAGTCCTGTAAACTGGAAGTACTGTTCCATAGTCAGTCCCTGCTGCTGAATACGACGAGCGAAATCATCTGTCATCTGACGAACCTGCATATCGATCATTGGCTGTGGGATATCCATCTGTGCATTCTCAATTGCCTGCTCTACAGCCTGATCTTCTCTCTTCTGTTTGCCGTCGCGTTCTTTACGCTCTTTGATATTTTTCTTTACTTCTGCTCTGTAGTCTTCCAATGTCTCACTCTCAGATACTTCTGATGCAAACTCATCATCCAGTTCCGGCAGTTCTTTTGCTTTGATCGCATGTACTGTACATTTAAATACAGCTGCTTTTCCTGCCAGTTCTTCTGACTGATAATCTTCCGGGAAAGTTACATTTACTTCTGTCTCTTTATCGATTTCTGCTCCGATCAACTGATCTTCAAATCCAGGAATGAAAGAACCGGAACCGATTGTCAGCGGATAGTCTGTACCTTTTCCGCCATCAAATGCAACACCATCAACAAATCCTTCGAAGTCCAGTGTTACGATATCTTTATCCTGAACTGCACGATCTGTTACTTCGATTGTTCTTGCATTGCGTTCACGCTCTTTTTCAATCTCTTCATCAACTTCTTTCTGTGTAACTCTTGTAGAATATTTGTCTACTTTCAGACCTTTATACTCACCCAATGTTACTTCCGGTTTTACTGCTACTTCAGCTGTAAAGATAAAATCTTTTCCTTTTTCCAACTGAACAACTTCAATCTGTGGCTGAGAAACAATCTCCAGATCGCACTCATCATATGCCTTTGCGTATGCTTCAGAAATCATGCTGTTTGCTGCATCATCATAGAAAATCTCCGGTCCGTACATCTTTTCGATCATCTGACGCGGAACTTTTCCCTTTCTAAATCCCGGCAGGCTGATTTTCTTGCGCTCTTTTAAATATGCTGCCTGCAATGCTTTCTCTACTTCATCAGCAGCAACCTCAATTGTGAGCTTCGCCATGTTATGCTCTAAATTTTCTACCTGTAAACTCATTTTTAGTTTCCTCCTTGATTTGTACCTTTTCATCTTCTTAAGGATGTATCCTCATCCTTTCAGTTTCCATTCAGGTATCCTGTTTTTTATCGAATAAAAATGAACATTCGCAGTCATTTGAACAGTATAGCATAAACGCCCTTGAATTTCCAGTGTTTTTTCCTTTTTATTCAAATAAAATGGATGCTTTTATCTCTTCTGCTTTTTCCTCTCCGCAGAGTATTTCTGTTAATTTCAAAGCAAACGGAATGGCTGTTCCCATGCCGCGTCCGGTCACTACATTTTGATCTGCAACCGCCGGTTTCAAGACTACCTCTGCTCCCGTCAGTTTTTCTTCAAATCCCGGATAACAGCAGGCCTTCTTTCCATTCAGGATTCCCAAACCGCCCAGTACGCTCGGCGCCGCACAAATTGCCGCAATTTGTTTTTTCTCTTTATCATATGCCCGCAGCAATGTGCAAAGACCCTCGTGCGCCTGCAAGTGCAAGGTTCCCGGCATACCGCCCGGCAAAACCAGCATCTCGGTATCTGCAAAATCCATTTCCTCAAATCTCACATCCGTTGTTATTACAATCTGATGCGCCCCGGTCACTTCAAGATTTCCGGTTACCGAAACCATATCGGTATGAACTCCGGCTCTGCGCAATACGTCGACCACAGTAAGCGCTTCGATTTCCTCACATCCATCCGCAAAAAATACACTGACTTTTTTCATTCCACTGCCTCCTCTTATTTTCTGGTAGTGTCAAAAACTACCTCTTTTTTATTGTTTAAATTATTTAAAAACCTTGA
>ENA-ORSX01002347-ORSX01002347.1-human-gut-metagenome-genome-assembly--contig:-NODE-2347-length-10775-cov-2.945149_pt1 | contig 10775 bp, 7 predicted proteins | sample MGYA00241904_ERZ509172 | MGnify/ENA primary metagenome ERZ509172 (study PRJEB26280, sample SAMEA2338795) | human gut metagenome | biome: human gut; feature: human-associated habitat; material: faeces...
AAAAAATGTAATAGGGGAACCTGCTGTAGGACGTCGATTTAAAGGGAATATTTGGCTTCAGGGACGATTAAACTTTTAAGATGTGAATGGTAACGACTAATAACTTTAGGATAATAGGAGACGGGAAAATTTACTCGTCTCCTATTGATTTTCTGGTTATAAAATGGTAGAATAGATAAACGTGAGATAATTAGAACAAAATGATTGAGCAAAGCGAGGTAAGCTAAAAATCGGTGATGTCCTCTTAGTTTAACGGATAACAAGCGCCTCCTAAGCGCTAGCTGTGGGTTCGATTCCCGCAGGGGACGGTTACAAACAAAGCGGTAATGATTAGCAGAAAATGCTATGTCATGAACCGCTTTTTTGTTTTCAATGAGATAAAAAAAGCAGGACGGGAATGAATTTCCAGCTAATTTGAATTGATTTTCGTTAGCTGGCAGCTAATCAAAAATGCTGTTTTGCAAACAGGAAAAAATGGACTTCCTGCTAACATCGGGGTTCGTTCCTGTTGAAACCTCAGATTGGGGATGTAAAACAGGGTAAAATGGAGTTAAAGCCCTCGCTTAAAGGAACTTCTGCAAACATCCATTAGCTGAAACAATAGAATATTTCATTAGCTGTAGCTAATGGCAAACGGGATGCTCGTTTGGATCAGATTCAAATATAAGAATCTAATCTAAACGGGCATTTTTTTGTTTGGATTACAGGAAAAGGAGGAGTTCAATGGCTGGAAAAGGAAACGAATCAAACAGGCTGTTTGAGGATGAGAAAGTCATAGAAATTGAGATTGAAAGACTCAGATATTTTAAAGACCATCCTTTTAAAGTGACTGATGATAAGGAAATGAATCTCCTTAAGGACAGCATCAAACAGTACGGTGTATTGAATCCGCTAATTGTAAGGCCGGTGCCGGATGGAGTTTATGAAATTATCTCAGGTCACAGAAGAAAATATGCGGCTCAGCAACTTGGATACAGGAAGGTACTAGTGATTATACGGGTAATGAACGATGAGGAAGCCATTATTAAAATGGTGGATGCTAATCTACAAAGAGAACGGATCAGTTACAGTGAGAAAGCATTTGCATACAAAATGAAAAATGATGCTATGAAAAGAACTGCCGGAAGACCGCGTAGCCAAATTGACCACAATTTAAAAGGTAAACGAACGGTAGAGATTATTGCTGAGGAAACCGGTGAAAGCCCAAAGCAGGTCCAGAGATATATTTCTCTTACGAATCTGATTCCAGAACTGTTACAGCAGTTGGATGATGAACTGATCTCGTTCAATCCGGCTGTCGAACTGGCAGCTTTAAAAGAAAATGAGCAGAAAGAATTGATCGAGGCAATGGATTATGCCCAGTCGATTCCTTCTCTCTCACAGGCGCAACGGATGAAGAAATTGAGTAAAGAAGGAAATCTGTCTCTGGAAAAGATGCAAGATATTCTGAGTGAGGTCAAAAAAGGGGAAATATCAAGGGTCACATTTACAAATGAACAGCTTCACAGATACTTTCCAAACAGCTATACACCGGAAATGATGAAGTGTGAAATTATCGCAATCTTAAAAATATGGATGGAACAATACTGGGATAAATGAAGACCCATCTGTAAAATGTCAAGGATGGATATATCTGAACTGTCGCCCGAAAATGTTCATCGTCCACCGTTTCAGTATCAACATCAATTCCAAATTGGTCAATCACGTGCATCATCAAATTGTTATCACACAATAGGGAAACTTCAGCAACCTTGTCAGCTCCGTACATTCTGAACACTTCTCCGGAATACTTAGAAGGATCAAAGTCTTCCGGAATCGGAACAATATCATCCGACAGGATCTCTGGGCAGGCATTGATTCTGTCCACGCGAAATGCGTTAACTTTCTGTCGGTCATCGTAAAATCCGACAACATAGTAATAATTACCATTCCAGATCATTGTGTATGGGCTAATGATATACGGCTTTCCATCGTGTCGCAAGACTCTGTTTTTATTCACATCGTAGTTGAACGACCCGCCAAAAGTGGTGCATTGTTCAACTATGGAATACGAAGTGCCATATACAAGCACTGTTTTGATGGAAAAACTCGGACTTAAGTCAAAGGAAACTTTTCGCAAAAATTACATGAATCCGGCTATGCAACTTCAGTTGGTACAAATGACAATTCCAGAAAAACCGAAAAGTAGAAACCAAAGATATATAAGAAGAATTGATCATCGGTGGGATAATAGTACTTGTAACATCTCGTTCATAGAGCAGATTCGGAAGAATGGATTTATGGGATATTGATCTACAGAGCCTGCCACCGGCAGCTTCTTCCGAACGCATGCGATATAGAAAAGGCAGTGAATCAAAACTGATTCACTGCCTTCTTTGTTAACGGCTGATAACTTTAACAGTTGTATCGGCATGATCATCTGTTAGTGCAAATTTATCTTTCAGGCCTTCTGTGATATAGACTTCACCGGAATCCGTTACGAAGACCGCTTCAAAATTATTACTCTTTCCCCAGAAATCGGCCGCTTTTTCAAGACCCATAACAAATAATGAAGTGGATAACGCATCGCAGGTTCCGCCATCATCGCCGACAATTGTCACGGAACAAAGGCCGCTGTCTGCCGGATGTCCGGTTGCCGGATCCATGATGTGCCAGTAGGTGTGCCCATCCTGCTCAAAGTAGCGTTCATATCCGCCGGAGGTAATGACGGCCTGGTCTGTGATAGAAAGAACCATCATAGGCGTATCGCCATTCGGATCCTTGATTCCGACTTTCCATGGAGAACCGTCGGGCTTGGAACCGATTGTCTGTACATTTCCGCCAAGGTTTAAGAGTGCGGATTTGACACCGTTATCGCGAAGATACTGGGCAGATTGCTGACCGGCATATCCTTTGGCAATGCTTCCGAGGTCGATGGTCATTCCGGAAGGAATGGTTACGTTGCCGGTTGTCTTATCAAATTCCACCTTAGTGTAATCTACCATAGGAAGTAATGACTGGATCGTGGATTCATCCGGTACCTGGTAGTCACCGGTGGTAAATCCCCATGCCTTGACGATCGGGTAGATAGAGATGTCGAGTGCACCGTCTGTCTGGGTACACATTTGAAGTGCCTTCTGCATTAAGTCAGAGACATCGCCGGTAAGGGTTCCGGAACCGTTCTGATTGATATGATATATCTCACTTCCGGAATCTGTGACGGATACTTTCTTTTCAAGATCCGTCAGTACTTTCTTTGCACCTTTTAGTACTTTTTTATCCCCATATGCGCTGAATTTGATGGTAGTATCCATAGCAAAAAAATCAATGCTTTCCGGTTCGCTGGCTGTACTTTTTGAGGTGTTTTTTCCAGCGCCGGAAGCACTGGAACATCCACACGCCAGATAGGCAGTGATCAGTATTATTGATAAAATTTTCTTCATAACAAAATCTCCTCAGACTATAATTGATGAAAAATTTTCAACAGTGTTAGTTTGGATTGACATGGCAGGAAAATATTGGTAGCATTGTGCTACCTAGGTTAGATTCACCTAACAAAACTATCATTTAATATACCATGAAAGGAGCGGGGGTTCAATATCTAATTGTTATTGAGATGGTAGTGAGAATGGAAAAAGAATGTAAAAATACTAACGAGGAGGAAAATATGAAAAAGAATGTAAAAAAAGTAATATCTTTTATTCTGTCCATGCTGGTTATTATTTCTACAGCAGTTACGCCTGCGATGGCAGCGGGGACAAAAGAGGCACCGACAGAAGTAAAGAGCGTTACGGCCAGTGGTCTTTGGACAACAGTTTTAAATCTGGAGTTTGAAGATACAACCTGGATGGATAATATTAATAAAGTAATTGTAAATGATAAAGAATGCAAGAAAAGTACAATCAACAGTTTCTCGAGTGATACAAATATTTGGGAAGTTGGCAGTGCTACGGGTGCATATGGAAGTTACAAAACATTGAAACTGGCAGTTCCGGATGGAAAATTATGGACAGTTAAGGTTTCGGCAGACGGATACAAGGATCTGACTGTTAAAATTACCAAAGAAACAGTAAATTATACAGATACTTATAAAGCGGAAGTAGTTTCAAATTCTGGGGAGACAACCAATAAGAGATATACTGCTGACGTGACACCTGCAGTAAATGGTAAAATAACACTTAATGCCGCAAAAGATATAAAAGAAGGTGACACAGTTACCGTAACAGCAACTCCGGACGAAAAATATGAAGTAGTTGCAGTCACTGTAAAAGGAGTAAGTGGAAAATCTGTTGATGTCCAGAATGCAGAAGGAATTTATACATTTAAGATGCCGGCAGAAAACGTAACTGTATCAGCTACATTTAAAGAGAAAGCTATAGCCGGAAATAAAAAAATTGAAGTGAGTCAGGTTAGCATCAACAAAGATCTTTGGGGAAGTGACTGGGAATTCACTTTTAAAAATGCTGAAGATTATGTAAGCGCGATCACAGATGTAAAAGTAAACGGAACTTCATGGGAGGAAAAATCTTATAGCGTTTCGTCAGGCGGCCAGTATTATAAAAATACCAGCAGCAATAAATTAGTCTGTGCAGCAAGAGAGTACAGTGCAAATCCGACAATTCCGGTTCTGAAAAGTGGTGATATCATTACCATTACAGCAAATGGATACGAGGATCTGACATTCAAACTTGTTATCAAAGATGACAATGCGTCTCTTGTAGAAGACGATGGACAGGGAGATCCATATGATCTTCATGTAAAGATTGATGGTTCGTTCGAGGCAGCTATTGTAGGACAGAAGAACTACGATGGTGTATCAAGTGCAAGTGTCGGAGGATCATCCAGCAATAAGAACAGCTCAGTAAAAGTGTATGGCGCCCTTGTGAACAAAGGAACAGAGCCTGCAGACAATGACTGGGAAGAGCTGGATAACTTATCAAAGATTAAATTAGACGGAAGTAAATGTAAAGTAGATATCGTTCCGGACACAGCAAACGGAACTCCTGCAGACAGCGACAGCGGTATGAAAGGTGTTTATATGACGATCAGCAGTAATCTGACACTTAACGGAACACCGAAAGATGCGGGGACATATCTGGTCTCAGTATCCATTACCGATGATCAGGGACGAACTGCAGTCAGCAATACACTGCCGTTCAGAGTTTATTCAGGAGATGAAACTCTTGCAGAACGTCTGAAAGAAGAGAATTTTAAGAAATATGACAGCGGATTGTATGCATGGGATATCATGGAACCATGGGCAATCAGCAAATTCGGAACGAATGTAGAAGGTGAAGAAGAAAGCGTACGCGTGCCGGCAGGGTTAGAAGCCTGGTTCGGTTCAAAAGAGAGCGGTACATATGGCTATCTGGGATACGATCTGCCGTGGAAGAAGGTGATGAGTGGAGATATCCCACAGACACTTTATATTCCGAATGGATGTAATCTTACATTGACGAATATGGAAATTCTCAGCAGTGTACGTATTGTAGTAGAAAACGGCGGTAAGCTGACATTGTCAGATTCAGTTGTTCAGGGAATTATCGATGTCCAGAGCGGCGGTACATTCTCTATGAATTATGACGCTTATAAGAATGCATTTACAAAAGGTTCTTCTATTTGCGGACAGCTGCGTCTGGCAGATGGGGCAATATTAGAAAATGCAGCTATCTATTCTCGTGCAAATTATCTGGCAAATGGGGATCGGACAGACCGCAACACATCAGAACCGGTTGTAACAGCAACAGGTAATGTGACGATCAAAGGTCAGGTATTTATTAAAGGTGCCGGAGATGGAGACGGAATCGGACAGACAGCACTTCGCGTAGATGGAACACTGCGCCTGGCAGACGGGGCAATACTGGTTACAACCGGCGGAGAAGGTATGATCAACGAAAATGACGGTGGAACTGCAATTGATATTAAGAGCGGAAAGATTACCGGAAATGGAAAACTTGTAGCTATTGGTGGTAAGACATTCTGGGGAAATGGTGGAAATGCCGTAACCGGAAATGGTACGATTGAGACTGCATCAGCATTCCTTCAGGGAGCTACTGCAAGTAAAGCAAAAAACAAAGAAGCAGGAAAAGCAATCGGAGATAACATCAGAGTTATAACATCGGATCGTTATATCAAAGATGGAGAAGTAAGCGATAATTACGGAACAGATGATGCTTTGAGCGGTCTGTACTGGAAAGAAGGAATTGACGCAACACCACCGTTAGACAAATATGTAACATCAGAAGTGGAAAATATTCTTTCATTAGAAGGTACACTGGATAAGACTTATGACGGCAAAGCCGTAAATGGTCCGGTTGTAAAAGCAGGAGATAAAGTACTTGCAGAAGAAACAGATTATACACTGACTTACAAAGATTCAGAAGGAAATGAATTGTCAGAAACTCCGGTAAATGCAGGTACGTATACAGTAACAGTTAACGGTCTTGGAACATACGCAGGCATGAACCTGAACGTAACATTTACTATCTCGCCAAAGGCAGCAGAACTGACGGTTGTAGCAGATCCATCTTCAGCAAAATATGATGGAAAGAGCAAAACTCCGGAAGTTACAGTAAAAGACGGAGATAAAGTACTGAAAGAAGGAACAGATTATACACTTTCTTATGTATATGGTGAGGATGCCGAGACAAAAGATTTCGCAGGGGCAGAATTTGTAAAAGAAGGAAATTACACAATAACTGTAACTGGTATCGGAAACTATGAAGGATCAACAGGAAAAGCAGTATTTACGATCAGTAAAAATAATTCTGCATCTACAGATCCGACAAACCCTTCAAATCCAAACGGGGATAAGAACGTTACAGACAAAAAAGTAAGCAATAATACAAATAATGTTAAACCGGTTGTAAAGAACGTTGTAGCAAAGAACAACAAAAATGTTCCAAAGACAGGTGATAACGCAAATGTATTACTCTGGATCGCGCTTGCAGTTATTTCTTGTGGAGTACTCGCAGGAGTAGGTGTAGCAGTCAGAAAACGAAAATAAGATTATAAATCATATAGCAGAAAAGGAAGCATTTGGAGTAGGATCCAGATGCTTCTTTTTGTTATACCAAAGTATGCATGAAAAGCTGTTGGTGGTAGCTTTTGCAGAGGGTTAATGTGTTATACTATATATTGGTTACCAACATTAACCGGCAGAAAAAATTTTATAAGTTAGTGTGAAATACGGAGGCGTAGAATTGAGCTATAAAAATAATCGTGAAGTTAAGACGTTTCGTATCTACCATTTCAAGTAAATCTGGGATAAGTTCTGTCAATCGGATGAAACGTTAAATCTGTTTTGAACTTTCTCCCACCTGTTGAGCTAAAATATCTCTTGAAACCATTCCCGATAAATTCTGGTCATTTTGACCAGAATTATTTTTGGATGGTCTTCCAGCTTGACGTTTCATTGCTTCCAGCTTCATCTTATAAGCAAATGCCTTTTCGCTCGGAAGCAGCTCCTCCCTCTGAATATTGGCATCCACCATAACAATCACTGCATCATCGTCCGTCATTTCCCTGACGATTGCCGGTATGGTTACAAGACCTGCTAATTGAGCTGCGTGCATTCTCCGGTGTCCGGAAATCATTTCATAACCATCATGATCATCAGGACGAATTAGAACAGGAGTAAGTACACCATTTTCCCGGATACTTTCAATCAGATCCTGCATTTTTTCATCATCAATCACTTTAAATGGATGTCCGGCAAAAGGATGTATTTTATCAATCTCAATCTCCATTGCAGACTCTTCATTTACAACTCCCAATAGTTCATCAATACTTGTCAGTTTGATTTTCTCACCGCTTCTATTTTTCATTTTCCAAAACCTCCTGTGTAAGACTTTTATATGCGTTGGATACTTTACTCTTAGGGCAGTGGGCATAAATGCTGATTCCCTCTGCACTTGTTTCTGCCGCTTTTACGGATAAGGGTATTACATTTTCAAAAATCGTAATCTTTGATCCGTATGTAACATGAAGCATCGTTGAAATATCCTTTGCGTAATTTGTGCGGAAATCTACCATTGTCAGCAGAATTCCCATGATCTGCAATTTCCTGTTCAGCCTTTTCTTTACCATAGAAATGGTTTTGATCAACTGCTGGAGACCTTTCACCGGCAGATATGCTGCCTGTACTGGAATCAGCACTGCATCCGAAGCAACCAGAGCATTGATCGTCATCATTCCAAGGCTGGGCATACAGTCAATCAAAATATAATCGTATCGTTCTCTCATCATTTCTATATAATCTTTCATGATCATTTCCCTGCTCATCACATTTCCAAGAGTTACTTCCAGGGCTGACAATTCAATATTTGCCGGTAACAGATCCACATTCTCTTCATGATGAAGAATTCCATCTTCCGGTTTTATTTCTTCCTCATTAATAACTGCCAGCATGATTGTTGCCAGGGTAGTACCAAGATCATCCGGTTCCACATACCCCAGACTGGCTGTCAGGCTTCCCTGGGGATCCGCATCAATCAAAAGCACCTTTTTTCCTTCTTTCGCCAGCCCGATTCCTAAGTTTACTGTTGTCGTTGTCTTGCCGACACCGCCTTTTTGGTTTGTAACAGAAATTACTTTACACATCGTTCATTCCTCCGTTTCTTATTTATAGACTCTCGGAATCTCTGAGCCGCATAAATAATGGCTTTCAGAGGTCCCATTTTTTTAATTCCCCCACATTTTCTACAAAAAACAGTTGACATGAGGGTAAAAATGTGCGGCGCGCCTTGTCGACTCCACCTCGCCAGAGGCGGCGAGGCGCGCCCTTCAATTAAGAAGCAAATACGCTCTTGATTGGAGGTGCACACTTTGAAACCTGTTAACATCGGCGGACATCCCGCCTATCAGGACCGTGTCCTGACTCAACTCCGTAAGTATTATCCAGATGCAGATACTTCCTTTGATACTGCTACTTGGAAAGTGATGGAACAGTTCTGGAACCTGGATCTTTCACCTGTGGATCAGATCATGCAGGATCGTTATTCCGTGTTCGGCCCGGAACCAAGGCTTCCCTCCGACATGCTGCGTTCTTACCTGCTTTCCATGAAGTTCAAGGTCACTTCCCTTACTTCCTGGGCTTCTTCCCTGAAGCAGAATTATCTTTTCGCTATCCTCTCCGGCTTTATGGTCGGTGACACACCAGGTGTCGGAACTTTCTACGACTTTACCCGGCGTCTGTGGCTCTCAGATAAGAACAACATTTCAGATCCGCTCCATCCTCCAAAGGAGAAGCCAAAAAAGCCGAAAAAGAAGGGTGAAAAAGCTTCTCCGGTCGAGAAGGTAACGGTGTATGACCTTTTGGCAAAATTCGAAATTGAACCACCCAGGGATTTCTCTCCTGCTAAACGTCTTTTTGATATCTTCTGCTCCCAGTTTCTGGATAAATCCGTTAAAAGGGGGCTGATTGACCTCAATAATCTTGCTGTCGCTGGTGATGGAACACCTGTTTATACCGGCGCACGGGAACGAAAAACCCGCACCTGTGATTGCCTTGAAAAAGGGATCCGCGACTGTAAATGCAACCGCATTTATCACCAACCGGACTGTAACATCGGCTGGGATTCCCACAGAGACCGTCACTATTTCGGATATGATCTCTACATGCTCACTGCCTCCGATTCGGAATGCGATCTCCCTGTGTTCCCGCTCCTGGGGCCGGCTTCCCGACATGATTCACATGGATTTCTGTATAACTATTTCTCCATGCAGCAGTTCCTTCCGGAAGCCCATGTCACCAAGCTTTTGCTCGATTCGGCACATGACGCCATGGCCTACTACGAATACTGCCGTGACCATGGTATTCAGCCATTCATTGACCTGAACGGAAAGGGCGGGCGTCCACCGGTTTATAAAGATGACTTTACGATCGGAGACGATGGTGTCCCCATCTGTAAAGAAGGTTTTCGAATGCGCCGGGACGGCACAGAAACTGCCAAGGGGCGAACGAAATTCAAATGTCCTAAAATCAGTTTTGCCGGAGGCTCACCGACCTGCACCTGTGAACACCCCTGTTCGGATGCTATATACGGCCGTACCGTTCATCTTGTTCTAAAGGATAATCCAAGGCTTTTTAATGACCCGCCCAGAAGCAGTAAGGAATGGAAGCTGGAATGCAACGCAAGGACGTCATCCGAGAGGTGTAATAAGCGAGAAAAGATCGACTATAAATTAGAAGACGGCAGACACCGGTCATCTAAGATGTGGTACTGCCGCCTTTTCGCCATCATGATGTGTCAACATCTTGATGCATGGGCTTTGCCAAAATCGTCCCGCCTAAAAGACCTTTTTGAGCAAGCCGCTTAACTGAATAAGCAATACCAGTATAATCCATTTCTGACGCATGGTCTATTAAAGTGCGCCATTTTTCAAATTTTATTACACGTCTGTACTGTTCTGGATAATATTTACTTCTCAAGGTTCATCCGACCGATGAATCATGGTCGGCAGGTTAAAGATTCCGAGAGCCTATCGGAATCTTTCATCACATTGTGATGCCAACATAGGTATAAATGGCTGTCCCTTCCATTTGTACTATTGTTGCTGCGACCACTTTTTCACTGGAAGCCAAAAGACATCTGTGATGTCAAAAACGAGGGCATGGGGGCGCTGCAGGTCCAGTGGACCTGCGTTTAGCGCGGACCGTAGTGGAACGAAGACCGGAATCCCCATCAAGATGAAAACCCGTAAGTGTAACAGTTGCCAAAATGGCACTACTGTTAAACACGGGTGGATCTTGCTCTTATTTGTATCCCTCTATATAACGAAACGCTCAGAGGCTG
>ENA-ORSX01002359-ORSX01002359.1-human-gut-metagenome-genome-assembly--contig:-NODE-2359-length-10733-cov-2.718768_pt1 | contig 10733 bp, 8 predicted proteins | sample MGYA00241904_ERZ509172 | MGnify/ENA primary metagenome ERZ509172 (study PRJEB26280, sample SAMEA2338795) | human gut metagenome | biome: human gut; feature: human-associated habitat; material: faeces...
ACTATCATATTATCTACAGATTCAGAAATTGATCAGAAATACTATGAACTGTTGAAACCACACATTGGAGATGAATTTACATTGGTATATGATGACGAACTGATGAAAACAACAATAAAAAAAGGATATTTATTCGAAGGAAAATAAACATGATAGTGAAACAAATAAGATTATCAAGTCAGTCAAAAGACAGGCTTGGTAGATTAAAGGGTAAAACAGGAATAAAAAACTGGAATGTTCTATGTAGATGGGCACTTTGTTATTCGTTAGGTGAATATTCTATGCCAACTGACATACCAATTGTCGCAGACAGCAATGTTGAAATGTCATGGTTTACTTTTGCGGGAGAATATAGTGATTTGTATGATGCACTCATGAAAGCATGGTGTATAAAAATGGGACTTCCAACAGATGAAGAAACACTTTCAAAGTATTTTAAATTACATTTGGAAAGAGGTATAGCACATTTATCTGGGACAAATTATATTAAGAACTTAGATGATTTAATGAACCTGGCAATAAAGGAGAACTGATGGGAATATATCTTGATAATAATTCTTCATCACCGATTGACGAACGAGTTCTTGCTGTTATGGTGGATACCTATTTACATTCATATGGCAATGCAGACAGTAGAACACATAACCATGGTGAGCAGGCAAGAATTACGGTGGAAGATGCACGTAAACAAGTGGCATCCTTATTAGGAATCAATTCCTCGGAAGTATTTTTTACGAGTGGTTCCACTGAAAGTAATAATATCGCAATACAGGGATTAGAAGAATATGCGTTAGAAACAAATAAGAAACATATCATCACCTCTGCAGTCGAGCATAAGTCAGTACTTGAAACTGTAAAGATGATGAAAAAGAAAGGTTTTGAAATAGACCTTGTGAATCCGGATTTATCCGGACAAGTAAATGTGCAAGAAATATTGGATAAAGTTAGAGATGATACTCTTCTAGTTTCGATTATGCATGTAAATAATGAAACTGGAATTATTCAGCCTGTAGCAGAACTCGGATCAGAGTTAGAGAAGCGTAATGTACTGTTTCATGTTGATGCGACACAAAGTTGTGGGAAATTAGTAGATGAAATAAGAAATCTCAAATATAACATGCTTTCGTTCAGTGCTCATAAGCTGAAAGGACCACAAGGTGTCGGAGTTCTAGTTCTGAAAAAAAAGAGATATAAATTGCCTCCAGTAAAGAATATTATGTATGGAGGACAACAAGAACACGGTATACGTCCAGGGACAATACCAGTAGCTCTGGTAGCTGGTTGTGGAAAAGCATGTGAAATAGCAGAAATTGAATATAAAGAGAACTCTCATAAACTTAGAAAGTTAAAAAGCACATTAGAAGAACTATTGAATGATTCTGGTGTGGATTACCATTATAATGGCGATCAAAATTACTGTGTTGATTCATCTGCGAATATCTGTTTCAAAGGAGTAATGTCAGAGGCATTGATGCTCTCAAGTAAGCAATATTGTAGTGTTTCGAACGGTTCTGCATGTACGTCAAAAAGCTATTCACCAAGTTATGTACTTGAAGCTATGGGTATACCAATAGAGGACATTGAAAGTTCGGTTAGAATTAGTTGGGGACCTGAAACAGATGAAATTGAGTTTCGGGAAAATCTCGGAAAAATGATAGCAATAGCCAAAAGCCTTGCTGTTTAATTTTCTTAACACCATAGAGAATGTATATATTTTGAACTCGGTCATTTTCGGCCGAGTTCATTTCGGATAAGGTTTAAGATAATTCCTCGTGTTGTTTGCTGTTCTGCCGACTGGTATCCACTCCAAGAATATCATCTACATTTGCACTCACGGTGCGGAGAACTTTTTCATAATCCCGATAATATTCATAATTGCTTTGGAGCGTCGCTTTGCGATTTTCCAGAGCTTCTTTTTTTATTTGTAGCTCCTTAACGGTAGGAAACGTTCCATCTGGGAATTGTCCTTTCAGCCACTCTTTGGATCCTTTGTAAGCTGTCAGTTCCTTTTGATGCTCTTGCCGGAATTTCTTTTTGTTTAATTCTTTTGTCATTTGGTTATGAATTCGCCGATTCGCATAGTAGCTTCCGAGGTGTTTAAGCTGCATGTTTGTAACTTTTAATTCTGCAGATACTGCGTTCAGCGCAGATTTTGCCCTTTGTCCTTTGGAAAGGATTTCCTTGTATTGGTTCTGCAGATCATCTCTCGTATCGTAGCCATGTTCTTGTACATAGACGATGGTTTCTGCCATTTGTTTCAGATTTGTTAGTTTTACCTTATGTGCATAAACTTGGCTTTGCTGTGCTTTCACACAAGTCTGTAAATCTGTAACCAGACGAAGATTTGATCGGATGTATATGATAGCGATTGGATCCGCGTGATAATCATAGTTCGGATCGTAATCCTTTGTTGGTCGGGTATCTGGAATCTCTACTACTGCCCTACTGCCATAAATGTTTGATAAGTATTCTTTACCATAATGAGTGCCAAGAGAACGTTCTTTGATATTCTTATCTCTTTCCGGAAGATGATAGCTGTATCTTCCTCTTTTCTCAGTGACAGTGATTTTATATTTTTCAAAAAGCTGCGATTGGAAATCCTCAAAAGATTTTGAAACTACAGCAAGTTCATCTACAGCATCTCTTATCTTCTGCTTCTGTGTCTGGAAATTTGTCTGGGTTGGAATATATCCATCTTCGATAATTTGTTTATTTATCTCATCGAGATTCTTTTGTCCTCTGCGTTGTGCCCAATATTCTTCCTGTGTGATTTTTGATGCGGAAGGTGATAACAAATCTATTTGATGAAGCTTTTCCCGCTCGCATAGTTCCATTAAGGACTTCTGTAAATGACTGAGAAGTGCTCTTGTCTGATGATGTTTGTAACCGGCTTTATGATCACATGGTCGCTCCATAAAATCCTCTTCTGCTACCGTTTCTTTCCGAACACTGTTTAAAACAATGTGTACATGAATGTTACCGGAGTGATTGTGCCCATCTGTATGAGTTACCACTAACATTTGATGACCAGGAAAGTTTTTTCTGGCAAATTCCAAACCAAGTTGTTGTGCTTTTTCTCCGGTTAGTCCACGTTCTGTTTTATCCGAAGGATCAAAACTTAAGACGTAGTGGTGACTCTTGATCTCATCGTATCGGTAGTTTTTGTGATATTTCTTATTTACCATTTCACATTCTTTTTCAAAAAACATAGGTTCGCAGTTTATGCCATCGATGTAATATTCATCTCTAAGCTGTTTTCGACCTTGTTCATCCAAGATTGGTTTCATCGTGTACTCATCATGCTGAAAGAGCAGGTAGTCCAATGCATCTCCATAGTTCATATTCTTATTTGTCTTGTGCTTCAATATCGCCATAATAATCACCTGCCAATTCCATTACCTGCCGCCGTAAATCAAAAAGTTTGTCGATACACTCATGAACTCTATCCTGCAGAATCATAGACCGAACACCACCTTGATTCAGATGCTTTGCAATCTGATTCAAATTGGAACCAATCTTGCCAATCTCTGCGTTCAATTTCTTAAGCTGCTCATTATCCGCAACGATTTCATATTTATAAATCATTGGCTTTTCTAAAATGAGATTTCGAAGATATTCTACCCTTGAGATGTTTAAGGCTTCGGCTGATTGTTCTAAACATGCCAACTCAATATCCGTAAGCTTTAATGTTATGTAGTTTTTATGTTTTAATTTCTCTTCCTTTTTGGGTCTTGCCATATATATTCACTCTCCTTTTTTCCGGTGGGTAAAAAAAGAAATACAGATTATGTCACTTTGTGTCTTGCGGATATATCCTGCAGAGAAAAAGTGTTGCAACCTCTGTTGCCAATCATCCATATGCAATTAGTATTGCAAAACTGATGATTTTCCGAGGGTATGGGGAGCGGAATCCCTATCAAGTATGCCGAAAAGGATGACCTAAAATCCATGAAATGGAGTTTTGGGAATCCATAGGCGTATCTTGCTTTAGAAATAATATCCCCTTATATATACGGAAAGAGAGAAATCCTTATACAACATAGGAACATAGAAATCGAAAAACTAAGAAGTGGAAGAAAAATGAATTCCTTGGTATAATTGAATGGTATGATTATTTATTCAATAATAAGGTGAGGAGGGATTGTTTTGGCAAAGTTTAATTGGGTTGTAATTACCAGAGAAGATGTTATTCGTGCAATTGAAAGATTTCTTGTCAATAATCCAGAATACCCTGAACCTCGTTCAACATTTCTTCTTTATGATGGGAAAAAACTTCCTGCAAAACATATTCGTGGAATGGCTTATCAAGAGCATTTTGGTGTGGAAATCAAAAAAAGTGATTTTGGTGGAGGAATGGAAACGGTAAGATTTTTTGAAAGACTGGGTTTTGAAACAGATTATTGTGGAAGTTCAAAGGGTAATATAAAGACCAAAGAAATAAAGAAAGAGATTCATTCTAAAAAGAAAACAATTGAGCCCAAAGTGCAAATTAATAATGCTAACACTGAAAAGAAACAAACTCAGATTAGTGATGATAAAATGGATTCAGAAAAAATTGTTATTCCAGCAAAGCAAGTAATTGAACAGAAAAATGCACTGCAATTAATTCTTAATAGAATGTTTAATGGGGATATTGTATGTGAAAAAACTTATCCTTGGTTAAAGACACCAGAAAAGATTGATGGAATCTATAAAAATCTTTATGACGCACTATCATCATATCGTGGAGACACTTCATTCGCAAAGAAGAATGTTACATTGCGCTGTGATTTTGTGTGTGAAAGCCAAAAACTGATTATCGAATATGATGAGCGTCAGCATTTTTCTGAGGCACGGAGAATTTCTTTGGAAGCATATAAGGGAATTGATGTTCTTTATGATCGTTCATTATGGATAAAGGCATGCTGTGATGTGAAAGCAAAAGATAATTCTCCGATAAACAGAGATGAGATACGAGCGTATTATGATAGCACAAGAGATATTGCTTGTTATGAGAATGGTTATAAATTGGTACGTATCATGCATGGACAAATTGATTTCGAAGCTTCTGATGCGGAAGAAAAATTAAAAGATATTCTAAATAGGGCTTTTCATCCTGTAATTGAAAATCATGAAAATGAAGAAATAGAAGAAATAAATACAAAAGAGAAAGCATCATCTATTAAGGTTGCGATGTATTTGCAAACAAATGAGCTAAAGAATAAAAATGCATTTGAAAAAATATTGCCAGTTATGAAAAAGGCATCTGCAGATATCATCGTCTTCCCTGAATATTGTTATGTTCCGTTTGAAGGTAAAATGACGAATAAGGACATAGCTTTGATTGAAGATCAGGATGATATTTTTGCTCATTGTTTAGAGTTGAGTAAACAAATTGGCAAGGCAGTCATAGTAAGTAGCCACGATAAGTATGATACCATTTTCAGTGTGTTTGCAAATGCAAATCCTTTACCGGGTGAAACAGATTTGAATTTGTACATCAAGCACACGATGTGTGGTAGTTCATGTTTGGAGTTTGAACAGTATCCAGAAATAGCTGGAGATATTTTTAATCCTATTTTGTATAAGGGTTATTTGATTGGAATGACTATTTGTTATGATTGTAATCATGCATTATTTAGTAGAATGTACGGCATATATGGAATAGATTTGATCATTAACAGCACAGGAGGCAATGTTATTTATGATAAATGGTTTAAGTATAATAAAGTAAGAGCCATTGAGAATAACTGTTATACTCTTGTGACTATGGGTGGAGACGGGGAGGAGCCAAATAGTAATAATTATGTTTTTGGATTTAATAAGAATGGTGGGCAATTGAGTCCAATCAATCTTTGTGGTGATTCGGCCAAACACAATATTTCCGGTGGACTATATGTATATGAGATTACAAATGATGCAGGAAAATCGGAAATTGATAACAGCAACAAAGTTGAAACAGAAAATAAAAAGTGGCAGCTCAGCTACAGGATTGGAAATAGTGTAGCATTGTGTCAAGAAGCTGAAAAAATTTCTGACCAGATTTTCCGTAAGAAAGTTGGCGGGTATAATGTGTTTTTCTTTATGGTCGAAGGAATGGATATTCTAAAACCAGAGAAAGTACAGACACTTTTATATTCAAGAAAAATCAAAAAGTACGGAAATCGGAAATATGTAATCATCAATAGGCATGATAATGTTGATGAAAATTTTTTTCTTGAAAAATTATCAATTGTTTTAAAAGTACGTGCGATGGAAAATTACTGTGCAGTGATACTTGAATCGAATAACATCAATAAGTGCTATCAGTGTGGAAAAAATAGAACTGCACAAGTTGTCAAGCCATTCGATGGAGTATGGGGAATTGATCTTGAACGAACTACAGGACCAGAAGCTATTTGGAGAAACAAACAAGGTATGCGAGAGTCTTGGAGAAAGAATTATGAATGGTTAGTAGAAAACGCTGAAATACTTTATGAAGAAAACTAACTCTGGTTAAACAATAGTATAAGTAAACGAGTGCAACCTTCGTATGATTTATTTCATACGGAGGTTTTCTTTTTGCCATTTTCTTATTTTGACAAATATTTACTAAGACATGTTGTATAAGCCTCTTTTCGGATTGGGATATATAGAGGAGTAAGTAATCTCCTTCTATATGAAAGAAAGAGGTAATGAACGATGTCAGAAAAAAGATGTTATACAGTGAAAGATTTACAGGAGATTTTAGGAGTGAGCAGACCGTCTGTTTATGATCTTTTGAAAAAAAATGAATTTCGTTGGATCTTAGTTGGAGGAAAATACAGAATTTCCAAGAAGAGTTTTGATGCCTGGCTTGATGAGAATGAAGAATCTGAGTAAAGCTCTCTTTGTGGTCGAAATGATTTTACCATCATTGACAGACTAAAATTATTTCGCATTATGCGTTATATTACATGAAACAGAAAGGGGGATGTGGCTTGTGATCAGTGAACAGATGGATGCAGAATTTCATGAAGTTGCAAATGAGATTGCTAAGAATAGTCCTTATCAAAGAAAAGAATCAGAAAAACGAACAATGATGACTGTTCATGAAATGGGAGATCTGCTTGGAATAAAGAAGACGGATCGCTACTGGCTGCTTCATAAAGGATTCTTCAAAACAAAAGTTGTATTAGGAAAGACTTGGATAGATATTGCCAGCTTTGAGAAATGGTATGCCAATCAGGTGAAATACAAAAAAGTAAATGGCGAAGAACCGGGGAAAGAATTGAAAGCATGGTCTTACTCCCCACAGGAGTTAGCACAGGAACTTGGTGTCACAGACAGTGTCTTATACGACATTTTAAAGCGTGAAAATATTGAAACTGTTACGGTGGACTATTGGAAGCGTATTCCCAAAAAAGCATTTGATAAATGGTATGCCAGCCAGTCACGTTACCGAACCAGAGCTGATCGTGAAAAAGATTTGGCTGCAGAAGCTGCAACAATTACGATGCCGGAAATGGCACGATTACTTGGGACTACACGAAGTACAGTTTATTCCATTTTAAATAATCCCAATTATAAAGAGTTCTTTGATTTTGTGGTAATTGCGGATAAGAAAAGAATTACGAAAGAAAGCTTTCAGAGATTTTTAGACGGACAGGATCGATATCACTTGGATGCTCGCATTGAATATTCAGAAGTTGCCGCAGAAGAAAACATGGCACTGGCAGATTTCAGAAGAAAGAAACTTTTTAAGTCCGGTGTTCGTAGAGGAAATGGGAATAAAAACTATTTGACCAGAGCAGAAGCTGCTATGCTTGCGAAAGTGTCAAAGCCGACCATTGATTATTGGGCAAACAAAGGGCATTACACAATTGTAAAAATTGGAGAGTTGGTCCGGATACCCAGAGCAGAATTTGAAGACTGGTTAAATTACAGAGAGAATATGGAGGAGAAATAATACATGGCATCAATTAAAAAACGGGGAAACAAGTTTTGTGTGATCTATCATTACAATGACAGTGAGGGAAAACGCAGACAGAAATGGGAAACATATGACACGAAGGCAGAGGCAAAGAAAAGAGCGAAAGAGATTGAATATCGAGCTGAGATGGGAATCATCTCTGTTCCAAAATGCAAGCTGCTCAAAGAACTGATTGAAGAGTATGTCGTATTATATGGAAAAGATAAATGGGCACTTTCTACATATGAAGGGAATGTGGGGCTGATTCGGAATTATATTATCCCTATTATTGGAGATACTAAACTGTCAGAGATTAATACCCGATTCATGGAGAAGTATTACCAAACATTGCTGAAAACACCTGCAGTAATCAATCCAATCTTTGGAAAAAGATTAAATGAAACGGTAGGAACAAGTACTATTCGAGATATCCATAAACTTCTTCGCAGTGCTTTTGATCAAGCTGTAAAATGGGAGCTTATGGAAAAGAATCCTTGTATCCATGCGACAGTTCCAAAGCATAAAGCAAAGAAAAGAGAAATCTGGACAGCAGAACAATTAATGTACGCAATCGAAGTATGTGATGATGAATTTACAAAACTTGCATTGAATTTGGCATTTGCCGGATCACTTCGTATTGGTGAACTGTTGGGTCTTACATGGGATTGTGTAGACATCTCTCTGGAAGCAATTCAAGAAGGAAGAGCCTACATATATGTGAATAAGGAGCTGCAGCGTGTTTCAAAAGAAGCTGTTAAGGAATTAGATGGAAAAGATGTGTTATTGATTTTTCCGGAAGAAAGCAAACGTTGCAAAACCGTTCGTATCTTAAAAACTCCAAAAACTGATAGTAGCGTAAGAAAAATCTTCTTACCAAAGAGTGTGGCAATGATGCTGATAGACTGGAAAAACTCTCAGAAGGAAATCAAAGAAGTTCTGGGGGAAGAATATCAGGATTATGGACTGATCATGGCTACTTCATATGGACTTCCTGTCAGTGGATCTTTTGTGAGAAAGGGATTAAAAAAGCTGATTGAAGAACACGATCTTCCACCTGTCGTGTTTCACAGTATAAGGCATACCAGTGTTACTTACAAATTGAAACTCAATGGTGGGGATATCAAAGCTGTTCAGGGTGATTCCGGTCATGCCCAGGTCAATATGATTACAGATGTTTATTCTCATATCATAGATGATGACAGAAGAAGGAATGCGGAATTATTTGAAGATGCTTTCTATAATAAAAAGAACTTAGATCCGCAGATCCATGAAGCATCAGCTGCTAATACAGTACAGGTGCCGGAAGGGGTGGATGCAGAGCTGCTTTCAAAAGTATTATCTAATCCTGAAATGGCTGCTCTTCTATCCTCTCTTGCAAAGAGTATGCAGAAATAGTTGTGGACGAAAGTTCTTAACAAATTGATATTCTTGTAGTATAATAAATCTGTAAAAAGAATGATTCGAAAAATTGAATATTGTTTCACCATTTCCGTTTTGTCAGAGGTTTCCGGTGATCGATATTTATGCTTTCGAACTTTCTCGTGAACATTCCCCAAATGGTGGCAAATGCCAATGGTTTGCTAACATAAAGGGGTGTACAGCTAATAACAAAGAATAACAAGGATTGTCTCGGACGGGATTCGGAACCGAAAAAAGCCTTGATTTTACTTGACTTAGGAGCACTTCGCTTAACTGTGTTTGACACCGTAGCGTGGTGCTCCTAAGCGGTAGGTCGGGTGTTCGAATCACCTCAGGAACGTACAAAAGGGGCTTATCTTGAATATCTCAAGACAAGCCCCTTTTCAATCCTCATTCCTCAAACAAAACTTTTACTGCTCCCATGCCGCAGTTGATATCAAAGAAGTTCTCAGCACCGGTATTTACCTTATAAGTACCGCCCATGCCTCCAAACTGATTATCACCCACTCTGACATCTCCCATTCCTACCTTCACCCTGTATCCGTATTCCGAAGGTGCCACAAGGCTTGCCGCGATCTCTCCCATGCCGCAGTCCAGTTTACATCTGCCCCGCATCTGGCCTTCCAGCATGATTTTACCCATACCGCATTTGATCTTGGCAGCACCGCTGTAATAATCTGCCAGCACAATCTCACCGGCCCCCAGATCCAGGGTACTGGCATCTGCCAGGATTCCTCTTCCCACCAGTTTTCCTGCACCCAGTTTTATCTTTACATCTTTAAAATGATATCCTCTCGGTATAATGATAATGATTTTCCGCTCCGAGAAAATATTGGTAATGTTACTCAGCAGGAACAGATCCCTATACCCTCTGTCTTTTATCTTCCAGACTCCATCCCTTACCTCTTCTCTGCAGTCCCCGTTTGGATAACATGACAGGTCGAGGGCAAACTCATCACCCTCCTTGATGATAGCGTCCGCCATTCCGATATCAATGTTCAGAGAATGGATCATCACATTATTCTCACGGAAAACTTTTCTGATTTCCAGTGTGCCGTTCTTCCAGTCCTCCTCCCATTTTCTTCTGTCAGCCTTATCCTGCTGCGACCCGCTATCCTGGGTCCGGTCAGCCTCCGGTTTTACATTCTCCTGTGTTCCGAACCCATCCGTACCGGATGCCCCAGTCTTACTCCCCTGTCCGGACCGGCTCTGCGGCTGGCCTGCCCCCTCTTCGTTTATATGTTCTGTCTTAACCCGGCTCTGCGCTTCGGCAGTCTCTTTTGTCTTTACCTGTTCTTCCGTTTTGACTTGACTCCGCTCTTTGTCATTCTCACCTGCATTTACCTGCTCTTCCACGCTCATCCGTTTCTGCTCTGTACTGTCATCTCCTGTGCTGACTTGCCTA
>ENA-ORSX01002365-ORSX01002365.1-human-gut-metagenome-genome-assembly--contig:-NODE-2365-length-10725-cov-2.735052_pt1 | contig 10725 bp, 10 predicted proteins | sample MGYA00241904_ERZ509172 | MGnify/ENA primary metagenome ERZ509172 (study PRJEB26280, sample SAMEA2338795) | human gut metagenome | biome: human gut; feature: human-associated habitat; material: faeces...
ACTGATGAAATTTGAGATTGGATTCTGAGTGAATCAATTCACAGTAAGGACAAACTTCAGGTTCCGCATCAAGTTCAGGTTCCATTTTGAAGTCGGATGGCAGAGGGAAAGAGAAGACAAAGAAAGAAGTTATACATATAGTAGTCTGCAAAACTTTTTTCACATGGTGTTTGATGAAAAGTTGGTATATAGTCTGGCAGTAGATAAAGACGTAATGGCAATTATTCTTGATCATATTTCAATGGATTTTTATGAAGATATACATAAGAAATGTGAGGAAGTTATTGAAATCATGGATAACTTTATGAAAATGTATGTCTATATGGGAATCAGTAATCTGGGAAATGATATATTCGAACTGAAACAACGGTATGAAGAAGCAGAATCTGCTGAAGGCGAAAGTTTCTTTAATGATAAGAGTAAGATTAATTATTTTCAAGAGCGTAAAAAAGATACCAAAGAACTTTTAGAACATATTGAAAAAGGTGTGGAAAGTCTTCAATATTGGATGAAAAAAGGAAATTCTGAGGAGGCAATGAAAGAATTTGACAATATTATTAAATATCAGATGGAAAGTGGGGGATCTGTAGCAACGATTCTAGAAGTTGGTATTTGTATTTATGCGTCGAGTAAAAAAATGCTATCAGATATGGAAAAAACTTTGTATGATATTACATTGCAGAAAGAGAGTTTTTCAAAAAGTATTTACCGTTGTAGGCATATCAGTGAATATTATAGTATTATGAGAACCGTAATTGAAAGTACTGCAGAATACAACAAAATAGCGGCAAGCAGAAGGAATATTCTTATTTATGAGTGTGAAAAATATATTGATGAGAATTATGAAAGAGGCATTACAGTATCGGAGATTTCAAGGTATATTGGAGTAAGTATGAGTTATCTTAGCCGAATTTTTAAGGATGAGACAGGTAACACGATTATTAATTATATTAATGAGAAAAAGATACAGAAGGCAAAAGAGTATCTGGGAGGAACGGATATGAAAATATATGAAATAGCCGAAAAATTAGGATTTGAGAATACAACATATTTTTCATATTTCTTTAAAAAATATACAGGAATATCACCAAAGGAATATAAAACCCCTGAAGATTCAAATTAATCCGGAAACTGTCTGAATGTAATCAGCACGAGGACGCAGGAACTTGCAAAGATATGCCATGATATTAAGGATCATATTTTTTATGATTAACTATCTGGCAGAAAAAGACGACATACAGGGTATAAAAAATAGTTAGGGAAAATTCCGGTTGTGGAAGGTACGGCAATGATTACGTTCCCGCAGAGGGAGTGGCTTGGGGCACTTATTTATTCAAAAGCAGAGAAGGCAAAGAAAGCAGGAGTAGAACTTGATTTTGAAAATTGTTGGAGTCCGGAAAGAACCTATTTACCGTATACCGACGATATGTTGGATATTTTTGTTTTAATTGCTGAAAATGTGTGATAAAATAAAGAAAATGGTGAAAATTGACAAATAACAGGAAGTAAGTAAATATGAACGATCCATACATTGCACATTTTTATAAAGACAGTAATAATGCTATACACATACAATCCGTTTCCGAGCACAATCTTAATGTGGCTTATCTTGCCATGAGTAATTCCCCATTGAAATGTCTATCCTCTGTCGCCTGGGTTAGTGGTGCGCTTCATGACGCTGGAAAATATAGAGAAGGTGTCCAAAATTATCTCAGAAGAGCGATGAATGAAGAACAAGTGCGTCGCGGGGAAGAAGACCACTCGACAGGCGGCGGGTTTCTGATAGATAAGATGTTTCCCGCCACAAATCTATCTGTGCTGATACAGATGGCAGTATTTTGCCATCATGGTCTGCATGACTGTTTTTCATTCGAAAAATCCACTATTTACATTAAAGAGCGATTGTCCAAAAAAGAGAATTTCCAAAATGTAGAGGAACGTTATTATCAATATTTAAAAAAGGAAGATTTGGAGAAGAGAGGCCTTATAGCAAAACAGGAAGTAGCAGGCATTATCCAGGAGATATTAGGGTTTATTCGTATTAAGAATTTGAGCAAAAATATGTATGGAAACAGAGATTTTTTTCTGGGTATGTATGAAAGGACAATTATGTCGCTGCTGGTAGATGCAGATAGGACTGATACGGCATGCTTTATGGAGCAGAGAGAATTGCCTGCTCCTAAAAGTGATGAAATGATGCAAGATATTTGGGGAAAATGTATTACATATCTGGAACGGTATTTAAAGTCCATGAAATCAGAATCAAGGCTGGATGAATATCGCAGGGATATCTCGCGGAAATGTATGGAGGCCGGAGAAAGAGAAGAAAGACTTTACCGTCTGACAGTGCCCACCGGAGCGGGTAAGACGCTTAGTAGTCTGCGTTTTGGGCTGTATCATGCCAGGAAATATCATAAGAGACATATCATATATGTAGCGCCCTATCAGAGTATAATAGACCAGAATGCGGAAGAAATACGCAGGGCGATTCATAATGATGAGATTGTTCTAGAGCACCATTGTAATGTGATTCATGATGATGAAAGAGAGAAAATCCGCTATGAAATTCTGACAGAGAATTGGGATTCGCCGATTATAGTCACTACAGCGGTACAATTTTTGAACACGTTGTTTGCCTCTGGAATTGGAAATATCAGGCGTATGTATAGCATTCTGAATAGTGTGATTATATTTGATGAAGTTCAAGCCTTGCCAGTAAAAATTACCAAACTGTTTAATCTTTCTGTGAACTTTCTGACGGCATTTGGGAAGTCGACAGTGGTTTTATGTTCAGCGACACAACCGTTATTTGATGAGCTGGATGAAAATAGGCTGCTGCCGCCACTATCTATGGCAGGCAATCCCAAAGAATATGCTGAGGTATTTAAAAGAACGAAAATTATAGATGCTACGAAAGGAGCAGGAAGCGGATTTGCGGCAGAAGAATTACAAGAGTTTATCTGGGACAAGGCGGAGACGCTTAAACAAGTTCTTGTCGTTGTGAATACAAAGAAATGTGCAGAGAGTCTTTATAAAGAGATTAAGAAAAAATGTAAGGGATCGGATTATATATTATTTCATCTGAGCACGAATATGTGCGCGGAACACAGGAGGGATGTACTAAAGAGACTGGAAGAGAATTTAGAAAATGAGAAGAAGGTGATATGTATCAGCACTCAGCTGATTGAGGCGGGAGTGAATCTATCCTTCAAGTGCGTCATACGTTCCCTGGCAGGCCTTGACAATATCATTCAGGCGGCAGGCCGATGCAACAGGCATGGGGAAGCGGGTATGGGGTACGTCTATGTTGTGGGAATAAGCAGCGAGTTAGAAAATGTAGAAAGACTTGCGGAGATTCGAAAAATGCAGGAGAGCATGACAGAAGTGCTAAATCAATTCAGGAAGAATCCAGCAATATTTGATCATAGTCTGTCGTCCGAGGAGTCAATCCGGTACTATTACCAGATATATCTAAGGAAGAGAATGCCGGAGATGGAATATCTTGTATCGGTGAATGGAGTGGATGTTACACTGCTTGACTTGCTATCCACTAGCAAGACGATGTGGGAAAGCATGTCAGAGTCAACCAAAAAGGATAGTAAGAATTTGCTGTTAAAGCAGGCGTTTAAAACGGCGGGAGATGTATTCGAAGTGATACCCGAAGATGGAAAGGTAGATGTCGTAGTTAGATATGATGAAAAAGCAGAGAAGCAGATAGCCATTCTTGAGGACGAATATGCTACGCTGGCAGAGCATAAGAAAGCGCTTCGAAGGCTTCAGCCATATACGGTGGGGATATCCGAGCAATTTCGTCAGAAGTTAGGAAATGCAATTACATCGGTATGTGGAGGAACCGTCTATGTCCTGAGTCAGAACTATTATAGTAGAGAAACTGGTGTTTCAGAAGAACCGCTGGGAATGGAATTTATAAACTTTTAGAAAAGGGGTGAGAAGGTGAAGTATCGCAATACAGTAGAATTTGAAGTGTATGGAGACTACGCATTGTTTTCGGATCCCGTGACCCGCGTAGGAGGGGAGAAATGTTCTTATCATGTGCCCACGTATGAAGCGCTTAAAGGGATTTTGCAAAGCGTGTACTGGAAGCCTACGTTGATTTGGATTATAGATGCGGTAAGGATTATGAAGCCAATCCAGACGGAGACAAAGGCTATCCGTCCCATTAGTTATAATGGGGGAAATGATTTATCCTATTATACTTATTTGAAGGATGTCAGTTATCAAGTGCGGGCACATTTTGAATGGAACAGAAACAGGCCGGAACTAGAATCGGACCGTAATGAAAATAAGCATCATAATATTGCCAGGCGAATGATAAGCCGAGGCGGAAGAAGGGATATTTTCCTGGGCACAAGAGAATGTCAGGGATATGTGGTACCATGCGAGTTTGAAGAAGGGGAAGGATATTATGACAGCCAGGAAGGCGATTTGTCCTATGGGCTTATGTATCATGGCATTACTTATGCGGATGAGGCAGTTCTTCCGGAAGATGAGGGAAAGATGACGGTGAGGTTCTGGCATCCGGTCATGAAAAAGGGAATCATCGAATTTACCCGTCCTGAGGAGTGTGCGGAAAAAAGACACATTAGGGAAATGGCAGTAAAGCCATTTGGAGAGGGCAATTTTACAGGCATTCGAGAATTTGACGGGGAGGAGGAAGACATTGAGTTGGTTTAGCGAATTGTATGATTTATATGAGAAAAATGAAGAGAAAATTGGAAGAGTAGAATATAAGACCCGCCAGGGGAAAAAGGGACCAGAGCAGGTTCCGCTGGTTCTTTTGCCAATATTTCATACGACGGTAGCAGCACAGATTACGGTTGACATTGACAGTGAAGGAAATATTCTCGGAGCATCAAGAGTGCCGGATGAAGATAAGATGACAATCATCCCTGTGACGGAGACTTCTGGCATCCGCACATCAGGTGTTGAGGCGCATCCTTTCTGTGACAACCTAAAATACCTGACTGCAGATTACGCAAGATATGTAAAGAATGAAAAAAAAGACTTTTCCAAGAATCACAAACTCTACATAGAAGGTCTAAAGTCCTGGCATCTGTCTGAGTATACACATCCAAAAGTAGATGCGCTTTATGCTTATTTAAGCAAGGGGACGCTCATGGCTGATTTGGTTGAAGAAGGAGTCTTGATTACAGATGAAAAAGGAGTTCTTTTAGAAAAGGAAAAGATACAGATTGTATCACAGGCAGATGCGTTTGTAAGATTTCGTATCATAGAAAAAGCAGATTTAAGCCAGGATATTTTAAACGATCCTTCCGGGCGATATTTTTCAGAATGTTGGCTGGATGGGACCTTGCAGAAAAGTTATATCAAGTATCACCGTTCCAGATTAACGCAGACAGATTTCTGCTATCTTACTGGCGAGAATGTTCCGGTATCTTATCTTCAGCCTAAGAAAATCAGAAATGAAGGAGACGGGGCGAAACTTATTTCCTCAAATGATGAGGACAATTATACATTTAAAGGAAGATTTACGGATAAAACGGAAGCATTTGCTATAGGATATGAGGCTTCTCAAAAGGCCCACAATGCGCTTAAATGGATTATACGTAAGCAAGGATACAGTTGGGATGACCTTTGCATCGTGATCTGGGAATCTAATCTGGAGCCGATTCCGGATTGGGGCGCTGATACAGATAAGATTGAGGAAGCCTATCAGGAGGCGCAGGAAAGCGAATATGAAGGATGGGGAGAGGAGGAAGAACAGGAAGAAAAGGAATATGAGACGGGAGCCGCGGCTGCGGCAAGGTTCAAAGCAGCAATGCGCGGATATGGAGAGAATCTGAAGACGGACTCGAAAGTTATGATTCTTGCCTTTGATGCTGCCACTACTGGAAGGCTTGCTATGGTGGAAAATAAAGAGTTTGCCGCCAGCAGGTATGTAGATAATATCAAATACTGGCATGACAGCTGCAGATGGCTGCAGTCAAAATATAAGGACGGACATAACTTTCGTTATTTCGGAATGGCAGGCGTGAAAGATATTGCGGAAGCCCTGTACGGGACGGAGCAGAAAGGAATTATTTCCCTTGGAGGCAATACAAGAATGTATGCGGAAGTATGCAAGAGGCTTTTGCCCTGTATATCTGAGAGGAGACGCGTGCCGAGAGATATAGTAAATGCCGCGGTACAAAAGGCGTCATCCCCGGTTTCGTATGACAATCGGTATAATTGGGAAAAAGTGCTTTCTATAGCATGCGCTCTGGTGAAAAAGCAGAAAATGGAAGTGGAAAAGGAGGAGTGGAAAGTGTCGCTGAATGAGGAAAGCAGGAATAGAGACTATCTGTACGGACGACTTTTAGCAATGGCTGACAGGATTGAATACCGTACATTTGACAGAGATGAAGACGGGAAAAGAGTGACGAATGCAAAAAGATATATGAATGCATTTGCACAGCATCCATACCAGACATGGAAGGTATTAGAGGAGCGTATACAGCCCTATTTGCAAAAATTAGATATTAAGGAGCGGAATTCTTATAATAAGACTCTTGATGAAATCTATGAATTGTTCGATGAAAAAGAATTTACTAATAATGACAGGCTGGAAGGATTATATTTACTGGGCTATCACAGCCAGTCTTATGAACTAAAATATAGGCCGAAAAAAGCGGAGGAGGAAAAAGAATGACAACTTTAAAAGGAAAAATTGATTTTGCATTGCTTGTTTCAGCAACAGATGCTAATCCGAATGGAGATCCTTTGAATGGAAATCGTCCAAGAGAGAATTATGAAGGCTATGGGGAAATCTCAGATGTCTGTATTAAAAGAAAGATCCGTAATCGTTTCCAGGATATGGGACAGAAAATATTTGTCCAATCGGATGACCGTTCCGACGATGGTTACACAAGCCTGAAGGAACGGGCAGAAGGATGTGAAGAATTAAATAATGAAATTAAGAAGAAGAAAAAAGCCGATAGGGAACGTTTTGCCCAGATTGCATGTCAGGAATGGCTGGATGTGAGGACGTTCGGACAAGTATTCGCGTTCAAAGGAGAGGAAGTTTCTGTGGGAATACGAGGACCTGTTTCAATCCATCAGGCAGTCAGTTTGTCACCAGTGGACGTTGTCAGCATGCAGATCACGAAGAGCGTCAACAGCGAGGCAGGAAAGGACAGTAAGGCTTCAGATACCATGGGAACCAAGCATAGAGTAGGGTTTGGACTATACCTGGTAAAAGGAAGCGTGAATGTCCAATTGGCGGAGAAAACCGGATTTTCTCAAGAAGATGCTGAACTTTTAAAGGAGGCGCTGAGGACCCTGTTTGAAAACGACGCATCATCCGCAAGGCCGGAAGGAAGTATGGAAGTCTGCCGACTCTACTGGTGGCAGCATGAGGAAAAGACTCCTTCAGTATCTACTGCCCAAATTCATAGAAGTATAAAAATTGAGGCATTGGAAGACAGGCCTAAATCATTTAAAGATTACTCTATCAAGTTGGAAGAACTGAACTGTGTAAAACCGGAGGTATATGAGTTTGTATAAAGAAGAGGATTACCTGCAATTGTCGGGTATCCAGCATTTTGCATTCTGCCGCCGCCAATGGGCGCTTGCCTACATAGAACTCCAATGGGATGAAAATGTGAGGACTGTTGAAGGAAAACTTTTACATGAGAAGGCACATGATCCTACAAACGCGGAGAAGAGAGGAGATCTGATTATCAGCAGAGGCATGCCAGTATATTCCAGAGAATTGGGGATCAGCGGTGAATGTGACGTTGTTGAATTCCACCGCTCTCAGGACGGAATAACCTTATTTGGACGGGATGGCCTGTATGAAGTAATTCCCATCGAATACAAGCGGGGAAAGCCCAAGGAAAATGATGTGGATATTCTTCAGCTTATGGCGCAGGCATTATGCTTGGAAGAAATGCTTTGCTGCCAGATTTCCTTTGGATACTTATACTATGGAGAGACAAGACATAGAAAAATAGTAGAATTTACAGAAGAAATTCGGCACAAGACAAAAGACATGTTTCTGGAAATGCATCAGTATTATGAACGAAGATATACTCCAAGGGTAAAACGTTCCAAGGCATGTAATGCGTGTTCTCTAAAGGATATCTGTCTGCCGGCTTTAGGAATAGCAAAGTCGGCAACAGATTATATTAATAGCAGGCTATCGGAGGAATAGAGTTGAAAAAATTAATGAATACGTTATATGTGACCTCTGCGAATCGGTATCTTTCTTTAGATGGAGAGAATGTTGTTATTCTGGAAGAACAGAAGGAAATCGGGCGCGTGCCCCTACATAACCTGGAGGGAATCGTTACATTTGGATATACAGGAGCAAGCCCGAGACTTATGGGAACTTGCGCGCAGAAGAATATTAGCCTTACTTTTATGACTGAGCACGGACGTTTCCTTGCACGGGTATGTGGAGAAGTCAGGGGTAATGTCACACTGCGCAGGCAGCAATATCGTATCGCCGATAATACGGAAAAAAGGATAGAAGTGGCGCGAAATTGTATTGTTGGAAAAGTCTATAATTCCCGGTGGATTTTAGAGCGGGCAATCCGAGATTATCCGCTGCGGCTGGATGTAGAAAAGATAAAAGAAAAATCGTCTTTCCTTGCTTCCCGCTTAAAAGAAATCCGTACGTGTGAAAGCCCGGACAAACTTCTAGGGCTTGAGGGAGAGTCCGCCTCCGTTTATTTCTCTGTCTTTGATGAATTGATCTTGCAGCAAAAGGAAACTTTTTATTTTCATGGACGAAATAGAAGGCCCCCTTTGGATAATGTAAATGCAATGCTTTCATTCGCCTATTCGCTTTTGGCAGGTATATGTACGTCTGCCTCGGAAACTGTTGGCCTTGATCCGTATGTTGGCTTCTTTCATACGGATAGACCAGGCCGCGCATCATTGGCGCTGGATATCATGGAAGAACTAAGAAGTGTAATGGCTGACCGTTTCGTACTAACGCTGATTAATAAAAGGATTGTTGATTCCAGCGGATTCCTTCAGAAAGAAAATGGCGCTGTCATTATGGACGATGATACGAGAAAGAAATTTCTCGCTGCATGGCAGGATAAGAAGAAGGAAGTCATTACACATCCTTTCCTGGGTGAAAAGATGGAGTGGGGGATGGTACCGCATGTTCAGGCAATGCTTCTGGCCAGATATATTCGTGGAGATCTGGAAGAGTATCCGCCATTCTTATGGAAGTAGGTGATAGAATGCTGGTGTTAATAACTTATGATGTGAATACAGAGACAGAGGCAGGAAAGAGACGTCTAAGAAAAGTAGCAAAGCAATGCGTTAATTATGGACAGCGGGTTCAAAATTCCGTGTTCGAGTGCAATCTGGACGCCGCAAAACTTCGCCAGGTAAAGGCTATCTTGGAAGACATAATTGATAAAGAGGTTGATAGTTTAAGATTTTATAATCTAGGTAATAAGTATAAAGACAAGATTGAACATATAGGAGCAAAGAAAAGTTTTGATGTGACTGCCCCTCTTATATTCTAGAGTGGTTTAGTGCGAATGTGAAGTGCACATGAAAATGCAGGGAGATTCGCACCTGGATATTGATGATATGAGGGCTAGGGAAGTTATAATTTGTTGTGTAGGTGTTGGAAAAAGTTCTTTTGTTTGGCGTTTTGCATAAGAGGATTGGCTGTATATTAGGAGTTTTATGTGCAAAATTGCTGTCTCTCCCTGTATAGGGAGAGTGGATTGAAATTCTTTCTGTAATACCTGTTAGCAGTGTCCGCTTCAGTCTCTCCCTGTATAGGGAGAGTGGATTGAAATGCCTCCGGCGCCTTCCCGGCCTTCTCCCTCCTGATCGTCTCTCCCTGTATAGGGAGAGTGGATTGAAATATGACTCCGGACAGTTTCCCATAGAAATCGCCTTGTCTCTCCCTGTATAGGGAGAGTGGATTGAAATACTCACTATATACCACATGTCCTTTTCCTCCGCCGTCTCTCCCTGTATAGGGAGAGTGGATTGAAATACAAGGCTTCCAGCATCAAGTCCAAGAAGCGTGCAGTCTCTCCCTGTATAGGGAGAGTGGATTGAAATACCTTTGAGATTGATATGATTGAGGGGAAAATAGCGTCTCTCCCTGTATAGGGAGAGTGGATTGAAATTATTTTTTGTGTTGTATTTCGTGTTGCATGGTTTGTCTCTCCCTGTATAGGGAGAGTGGATTGAAATGCAAGGACTGTATGTTGGCATTACATACGGCTATGGTCTCTCCCTGTATAGGGAGAGTGGATTGAAATAATCGCCCGTGTGATGATACTGACCAGAAAAGCCGTCTCTCCCTGTATAGGGAGAGTGGATTGAAATGAGATTAAGATCCAGAACAAGTATTTCGACAAGGTCTCTCCCTGTATAGGGAGAGTGGATTGAAATTCCTCTTGCCTTACGTAGGCGGCGAGCATTCCTCGTCTCTCCCTGTATAGGGAGAGTGGATTGAAATGCAGCAAGCCCCTTTTTATATCTCTCCAGATCTAGTCTCTCCCTGTATAGGGAGAGTGGATTGAAATCCTTAATCACCTGCGTAATTACGCTTACGATAAGTCTCTCCCTGTATAGGGAGAGTGGATTGAAATATACTGGGCTTATGGGTGGCGGCGGACGGCTTGGTCTCTCCCTGTATAGGGAGAGTGGATTGAAATTTTCTCAACATTCCTCTCCATGCATCACCTCTAAGTCTCTCCCTGTATAGGGAGAGTGGATTGA
>ENA-ORSX01002371-ORSX01002371.1-human-gut-metagenome-genome-assembly--contig:-NODE-2371-length-10716-cov-2.419473_pt1 | contig 10716 bp, 14 predicted proteins | sample MGYA00241904_ERZ509172 | MGnify/ENA primary metagenome ERZ509172 (study PRJEB26280, sample SAMEA2338795) | human gut metagenome | biome: human gut; feature: human-associated habitat; material: faeces...
AATAATACTGAGGTTAAATGATGTTCAAAAGAATTAAAAGAATTCATCCCTTATTTTATTTACCATTAGCTTTTTTGGCTCTTCCTGTTTTGGGTGTCTTCTTTTTTGGGTGTTTTCTTTTTTGGTTATCCAATTTGGACTCTAGGGACAACACTTGCTTTTTTGACTGATTATTTATTTCTTGTTAATTATGAAAAAATGTCCTAACCAATATTGTCTGGTTTTTTATGTTGTTATACATCATTTACATGACACTTTGTATGGGTGGTGGGATGATGTGGTTTACTTTTTATTTTAATAGTTTGCTTGTTTTTCGATTTCAAGATGATTATCGGTCATTTCGTTTTACTTCCTATGATTTAGCCATGTTTTTCATGATGTTTGTAGGAATGACTTTGGCAGAGGACATAAAGACTCGTGTGATGATTTTTCTTGTTCCTATTGTTAATTATGCTATTTTATTCCATTGGACGAATGCTCGAAAAGATGAAGTACAAGAAAAAGCTATCATGGAAAACAATCGCACCATTAATTTGTTACTAGCTGAAAATGAGTGAAACCGTATTGGCGGTGATTTGCATGATACTTTGGGATATGTTTTTGCTGCCATGACTTTAAAAACAGAGTTAGCTCTCAAACAATTAGAAAAAGGAAAGTATGACCCAGTCAGAAAAGAGTTAGAAGAATTGAATCAAACCAGTCGTTCTTCGATGCATGATGTTAGAAATATCATTAACAATCTCAAATTTAGAAACTTGAAAGAAGAAATTGAACAGTTAGAACAATTTTTTGCGATGACTGATATTGATTATCATTTGCAAAATGAGTTAAATTTATCGGCTATGTCACCCGTGATGCAGTCGACACTTTGCATGATTTTGCGAGAACTAAGTAATAATGTTATCAAGCATAGTTAAGCAAATCAGTGCCAACTACGTTTATTTGAAAAAGAAGGTAAAATAGTTGTTGAAATAGAAGATAATGGTGTCGGCTTTGAAAAGACTTTTGGAGATGAATTGAAATCAATCCGTGACCGATTGCTTTTGGTAAAGGGAAATGTTCAGATACTATCGCCAAGAAAGCCTACACTTATTCAGGCTGAGCTGGGGTTAAAGGAGAATTAGGATGAAATTATTAGTTGCTGAAGATCAATCCATGTTGCGAGATGCTTTGTGTCAGCTGTTGCTTATGGAAGATGATGTCGATGAAGTTTTGCAGGCTGGAGACGGTGAAGAGGCTATTGAACTAGTCAAAAACGAGTCAATTGATGTAGCGATTCTTGATGTTGAAATGCCTAAAAAATCAGGACTTGATGTTTTAGAATGGACTCGAGAGCATAAGGATTTGAAAGTGATTATAGTGACTACCTTTAAACGAGTTGGTTACTTTGAACGTGCAGTAAAGGCAGGTGTTGATGCTTATGTGTTGAAAGACCGTTCAACTTCTGAGTTAATGTCAACAATCCACACAGTACTTGCAGGCAAAAAAAGAGTATTCACCGGAATTGATGGAATCTATGATAAGCCAGGATAACCCGTTGAGTCCTCAAGAAAAGCGTATTTTACTTGGAAAATCGAATCAAGATATTGCTGATACTCTTTATCTTTCAAATGGAGCGGTGAGAAATTACACATCATCAATTTTTAATAAATTATCAGCCAATAATCGTGTTGAGGCGGCTAGAATTGCTAAAGACAAAGGTTGGTTATAAAGTAAATTAGAACTCGGTCAAATGGGTTCTTTTTTATTTTCCTCAATTAAAAAAATTCCGATTTTTGACATTTTGTTTACAGTTCCTGTTTTACAAGATCTCATTAGCGTAATATAATGAAGGTATGGAAAATAAAAAATTAAGTATTGTGTTAGATCAGGCAGTTGTCGATCAGTTAAATCTAAGTAAAGGGCAGCAATTAAAAGCTGAATTATACAATGATAAATTGGTTCTTCAAAAAGAGGGAAAACCAAAACAAGGACGTTTATCAAGCTGGGTTTTAATTTTATCAACTGTCATTTTATGTGTCTTATTTTATGCAGTGAGTTCTATTGAGAAGATGGATCAAATTTTGTTGGTTGGGGATTATATTATTACCTTCTTGATTGGTTTTGGTGGGATACTTGGAATGACCATTTTTACAACAACGCTCATTCGCAACCGGACAGTCTTTCTTGGTGGCATCAAAGCGCGAGTTTTTTGGCGCATGCTTCCTGTTATTGTTGCCGCGTTTGCAGTGATTTTACTGTTAGCTCTTCTCGGCTTTGGTTGGCTGCTGGAGCAGATTTTCACTGGTGCTTCTTTTGACAAGTTAACTTCGAGTTTGATTTTAGGTACATCAATCTATGCGGTCAGTCTTTTTTGGGGACAAATAGCAGAGATGATTAGAGCAACTTGGTTGACGTCCGTTTTTACAGTAATTATGGTCAGTGGTGTCTTTGTCGCAATGGCGAGTAACCGTTCTTTGCAGTGGTGGCATTTCAACCTAAGCTTTTTGGGAACACAAGCAGCAAGAGAAAGTTGGCAATTTAATCTGACCTTGATCTTATCAGCTTTGGTATTAGTTACTTTGGTGGATTACCTATTTGTAGCTTTAGGTGAAAAATATGGTAAAAACTGGAAATTAAGAGCTATACGTATCATGTTGACCATCTTAGGGATTGATTTGGGAGCAGTTGGTTTTTTCCCGAATAACGCTGGCTCACACCTTTTGCATACCAGAGTAGCAGGGTATCTAGTTTTGATTATCATTGCCTTAATTATCAGTGTTAAATGGCTTTTGCCAGAAGTAACGCGAGATTTCTTGATTATGTCTTATGCCATTGGTGGTATGTTGGTTGGATTAGAAATCGCCTTTCAAGGTATTCATTACTTATCTTTAACAGCTTTTGAGTTGAGTGCCTTCTTACTTGCTTTTGCTTGGTTGATTCGATTAATCACCCATTTAGAAGGACTCTTATCCCCTGAAACAAAAGAAATCACTTTAACCCTTGAATAAATTCTAAATCTCTGAGTTTGACTTAGCATTTTAGCTAGGAAAAACTTAGAGATTTTTTAATTAAATCAACAAAAACAATTAAAAATATTGAATTTTTAGAAAATTCATAAAAACGCTTGACAAGTCAAAATCGGGTGTTCATAATGGTGACCGATCAGAAAGTAGCAAGGATTTGCTTACAGGGAGCTCGTGGTTACTGTGAACGAGTAGCAGGTGGTTGTGAAATTGGGCTGATGGTATATTGTTGAAGATAAGAAATATTTTTCAGGTAGGCACCCCTTATCGTGCAGCTCCTTGTTAGAGGAGATAGAGATGACGGAGTATGTATTTCCGTTGAATTGAGATGGCACCGCGCTATCGTTAGACGCCCTCACACAGAAGTTTTTTTCTGTGTGGGGATTTTTTGTTTAAAAAGGGAGGAAAACATAAAAAGAAGAGATAAAGGCTGGTGAATCAGCAACTAGAATTTACAAAAAATACAATTAAAACTCCATGTAGAGAAGTAGACTCTTTAGAGCTTGAACCCTTACAACTTCTTCGTGAGACTTATAAACTCTACGATTACCTTAAAAATAATGCGAATAAGCTACAAATTATCGCTGAGGTAAAAAAAGCCAGTCCTAGTCTTGGTGACATTAATCTCGAAGTTGATATTGTCAAGCAATCCAAAACTTACCAAGATAGCAGTGCTGTGATGATTTCTGTTTTGACAGACCCTTTCTTTTTCAAGGGGGACATTGATTATCTTCGTCAGATTTCAAATCAAGTAAAAATTCCAACCTTAGAAAAAGATTTTATTATCGATGAAAAACAGATTATTCATAGCCGAAATGCAGGAGTGACTGTTATTTTACTGATTGTAGTGGCTCTTTCTGAGACACATTTGAAAGAACTTTATGATTTTGCAACAGGATTAGGATTAGAAGTTTTACTTGAAACACATAACTTAGCAGAGTTGGAAGTGGCTCATCGCATTGGTGCTAAGATTATGGGCGTTAACAATCGTAACTTGGTGACCTTTGAGACTGATATCAATACAAGCTTGGAGTTATCAACGCATTTTAAGGAAGGTCCTGTTTATATTTCAGAGTCAGCTATTTTTACCAAAGAAGATGCTGAGCTCGTTGCTCCATTTTTCAATGGTATTTTAGTTGGTACAGCTTTGATGACTGCTGAAAATGTAGCTGAAAAAGTGAAGGAGTTGCAAATTGATAAAGATTAAAATTTGCGGACTTTCAAGCAAAGAAGCTGTTGAACAAGCGGTAGAAAGCGGAGCTGATTATATTGGTTTCATCTTGGCCAAAAGTAAACGTCAAGTCGGCATAAAACAAGCTAGCCATTTAGCTCAGTTGATTTCAGAAACTGTCCAAAAAGTGGGTGTTTTTGTAAGTCCGACTCTCTTGGAGCTTCAAGAAGCCATTACCAAAGTACCTCTTGATCTGGTGCAAATTCACGGAGAATTTGCGGATGAGAACTTTGAAAAAAATGAAGTTCCAAGTATTCGTGCCATTCCTGTCCAAAAAACACTGGGAGAAATTCATACTAAAGCAGATTTTCTATTATTTGACGCCCCCCTAGCTGGTTCCGGAAAGACATTTGATTGGGAATTGCTAAAAGATACTAAAATTAGAAAGCCATATTTTTTAGCTGGTGGATTGACTGTCGATAATGTCGGACAAGCTATAACTTTCTTTCGACCCTACGCTGTTGATATTTCTTCTGGCGTTGAGACAGATGGTAAAAAAGATTTATTGAAGATTATGAGATTGATAGAAAGTGTGAAAAAATGAGCTATAACCAACCAGATATTAATGGATTTTATGAAAAATTCGGTGGACAGTTTGTCCCTGAAACGCTGATGACGGCTGTTATTGAACTTGATAAAGCTTACCGTAAAACAAAAGCTGACCCAAGTTTTCAAGCTGAACTTGATGAATTGCTTAAAAATTATGTTGGACGTGAAACACCGCTTTATTACGCAGAGCGCCTAACTAAGCATATTGGTGGTGCTAAGATTTACCTTAAACGTGAAGACCTTAACCACACTGGTGCTCACAAAATCAACAACGCCCTTGGGCAAGTTCTCCTTGCAAAACGCATGGGGAAAAAGAAAATTATTGCCGAAACTGGAGCTGGTCAACACAGTGTGGCAACAGCTACAGCTGCTGCACTTTTTGATATGGAATGTACCATTTACATGGGTGAAGAAGATGTGAAACGTCAAGCTCTCAATGTTTTTCGTATGGATCTGCTCGGTGCTAAAGTACATGCTGTCACAGATGGTTCACGTGTTTTGAAAGATGCTGTTAGTGTTGCTTCTCGCGTGTGGGTAGCAAATATCGAAGACACTCACTATATCATGGGGTCAGCTCTTGGACCTGCACCATTTCCTGAAATCGTGCGTGACTTTCAATCAGTTATTGGTAAAGAAGCAAAAAAACAATACGCAGAAATATCAGGTGGAAAACTACCAGATGCTGTTTCTCGGACTTCGTTCGGTGGTGGCTCAGATGCAATTGGACTTTTTTATCCATTTGTTGAAGATGAATCTGTTGCCCTTTATGGTGCTGAAGCTGCAGGACATGGACTTGATACGGAAGAACATGCAGCAACTTTTGCCAAAGGTCGTCCAGGTATCTTGCATAGAGCTTTGATGAATGTTCTCCAAGACAGTCACGGACAAATCATGGAAGCTTTCTCAATTTCAGTAGGTCTTGATTACCCTGGGGTTGGTCCTGAACACTGTCACTTCCAAGATATCGGTCGTGCAACCTATGGTTCAATTAAGGATGAAGAAGCACTTGAAGCATTTATGCTTTTGTCACGCTTGGAAGGGATTATCCCAGCGCTTGAGTCAAGTCATACCGTTGCCCTTACTTAAAAAGTGGCTAAAGAACTTGGCCCAGATAAATCAACTATCGTTTGTCTATCAGGACGCGGAGATAAGGATGTTGTTCAAGTAAAAGAACGTTTGGAAGCAGAGGGGAAGTAAACGATGACTAAGACACTTACAAAACATCTTCAAGAGATTAAAGCTAGCGGTAAAGGAATTTTTGTTTCTTATATCATGGCAGGTGGCCATGATAAAGGTCTTGATGGTTTATTTGAGATGATTGACTTATTGGAAAATAGCGGAGCTTCTGCCATTGAAGTAGGAATTCCATGGTCTGACCCCGTCGCTGATGAACCAGTTATTGAATTAGCTGGACAAAGAAGCCTTGCTAAAGGCGTCAATTTGACAGGAATCGTTGAAAAATTACAAGAAAAAACAGTCGAAGTGCCTTTGGTCATTATGACTTACATCAATCTAGTTTACCAATATGGCATTGAAAAATTTGTTAAAGATTTAGCTGGTACGTCTGTTAAAGGTTTGATTATTCCTGATTTACCACACGAGCATGAAAATCTTATCAAACTATACCTTGATAATACAGATATTGCCCGTGTTCCACTGGTCAGCTTGACAACAGGCATTGAACGTCAAAAAAACCTTTTGTCAAAACGCTGAAGGCTTCATCTATGCGGTTGCTATCAACGGTGTTACAGGTAAAACTGGTAATTACCGAGATGATTTGGATAAACATTTGGCAAATCTTGAAACTGTTGCTGACATTCCAGTATTGACAGGATTTGGGGTGTCAACAAAAGCTGATATTGAGCGTTTTAATAAAGTGTCAGATGGCGTTATTGTCAGAACTAAAATTGTTCGAGATTTACACGAAGGTAAAGCAGATGACGTTGAAGCATTTGTAACATACGATTCAAATTATCAAAAATAAAAGAAAACCACTCGATTGAGTGGCTTTTATGATATTTAAAACAAATCAATAATTAATTTTAAGTTTAGAATAGTTAAGATAACGGCGACAAGGTATCCTAAAATGGTATTCCATTTGGCATTGACAAAGTCTCCCATAATTTTGCGGTCCGATGTGAAGTAAACCAAAGGGAAAATGGAGAATGGCAGTGCCAGCGAAAGGAAAACTTGTGAGTAAACAATCAGTTGATCAAGGACACTTTCTTGACTACCGTAGAGCACAGTCACAATCAGAACGGGAGCTAGTGCAGCCAAACGTGTGACCAGTCTGATAAGCCATTGTGGTAAGCGTAATTTTAAAAAGCCTTCCATAACGATTTGCCCAGTTAGGGTTCCTGTGATGGTAGAATTCTGCCCGCTAGCTAATAAGGCGACAGCAAATAAGGTTGATAAAGCGGCGCTAGCAACTGTACCTGCAATGTTTGAATCTTGAAGAGCTTCATACATTTGTGAAAAAGCGTTGATTTCATTGGCATGCCCGTAGAAGAGCGAAGCTCCCAAGATAAGAAGAAGCGAGTTAACCACAAAAGCTACCGTCAGTTGAATATTAGAATCCCAAGTCATAAAACGAACGGCTTGTTTAATGGATTTTTGGCTAGAGTAATCAACCTTACGAGTCTGTGAAATCGATGAATGGAGATAAAGATTGTGCGGCATTACCGTAGCACCGATAATTCCTAAAGCCAGCGTTAGCTTACTATTTACACCGCTCTGATGCAAATCGATAATCGCTGGATGTGGGATGTAGCCCTGTAAAATACCTGAAAAACTTGGCTTTGATAATAAGACTAAATAAAGGAAAATAATCAAAATTGTTGCAATTAAGGTCGAAACCAAAGCCTCAATCTTGCGAAAGCCAAGCTTCATCAAGGATAAAAGGATAAATACATCCAAGATAGTAATTAAAATCGAAAACAATAAGGACCAGCCAAAGAGCAAATGCAGTGCAATCCCAGATCCGATAACTTCTGCTAAGTCTGTTGCCATCAAAGCTAATTCAATGACAATGAATAAAAGAATGCGTAGTTTCTTAGGTAAATGGGCAGCAGTCGCCTGCGCTAAATCCTTTCTTGTAACGATTCCTAATTTTCCCGCCATCTGCTGTAGTTGCATCGCAATCAGAGATGATATCAGTACAACTGATAAAAGGATATATTTATAAGTAGCCCCACCGACAACACTAGTAATCCAGTTACCAGGGTCCATGTAACCAACAGCTACTAAAGCTCCTGGTCCAATAAAGGCTCGAAGTGTTCGCCAAAATGAGGCATTTTTTGGAACCGCAATACTTTGATTGACCTCACTAAGTGATTTTTGAGAAGTAACAATAGTTTCCAAAAGCATCCCTCTTTTCTAAAACTCTTATTTAAGGCCTATTATAGCAGAAGAATTTTAAAAATAAAGTATTTTTAAATATATTTAACAAAAAAATTAATCACACTTAAAAATTATAACTAAAAGATAGCCTAAAAATAGAAAAGGAATAAAGGGAATGCGTTTGTTTTTATCAAAAAGGCAATACAGAATTCCTACCAAAGAACCCAGTTCAACAATCCATAAAATGCTCTCCAAATCAAGAAAAAGACTCAAACTGGCTAGGTAGAAAAAATCACCGCTACCGATTTTTATGTCAAAAAGCTCAGCTATGATCCCAAGTAAAAGAAGAATAATACTTACCATATTAAGAGGAAGAAAAAGGAGTAAAGAAGCACTGGGTAGTAACCAGATTAATAGAGGAAAGGACTGGTTTTTTAAATCATATAAACTAAGTGTCATGCTAAAGAAGAAAATAAAGAGACTAGATGGTGCTATGATATCGTGGTAATAAAGAGCAGTTGCGAGCCCACAGACAAATTCAAAAATGCCATACCATAAAGGAATTTTACTTTTGCAAAAATGGCAGCGAGAATGATTAAAAATCTGAGAAAGAACTGGAATCATGTCTAGCGGTCTCAGTTGTTTACCACAGGTATTACAATGACTAGCAGGAAATAAAATAGATTCCTCTAGAAAACGATCAACAACTAATCCGATAAATGAAGCAAGCGATGCTCCAAGAAAAAAGAATAACAAAGTGTCCATACCTTATTATTCGAAAAAAATTTTTAAAATTTGTGAGCATATTATTTGCAACTTATTTAGAATTATTCTAATATAGAATCGTAAGGAAAAAGAAAACATTCCTAGAACAACTGATTATTTTTTTAGAGGAGGTCGCTTATGACTCAAACAATGACTGAAACTATTTACGCATCTGTAACACATAACATTTCACAAAATACAAAAAATGCTAAAACAAAGGCTGTGCTTAATCAAGCAGTAGCAGATCTATCAAAGGCTGCTTCAATCGTTCACCAAATTCACTGGTACATGCGTGGTGCTGGATTCTTCTATCTTCACCCAAAAATGGATGAATTGATGGATGGACTTAACGCTAGCTTGGATGAAATCAGCGAACGTTTGATTACAATTGGTGGCGCACCATTCTCTACCCTTAAAGAATTCGATGAAAACTCTAAATTAGAAGAAACTGCTGGTTCATTCGATAAGACAATGGACGAAAATTTTGCTCGTTTGGTTGAAGTTTACACTTACCTTACAGCTCTTTACCAAGTTGGTCTTGATGTGACTGATGAAGAAGGAGATGCCCCATCAAATGACATCTTCACAGCAGCGAAATCTGACGCTGAAAAAACAATTTGGATGCTCCAAGCCGAACGTGGACAAGCTCCAGGACTTAAATAATTAAGAAAAAACACGATAGTGGGCCGAAAGGCCCATTATTTTTTTATGAAAACAAATGAAAACGTGAAAATAAAGAAAACGATTGCATATCCTATTGAAAAAGAGTCTTATTTTTGATAAAATGCTTTGTATGAAAACTTTATTTGACGTGCAACAACTGTTGAAACGGTTCGGCATTTTTGTCTATATCGGTAAACGTCTTTATGATATAGAAGTCATGAAACTTGAACTTGAGAAATTGTATGAAAATGGGTTGATTGACAAGGCTGACTACCTGAATGCAGAATTAATTTTACGTCGCGAGCACCGTTTAGAAATGGAGAAAGAAAATAATGACTAAAAAACTTTTAGGGATTGACCTAGGTGGAACAACGATTAAATTCGGTATCCTAACTCTTGAAGGTGAAGTTCAAGAAAAATGGGCAATCGATACAAATACACTTGAAGATGGAAAACACATCGTCCCTGATATTGTTGAATCAATCAAACACCGTTTGAACCTTTACGGTTTGATAAAAGATGATTTTGCTGGTATCGGTATGGGTTCACCAGGTGCTGTTGACCGTGAAAACAAAACTGTTACAGGTGCCTTCAACTTGAACTGGGCTCACACTGAAGAAGTTGGTTCAGTTATTGAACGTGAACTTGGTATTCCATTTGCTATCGACAACGATGCTAACGTAGCTGCTCTTGGTGAACGTTGGACGGGTGCTGGTGCTAACAACCCTGATGTTGTTTTCGTAACACTTGGAACTGGTGTTGGTGGTGGTGTTATCGCTGATGGTAACCTTATCCACGGTGTTGCAGGTGCTGGTGGAGAAATCGGTCACATGAACGTTGAACCAGTTGATGGTTTTGAATGTACATGTGGTAACAAAGGATGTCTTGAAACAGTTGCTTCAGCAACAGGTGTTGTTCGTGTAGCTCGTCACTTGGCAGAAGAATACGAAGGTGATTCAAAAATCAAAGCTTCTATCGACAATGGTGACGTTGTAACAAGTAAAGATATCTTTGTAGCTGCTGAAGCTGGTGATAAATTTGCTGATTCAGTTGTTGAAAAAGTTGGTCTCTACCTTGGACAAGCAACTGCTAATATTGCAAACATCTTGAACCCAGACTCAGTTGTTATCGGCGGTGGTGTATCAGCTGCAGGTGAATTCTTGC
>ENA-ORSX01002376-ORSX01002376.1-human-gut-metagenome-genome-assembly--contig:-NODE-2376-length-10693-cov-4.347528_pt1 | contig 10693 bp, 9 predicted proteins | sample MGYA00241904_ERZ509172 | MGnify/ENA primary metagenome ERZ509172 (study PRJEB26280, sample SAMEA2338795) | human gut metagenome | biome: human gut; feature: human-associated habitat; material: faeces...
TTATAGAGCTGCACGGCTATGACAGTTACGACTTCGATGCTCGTATGTATTATCCCGCCCTCTGCCGATTTATGACGATGGATCCTCTCTGCGAGAAATATTACTCCATCTCGCCCTATGCCTATTGTAATAACAATCCGGTGAATTATGTAGACCCGGACGGGAGGGATATTTGGGAAATAGATTACGATGGCAGAATTATAAATCGTATCGAGAACAAGACCCAAGATGCCTTTTATATGGTGGCAAAAGATAGTAACGGTGATTATCAACGGACTTTCTCGGTCGATGAAGACGGGAACAAGAAGTATAATTCCATCAATTTCGAATATGGAGTCATAACCGATTCAAAAAAAGCATGGTTTTTCAATCAGGAAACAAGTTTTTCTATTAATAATGAATCAGACGGAGCAAATTTATTCAAATTCTTTGCTAATAATACAAAAATTGAATTTGGGTTAATAAATACACAAAACAATGGTTCCCTTGTTATGACTAACCATCAAGAACACTCCATTAAAGTAAGTAAACAAGCAAAAAGATTAAGTATGAATGGAGCGACTGTAACATCGATCGTTCACAATCATCCAAACAATTCATATCCATCGGGGTTTAGAAAAAAAGACAATCATGGTGATAAATATGCGGCAGCACTTATCTCTAATTCCAAAGGATATAGAGTTGAACACTATGTATATCAGCCACAAAAGGGGCGTTTAATAATGTATGATAAAAACAAAATTATAGGACCTATCCCATGGGAATATATTTTCTCTTCTAATAAATGATATATAAGACACTTAATCCCCTCAAAAAAATAAGAATTACCTTTTTATTTAATCTATTTTTGAAAGTATGAGAAAGATAATTAGTTTCATATTCATTACTTGGTTTATTTCCTGTTCAGGAAATAGAGATATCGTACTGACAGATTTTACAAAAGAATTAATCTCCATATATCTTAATGACTCCGAACATATCCAAGCCCAAAAAAGGAAGGACGAAATAATACTAATTTCTACAACAGATTCACTATATTACACCTTATTGATATTTAGCAACAATAGTAAGTCTTATAAATATGAGACTTTCGATTTCGTAGGACGAACAATATATATGGGACACTCTATCAAAGCTTTTGGAGACAAGATTCCTATCTTTTATTCAGGGAATAATTTTGTTAAACAAAAAAGGCAAGATATCCCAAATATGAAGGAATATGATCCATCTGTCTGGCAAGTTAGTTTTTATAAAGACAGCTCTTTTTGTAAAATGAGAACATACAAAACTACTCCAAGCGAAAACATTGCAGATATAGAAAACTTAGCAAAAAAGTATTTTAAAATATCACGACCGTCAACAAACGAAATATATCAATTATACGAAGTTGAGACCGAGCCCCAATTTATTTTAGGTAACGATTCTTTAAGGCAAATTATAACATCGAATTTTAAACGAGTAAAGAGGGCTCCTATGCAAGGGAAAATACCAGTAGTAGTTGATGTCTTAATCGATAAACATGGTATTGCAAAACTAATCGGTATCAGAAAAAGTTCGGGAGACACAGTAATCGATGAGGAAGCATTAAAAGTAGCCAAGATAATATGCCAATATAAATTTATCCCGGCAACTCATCGAGGAGAAACTGTCGAGACAATCTTTCCCATTATGTTTCTCGATAATGACGTTAAAGCTAAATAACTCATACTAACAATAAAGTATAATTACGTTTTGAAAAATAAAAAGATTGCTTCCATTTGACTTGTCAAATATAGTATAGATTATATTCCTGAAAGTTCAAACGATATGAATTTCACATTCGGACGATTGTCTTATTTTGTAATAAAGGACTCCAACGGAAATATGACGGCTGACCTCGACCGGGATATTGTCGCCATACGATACAACATGTTGAATTTGCCCGATACCGTGCAGTTCCGCAACGGGTCGGCTATCGTGAATTATTACACCGCCGACGGCAAGAGAACCGGCAGTAAATACCTCACACCACTGACAACAGTCGTTATCCCCGCGGGTCAGACCTTCGGCAGTACATCGGGGACTGCGGCCATGAGCAGTCATGTTACAGCACGTCGGGGTTCTTTGGAATATGCGGGAGCCGATTTCGAGAGCGATACCCTGATACGAATTCATAACGGCGACGGCTATTTGGATTGTTCGGAACAAGATTTCCGGTACTTCGTGCGGGATTATCAAGGGAATATCCGCACCGTCTACGGCAGTGCGGTAGCAAAACTAATACCAGTGGAACCTCCTTTTTCCTTGACGAACCGGGGGGCGATAGGCGGAGATAAACCACCTATTCGCCCAAAACCCATAGAGCATACCGTCACCTACCAACGTATGCAATACTATCCTTTCGGTCTTCCTTATGAAGCCCATTACCAGCCCGAAGAACAGCCGTATAAATACGGAGGAAAGGAGTTTATAGAGCTGCACGGCTATGACAGTTACGACTTCGATGCTCGTATGTATTATCCGGCTCTCTGCCGATTTATGACGATGGATCCTCTCTGCGAGAAATATTACTCTATCTCGCCCTATGCCTATTGTAATAATAATCCGGTGAATTATGTAGACCCGGACGGAAGGGACTGGTATGAATATACGGATAAGGATGGGAATTCTCAAACTATGTGGCGTAAATCACAAGATAAAATTTACAAAGACGATAACGGAAATACTTGGAATAATATTGGACAAAATTATTTATCAATTAATGGAGACAATGCAACGTTATTTACGCAACACACAAATAGCAAAGGAGAGCTTTATTTAAGTAGCAGTTCATATAATCTTGCTGACGAAAAAAATGCAAATGCTTTAAATTCTACATTAGGAAATCTTCTGTCAAAGGGTTCTGCTGTGGCAGGCTCATTAGGAGGATATGCCGAAGGAAGCAATGCAACTTTTCGATTAACAAACAGCAAAGGAGCTCTTGATTTTAAATTTTATGAAAATGGCTGGAAAGGAAATCAATGGGTAACTCCATCCTCAATTTCAAAAATTGGGAAAGGGGTAGGACATTTTGGAAAATTGTTAGGAGGTCTTGGCGTGCTTGCTTCTGCCTATCAATTTAGAGAAGCATCTACATTTGAAGGAAAACTTGAACACGGATTAGACGTTTTTATGGGTGGAATGAGCTTTGTCCCTGTTATTGGAACAGGTGCTTCTTTGTATTGGTCATTTGGAGGAAAGCAACTGCATTACAAGTGGGTTAATGGTGTTTTAATACCTCAAATAGAAATGGGAATAAATCCCGGACTACCTGGTTATCAACCATTCAAATAAATTGAAAATGAAAGATTTATTTTATTACGTATTTTATAGAGCTTCTAAATTTTATAAATCATGGGGCGAAAACAATAACTATTATATTTCAGGGAAATTTTCATTATTCCTTGCCTTTGCCTCCAATATACTGTTTTTAATTGGCTTATTTTGCTATATATTAGGAATTAGATATAGCATACAGATAGTTTATTTAATTTGGATTTTGCTTTTCGTGTTGAGTTTCTTTGTTCTTAATGAAAATAGATACAAAGAGTTAGCAGAAAAATATAAAGATGAAAAGAATAGCCAATTGAAAGGCTGGTTAGTATTTGCCTACGTTATTGGTTCGCTTGTTTTGTATTTTGTTTCATTATTTATCTATTAAACAATCATTGATCCCAGACCTAATAGTATGGTAAAGGAGTATCAAGATAATTTCAAGCCTGACCCAAAGACAGAAAAAATAGAATGGGAACAATAATAAATAATATGGACGAACAATATATTTCAATTTGGGAGCTGATATCACTCCAACTTTTTTTAGGCTCTATAATCTATATAGTTGGCTGTATCGTATTGTTTTTTGTTTTACGAAAAGAGGTAAATCGCAAATATAAAATCGCATTATTGTTGTTAGTTCAGTTTTGTATTTCGGTATTATTGTCACTTATTATTTGGCAATCTTGGAATATAGATATTGATATAATGGCATTAGAATTTATTAATTTGCCTGCTTTATTTTCTGAGTTTGTTACAATACCGATATGTTATTTTATTTTGAAAAATGGAAAAAATAAAGAGATTGCTTCTTTTTGACTTGTCAAAATATAGTGTAGGTTATATTACTGAAAGTTCAAACGGTATGAATTTTACATTCGGACGATTGTCTTATTTTGTAATAAAGGACGACAACGGACGTTTTGGTAAATTTCGTTCATTTATGACCAATAAAACTATGTCTATTGATTTAAATATGGGCATACAATATTAGAAAACTATCTGAACAGTAAAATTAGACACCCCTTACAATTAAAAAATCAGATGAAAACCAGTTTCAAAGCAAGAAGATGATTATAGGAAAAGAGAAATGTCGTGTTATTACAGGACTAAAAAGGAAAACTGCGAAAGCGAATAATAGAGGAACAAGGATCGATCACCGAGGGCGAAGCGTCTTTGCGGAAGCCTGATATTAAAGGATAACATGTAGAAGTGTATAATCACAATTTAGTATAATTGAATATGAAAAATATTAGGATTATAATTGTGCTAGTCGTATTCCCATTTTTCTGTATAATCGGCCAAAATCAACAAAGTTTGCCGGAGGATAGACCCATTATTCCTCCATCTCCGAGGGCTGCCGCATTTCATATTTATGGAGATTATCCGGTTAATTATAATACAGGAATTGCTGATATATCCATACCATTGTATACTGTAAAGATGGAGGGAATAGAGGTGCCGATAACATTGCGATACCATCATGCAGGTGTGAAATTTTATGAAACTCAGTTGTCGAATGTCGCTACGGGGTGGATTATAGATGTGGGAGGATTGGTGTCACGAACAATTATGGGGAAACCAGACAAGCGGGTTCCTATGTTTAATGTAGATTCTTTGGAGGCGGGCTATCTTACAGAAACAGATGAAGAGGATTTCAAAATATTACAACGATTGGCTTGCGGGCAGTTGGTGAATACGGTACTTGACTCGGAATATGATATTTTTTCCTATCGGTTTAATGATAACGTCGGGAAATTTGTTGTGGGCAGATTTGACGAAGTAATTAAATTCCCGCATAATTCGTTAAAAATAGAACCCGAGTGGGCCGGTCATCTTATTCAAAAGATCGATATTTATGACGATAAAGGAGTTCAATATAGATTTGGTAAATCCTTAGACGGGCAATCGAAGGCTGTGGAATATACGGGTAGCAATTTCGAGTCGAGTTGGCTTTTGACCGGAATAAAGCCGAGCCACGGAAAAGATAGTATTGTTTTTAAATACAGAGATGCATCGCGAAATGGGAGTTTTACGTATAAAATTTGGGTTCCCAATCATTTTGTGGAAATAAAAGATGGTCGTCAGGGAGATGAGATTATAGAAGATGTGCAGGGAACGCATACTTATTTTGGAGATAGTTATGCTGGGTCTAGTATAGAATGTTTGGTATATAACGGATATAGAGAGTTATTGTATAATATAAAAACAATATCGGAGATTATTTTTCCATTGGGGAAAATTGTATTTAATTCGATAGATGGAGGAGAGCGAGTTTCGAGTATAGATATTTTCGATAATAGAAACGAGTTATTAAGAAGTGTTCGTTTCAACACAACCGCTTTTGACGAATCGGGGCGGTGGAATGCATTAAATTCTGTTGAGTTTTTAGATTCTCGACGAGTGTGCGATTCTCGATATTTGTTTGAATATAATGATGTACGATTTCCCCAAGTGGAACATACCAATGCATTGGATTATTGGGGATATTATAATGGTTGTAACGACAATACGTCTTTGGTTCCTAATTTTTATTTGACATTTAAACGGAACCAAGTAAAAAATGGAGCATGGGGTGTGTTGGAAAAAGGTCTGTTATATAATTATACCATCGGGTTCTGCGATAGAACTCCTTCTGAATATTTTGCCCAAGCATACATTTTAGAAAAAATAGTTTATCCTACCGGTGGTTTTTCGGAGTTTGAATATCAGTTGAATCGTTATGGGGAAGATAATAAACCAGGAGGAGGATTACGGATTCATCGAATTATCAATGATGATGGAAAAGGAAATAAAACTAGCAGAAGTTATGAATACTCTCCGGGTGTATTGGAATTGATGCCCGATAGTGCAGAAAATTATATTCATGAGGCAGACGGCATTCTTTTTCAAATGAGGACAGAAAATCAAGGGTTTATTCGCTATCACGAATTTTCATTTAGAAAGAGATTCTATTCATCTGATATGAACGGAGCTTTAACTTTGGGAACAGGAAACCAAATCAGATATCCCGAAGTTATAGAATATATCGGTACGAACGAACAAAATATCGGTAGGAATGTATATCGATTTGAAGAACACCGAAACTTGTATACTAGGTCTCGGCCTAATAATGATTTGACTTTTCCCCGGTTGCATACATGGAGAAGATGGAAATCGGGGAATTTGATAGAGACGTTGGTTCAAAGACAGGACGAAATAGGAAATTGGGTGTCAGAAAGGATAATAAGAAATGAATATGAATTATTAAGTCGCACCAAATTGAGAAATTTAAGCGTAACAAAAACAACGTTTTATCCACCGTCTTTTGTCCGTATAGGTTCTTTAAGTACAACCGATTTAGACGATTTAATTCTGACTCCTGATTTATTCGAGCGTTTGGATCTTATTTATGGACGTTTTGAACATTCGAGGAGTTTTCCGTTTTTCCTTCAAGATCGATATTTGATAGATACCTCTACTCCCGTTTTATCGGAGACGATAGACTCGTTGTGGACAGATAACGGTAATTTTGTAAAGAATGAAAGTTATGCGTATGATTCTATTTATTTAAAGCCGATTAGTATTGTTCAAACGACCAGTGATGGTGAAATGTTGGAGATAAAGAATGAGTATGTCTTTTCCGATGCTTATAAAAATGAAGACCCATATAAGGGAATGATAAAAAATAACATAGTCTCTCCTATCATAGAACGGCAGGAATACAAGAAAAAATTCGAGAATGTATTGTTGTCCACTCAAAAGTTAAGTTATAAGCAATTTTATCCGAAAGTGTTTAAACCGAGTGAGTTTATGATATCGTTTGAGAGCAATCCATTTTATTTGAAGTCGAAATACAGTAGATACGATTCTCATGGAAATCCATTGTGTATAACGAGCGATGATTTAACTACCATTTACTTGTGGGGATATAGTTATCAATACCCGGTGGCGGAAATCAAGAATGCCTCTTGGGAGCAAGTAGAGAGCATCATAGGGGATGCCGAGGCTTTCGCTGCGGCTGAAATTCCAGACGGAATGTTGCTGGCCCGATTGCGTACGGAACTGCCGTCGGCACAAGTAACCGTTTATACGTATGAGCCGCTGGTGGGAATTACCTCTTCGACCGATCCTCGGGGGCATACGACTTATTATGAGTATGATGATGCGGGGCGATTGGTGCGTGTGAAAGAGGGAGAGAAGACTACGACATTGTATAAGTACCATTATCGGAATGAATAGAACGATGAAACGGATAAAGAGAAATGTTATGAATATACGTGTTTTATTATGTACGGCCGGTATTGCTGCTGTACAAGTTTTGTCGGCAATAGAATTGACAGCCGACAGCAACCGGCTGGAAGCCGGGGAGGCATTCGTCAAATGGCTGGTCGAGTACCAAGAACCGGGCAGGGCCGGAACGAAATGCCGGTGGGATTTCCGAGGAATGCAAATCCTTTCGGAGGAACTTCCCGTGGAATATTTTATTCCGGACAGTTCCCATATGGATATTCTTTGTGGTCGCGAGGGGCGTAACCGTTATTATTACCGACAAGGAAGTGATAGCCTGTGGTGTGTGGGACATGAGAATGCGACTTTCTATATCGATTATGCTCGTCCCGAACTTTTGTTGCGTTATCCTTTCGCTTATGGCGATTCTCTGACGAGTCGTTTCGAAGGAGCAGGACGGTATGGTCAGCGTATTCCTCTTTTCGTCGAGGGAACGACGACTGTCACAGCCGATGCCGAAGGTGAATTGAGTTTACCGGGAGAGACTTTCGGAAACGCCCTGCGGGTACATACCGCCCGCCGATATGTGAGGATATGTGAAGACAGCTTGTCAGTGAGTGTGGATACGTATGCTTGGTATGTGCCGCAGAATCGTTATCCGGTGTTCGAGAGCGAGACTTCCACGCTGTATGGTACACAGGCCGATACGATACTCTCGGCTGTATCGTTTTACTATCCGCCCGATTATCTGAGTGGGGAGAGTGACCGTAGTGCCGACGATGAATCGATTGAGGAGGAGATCCTACCGATCGAGAATGTTTTTACCGAGGCGGAATATCTGCCCAATCCGGTGGAGAGTGACTTGACAATAAAATATAAACTTACTCGTTCGGCTTCGGTGTGGTTCACTTTGCACAGTAGTGCGGGAATTTGTCTGAGACGGACACCGAGTCGTGAAGAAGATGAGGGAGAGTATTCTGTGCTGGTTCCTATGTCGGGATTGATGCCGGGGGTGTACACATTGTATGTTCATGTGGACGATAAGGTACTTTCTGTAAATATTATCAAGGGGTAATTCGGGCGGCTGTCGTAAAAATGAGATACTATTTTTGTAAAAACTTTCGTCGAACCCGAAAAATGTATTATATTTGCCACCGTTTTTACGGGATCGACCCGAGGGAGTGATGCTCGAGTGGTTGAAGAGGCACGCCTGGAAAGCGTGTATACGTCAAAAGCGTATCGGGGGTTCGAATCCCCCTTACTCCGCTGGAAAGCCGTTGCAAAAAACTTGTAACGGCTTTTTTGCAGACGGAACGGAAGTTTATTACGGCGGTGTAAAATGAATCGGTCGATAATTAGTGGGGCTTCTTCTTTTATATACTCTCCCCTTTGTTTCTTCGGTAGTTTTCTTATATTGCTTCGCAACACGGGGAAGAAAGATTAAAGGTATTCGATATCGCTTCTTGAAATCACCTAATTAATATCTTAACCCCTCCGTCACTACGTGCCACCTTCCCTATATTTTGCATAGCAAAACACCCCGTAAGGTTACGGGACACGGCAGAGGAGGAGGGGAAATACTTTTAACGAATATCTTAACTCTTCAATATATATCTTTTGGGGTGGTGGGAGCTTGAACATCTATTAAACTAAAACGGGCAGGGAGCTGTTCTTTTTGGATAGATGGGGATTTTAATGTCCCGGTTTGTATGGAATGGAAGATATTTGTGTATATTTGATTTTTCGAATATAGGATATGACTCGATGTGAGGAATAGGAATATCGGTTTTGTCTTGTTTCTATTTTTCCCTTGTCGGGTTTTGAGGTAGGAAATCGAATAAAGAAAATTAAATTTTGAAGATATGAGAACATTATTATTGTCTTTTGCAATCGTGGGGTTATTGTGCGGTTGTTCGTCCAAGTCGGATTATGGTGAAGCTAGGGGAATTGTATGTGATGCTACCATGAATACGGTTACTATTGTTACCGACGACAATGACACGTTGTCGTTCAGTACGGTCGATACCGATAGAAGCGGGGTCGACGGATTGCTGCTGGGCGATACGGCCGAGATTACTTACCGGGGAAGGTATGAAAAGGGAATGGGGGCTTTGAAAATGGTGTCTTATCCGCAAAGAGCGTTACTCGGTGGCGACCGAGACGAGCATGGTTGCATAGGCTCTGCCGGATATGTGTGGAGTGAGGTGTCGCAGGATTGTATACGGGTGTTCGAGAAGGGTATCCGCACGGAGTCGGTTCGAGGGGATAACCGTTCGGTCTATATCGTCTTTTCTCCCGATTCGTCCCAAGTGGAATTGTTTTTCTCCGACGGGCAACCGAATGAGATTTTGGAGCGGCGGACGTTGCCTTCGGGCGGTTTTGCTTGGAATGTGGAGGACGACGATACGAAGAATGTGCGTTTCATAAATGGTTTATGGACGATCGAACAGCGGGGTGAGGTCATATATCGGGAAGATAGTGCAGCTGCCGACTCGTCGTTGGGCGATTGGCAGGAGCGGACTTATGAGGGGGGACTGCCGGCAGCCGGTACTCCGGGTATACGTTACACTCTGACGGTGCGTAATCGCGAGTATAGCGGGGACGGGACATTCGTGCTTGCAATGACTTATTTGGAGGCTGAAAACGGGAAGGACGAGACCGTGACTTATACCGGTAGGCGGTTCACTCAACGCGGTTCGGCCGATGACAAGGATGCCGTGGTGTGGCAACTGGTTGCCGACGATGGCACTGTTTTTAATTTTCTTTTGTCAAAAGAGGGAACAAGTCTTACTTTGTTGAACGATAAATTTGAGAAGCCGCAGAGTGGATTGAATTATACGCTTCGGTTGGTGCAGTGATGAATCGGGCTTCATGCCCGATAAAGACGGAATCCCTTTTTCCCGTTTTTATTCAACCCCTCTCCTCAGAAACAACAGTTTCTGAGGTGTCTCCCCTATATTGCTCCGCAACACAGGGGAGAAGTGTTAATGTCTTTCTATTGAATTGTCTTTGCTCCTGCTTCGATTTTAGTGCAACATCTCGTGATGCTGTGGGGTACGGTAGGGGAGGAGTGTCCGAAGGAATCTTTTGACACTATCATTCTTCTGTTTTTTAACCCCTCTGCCCTTCGGATATCTGCCCTATCGCACATACGTGCGCAGAGGAGGAGGTTAATGCCTTTCTATTGAATTGT
>ENA-ORSX01002380-ORSX01002380.1-human-gut-metagenome-genome-assembly--contig:-NODE-2380-length-10682-cov-6.875788_pt1 | contig 10682 bp, 9 predicted proteins | sample MGYA00241904_ERZ509172 | MGnify/ENA primary metagenome ERZ509172 (study PRJEB26280, sample SAMEA2338795) | human gut metagenome | biome: human gut; feature: human-associated habitat; material: faeces...
GGCTGCCGCCGCGCTGTCTTTCCTGCCGGTACAGGACTGCCTGGCCTATGGGCCGGGAGACAGCTGGTATTATGACCATTACCGCAGGGGCGGCCCCGGTGTGGAGTATGATTATGGGACTGCGCCGTCAGGGTCCTATGATTACGGCGGCCCGTCGGCGCCTCAGGGCAATGCCCAGGTTACCACAGATAATACGGTCAGGGCTTACCCCGGCTTTAATATCAATGTGCCGGACACGTCCACGGCCCAGTTTGATCCCGGATACTGGTGGGATCCCAACGATGATGACTGGGATGACTGGGACGATGACGACTGGTGGTATTACAATGGAGGGCCCGGGATCCAGTACGGCCAGGGCTGGAGATACAGTCCGGGGGGCTGGTGGTTCCAGCTCTGCGGCGGCAGCTGGCTGTCCGGGGGCTGGCAGCTGATACATAACCGCTGGTACCGCTTTGACCAGAACGGATATATGCTGACGGGATGGTTCACGGACAGCGACGGAAACCGGTATTATCTGAATCCTCTGGATGACGGCACCCTGGGCATGATGCGTACGGGCTGGCAGATGATAGACGGGCAGCTTTATTATTTCAATACCCAGTCCGACGGTACCATGGGACGGCTGTTTGTGAATACCACAACCCCGGACGGCTATGTGGTGGGAGCGGACGGGGCTTTAATCCGGTAGCTATTCCAGGGGCCGGACACTGTCCTGCTCGATCAGTTCCACAGGGGTCAGTACCTTGACGGTCAGCACCTCATAGTCGTCAATCTGCTGAAACAGCATTCTGGACGCTGTCTGGGCCATAAGGGGCGCATGGATTTCCACGGTGGTAATCTTGGGCATGGAGTATTTTGCCTGGTCCGAGTTGTCGTATCCGATGACGCTGATGTCATCCGGAACCCTGAGGCCGGCCTGGTGGATGGCCTGGATGGCCCCCAGGGCCAGACGGTCGTTAAAGGCCACCAGGGCAGTGGGATAGACGGTATTTTTGGCCAGCATCTGCTCCACGGCAGCCAGCCCTGCCTCAAATTCCCAGGAAGTGCCGCCCAGGCAGAATTCATTTTTTAAGGATAGCCCGGCCTCCCGCAGGGCTGTCACGCAGCCCCGCCAGCGCTCGTTGTTGGTGGTGTAGCGGCTGTTGCCGTTGATGATGCCGATGGATTTGTGTCCCCGTTCAATGAGATACCGGCATGCGGTGTAGGTCCCGCTGAAGTTGTCGGACAGAATGGACGGCATGCGCTCATAGTAACTGTTTATCAGTATGGAAGGAATCCTTAACTCCAGGGCCCGGTCCAGATGGCGGTGGGACACGTTGCTCACAAAGAAGATGCCGGAAAATCCATTGGCCTGCACCAGTTCGTCGAAATGATCCGTCTCGTCCAGGGTGGAGTAAACCAGGGTATACCCCAGCTTCTGGCATTCCTTTTCCGCACGGTAGAACAGCTGGGAATAAAAGGGCTGGGTAATGCGGGAACTGTTGTTATCCCCTCTTGGAAGAAGGAAGGCAATGGGGCCGTTCCTCCGCTCCGGGCGCAGCACGGGACGAGACTGAGTCTGTTCCTGGTCCGGCCTCCACACCACCACGGTCCCCTTACCGGCCCTCTTTTCAACCAGCCCGTCATCCACCAAAAGCTGGAGCGCCTTGCGGACCGTTGTCCGGTCCACCTGGTATGTCTCTCCAATCTCGCGTTCCGAGGGAAGCAGGGCGTCCCTTAAATACTCACCGTTCTGTATTCTGTCTTTTAAATCCTGATACACCTTTTTATATAAAAAAGTCTTGCTTTCTTTCTGGCTCATTCTCTGGCTCACAATGGTTCCTCCGTTCTTTTACATACCTCATGTTGTATTTTTTATATTATCACGGAACCCATGAAATCACAAGCCGGAACCTGCCATAAGCCGTAACCAGCCATAAGCCGTAACCTGCGGTAAGCCGGAACCTGCTGTCTGCCGGTTATTCAGCCATGGCCTTTTCAAAGGCATCTCTCATGAGCTGCTCCGTCAGAGGGCAGGGGTTGCAGGTAATATGGCCTGTGGTCTTTTTCACTGTCTCAATGATGAAATCCATATCAGGAGTTTCTGTGATGTAGGGAGCCAAGGAAACAGGGGCGTTGATTTCCCTGCGTATTTCCCTGACGCGGCGGATGGCGTTCAGGGCGTTTTCGCGGTCCGTACAGCCTGCTTTGGAAACGCCCAGGGCCTTTGCCACATTGGCGTATCTGGACTCGGCGTAATCCAGGTTCAGTTCCATGGAGCCGGGAAGGAAGATGGAGCAGGCATCGCCGTGAGGGATTTTGTACATTGCGCCCAGGGGCTGCGCCATGATATGGGCAATGCCGATTCCGGCAGTTATGGCAAGCCCTCCCAGATAGCTGCCCAGCATCATATTGCCCCTTGCTTCCAGGTCCCCGGGATTCTGGCATGCATCTTTCAGGCTTTGGTTGATAAGCTCAATTGCCTTCAGGCCGTACATCTCGGTCAGGGGGCTGGCATTGAGGGAAACGTAGGATTCAATGGCGTGGCTCAGGGCATCCATGCCGGTTGCGGCCGTTATCTTTGCCGGAAGACCTGTGGTGAGGGAGGGATCCAGGATTACAATGTCCGCAATCATGGTGGTGTGGTAAAGGCTCTTTTTCAGACCGTTGTAGTTGTTGAGCACAACGCTTGTCTTAGTTGCCTCGGCTCCGGTGCCGGAGGTGGTGGGAACAGCGATGAACAGGGGAGGAACAGCGGTTACCTGCTTTCCGTTCATCTGGTAATCCTCCACATTGCCGCCGTTCACGGCCATCATGCCGATGGCCTTGGCCGTGTCAATGACGCTGCCGCCTCCAAGAGCCAGGGTGCAGTCACAGTGCTGGTCCAGGAAAATGTCCCTGCCTCCGTTAATCATGTGCAGATCCGGCTCGCCTGCTACCTTGTCATAGCATACATGCTCAATGCCCGCTTCTGTCAATGCCCGGGCTATCCTTATGTAACTGTCCGCGCTGCTGCTGTAGGCGGCAAAAAATACCTTCCTGCACCCGTACCATTTTAAAAGTCCGGGAATTTCACTGATTTTGTTTTCTCCAAAAATGACCTGACGGTTGTTCACGATTTCAAACATAATATGAATCCTCCTGCTGTGTGTTTTGTTGTCTACATGGTTAAAAGATACATGTAGGTAATGAATGTAAAAATGTTATGGGATAATAATACAACATGTTGTATTTGATTGTGCCTTAATAATAAACCTGAAAATGAGAAAAGTCAATAGCAAATTGCGAAAAAAAGCAAATAAAACTACAACTGGTAGTATGAAAGCGGTTTGCATTATTAAGGAAACAATACATTTTCTATAAAAAATCTGAAAAAACCCTTGTAAAAACATACAACATGTGCTATTATTTGAGGCAAGAGGGGATAGTGTAAAAGTAAAACATACAACAAGTTGTATCAAAACAACTGACAGGAGGAATATTTCATGAGAAAGAGATATCTGCTGGCCACGGGTTTGCTGGCCATGGGACTGGCCTGTAGCGGATGCTCCAAGAGCAGCGGACAGCTGGACGGGGGAATCATAAGAATCGCTTACAATCAGGCGCCCACCCATCCTCATTACCAGGCGCTGGAACGCGCAGGGGAGAGGTTTAAGGAGGCCACCGGTGGGAGATATGAGTTTTTGATTTATCCCAACGAGGTGCTGGGGGACCAGAGAGCCACCCTGGAGCTGATACAAAACGGGGCAATCCAGATGGCCATTGTCAATAATGCCATGGTGGAGAATTATAACAAGGATTTTTCAATCCTGGGACTTCCTTATATATTTGATTCCCAGGAACACCAGAAGGAAGTATTTACCTCCGGCATCCTGGACCCGCTGTTTGAGTCCACCAAGGAAGAGGGCTTTGAGGTCATGGCGGCCTACACCGCTGGATCCAGGAATGTGTATACCCGCAAACCCATTGAGACGCCGAAAGACCTGGACGGCATGAAGATACGTGTCATGGAATCACCTACCATGGTTGCAATGATGAAATACATGGGAGGTGTGGGAACTCCCATGAGTCAGGGCGAGGTGTACACGGCCATTCAGCAGGGGGTTCTGGACGGCGGCGAGAACAATGAGATTACATATGTGGACCTGAAGCATTACGAGGTTGCTCCTGTATTTTCCAAAACCCAGCATGTGATGATACCCGACCTGGTGATTGCGGAAAGCGCATATCTGGAGCGCATGAAGCCGGAGGATCGGGAGCTTCTGACGCAGATCCTGGAAGACTCTGTGGAGGATGAGTTTAATCTCTGGAATGAACAGATTGAGACGGCCAAGGAATCTGCCAGGGAACATGGAGTCACCTTTGTGGATGTGGATATCAAACCGTTCCAGGAAAACTGCAAAAAGCTTCATGAGGAGGCCACCAGCGGTTCTGTCTTTGGGAAGGAACTGTACGACGGGATTCGGGCGCTGGCCAGATAGATGAGGATATAACAGGAGGATATGACATGGAGAAGATGAAGAAACTGTTTGACCGGGTCCTGGAAGTGAGCTGTATCGCCCTTATGTCGGTGATGACCATTCTGGTCACTTATCAGGTGATTACCCGCTATATTTTCAATAAGCCCAGTGCTGTCAGCGAGGTGCTGGCAAGGTATATGTTTGTGTGGATGGTGCTTTTGTGCGCTGCCTATGTGTTTGGATTAAGGGAGCATATGAACATTCCCTTTGTAAAGGACAAGCTTCCGCCCCGGGGAAGAATCGTGTGCGACATTGCAGGGGAAATCATCATTGCCCTGTTCGGACTGGGAGTGATGGCAGCCGGAGGCTACATGGGCGCAGTGCGCCAGATGGGCCAGATGGATTCCGCCCTCCAGGTATCCATGGGAATTATTTACGGAGCCATCCCGCTCAGCGGAATCAGCATTGTGTTTTATTTTTTCTACAATGTCACGGCACTTATGAAGGAATTTAAAAACACGGCGTGCAGTAAGGAGGAAGCGTAATGGATGTTGCTGTTATAGCAGGAATTATAATGATTATTTCGGTGGTTGTCATGCTGGTAATGGGCGTGCCCATCGGTATCAGTATCGGTATGTCGTCGGCGCTGGCCATGATTACCATACTTCCCTTTGGTCCGGGCATCGTGACCTGCGCCCAGAAGATGTTTACCGGTGTGAACTCATTTTCACTGCTGGCCATCCCCTTCTTTATCCTGGCCGGCAACATTATGAACAACGGCGGCATCGCCATACGGCTGGTTAACTGTGCAAGGCTTATCAGCGGACGCCTGCCCGGCTCCCTGGCCCAGACCAATATTGTGGCCAATATGCTGTTCGGCGCCATCAGCGGAAGCGGAACAGCCGCGGCCGCAGCCATCGGCGGCACCATGGCTCCTATTGAACTGGAAGAAGGATATGACAAGGATTATGTGGCTGCGGTCAATATTGCGTCAGCCCCCACCGGACAGCTGATTCCGCCAAGCAACACGCTGATTGTGTATGCCACTGTGGCGGGAAGCGTATCCGTGGCAGCCCTGTTCATGGCAGGTTACATACCGGGCATTGCCTGGGGTATTTCCCTGATGTTTATTGCGGGATACATGGCAAAAAAGAGGGGGTACGTGTCAACCTTTTCCGTGACTCCCAAAGAAGCGCTCAAGGTGCTGTGGGATGCCCTGCCCAGCCTGCTCTTAATTATCATTGTAATCGGCGGTATTCTGAAAGGCGTGTTTACTGCCACGGAAGGTTCTGCCATCGCGGTGGTTTATGCCCTGATTTTAAGCCTTTGCTACCGCTCCCTGAAAATAAAAGACCTGCCGTCCATTATATTGAGTTCCTGCAAGACCACCTGTATTGTTATTTTTATGATTGGCGTGTCATCCATCATGTCATGGGTCATGGCCTATACCATGATTCCCACTGCCATTGCCAACGCCATGCTGTCCCTCAGCAGCAATAAGTATGTGATTCTGCTTCTGATGAACGTGATTCTCCTGGTGGTGGGAACCTTTATGGACCCGACGCCGGCCGTGCTGATTTTTACGCCTATATTCCTGCCCATCTGCCAGAGCTTTGGCATGGACCCGGTGCAGTTCGGCATCATGATTGTATTTAACCTGTGTATCGGCACCATTACACCGCCGGTTGGAGTGATTCTGTTTACGGGGTGCAAGGTGGTGGGAATATCCATTGAGGGTGTAATTAAGACACTGCTTCCCTTTTTTGCGGCCATTGCAGTGGTGCTTCTGCTGGTAACCTATGTGCCGGCCATGTCCATGTGGATTCCGTCCATGCTGGGACTGGTGAAGTAGCGGATATTTGTTATGAAACAGGTATGGGATTGACACAATAAAATGGAGGATAAATAAAAATGAACGATTGTTTTTACTGTGAAAATGGAGAGAAATTAAACAGCCTGATGATTGAGGTGTGCAAACTGGACTATTCCACGGTGTATCTGAACCGCGACCAGAAGCATAAGGGAAGATGCATTGTGATGTTTAAGGACCACAAGACAGAGTATTTTCAGCTGACCCAAGAGGAAAACAGGGGATATTTTGCAGAACTGGCAAAGACAGCCCAGGCTGTCTGGAACCTGTATCATCCTGATAAAATCAATTATGCCACCTTTGGGGACGGTGTGCCCCATGTACATGTACACGTGGTTCCCAAATACAAGGGCGGACTTCAGTGGGGGGAGGCGTTCCATGATGATGTGGAGAAAGTGCTTCTCTCGGAGGAGGAATATCAGGAGATGGCAAAAGCGCTGCGGGAAGAGATCTGTAAGCCTGCATAATCCCCTGTGAAAGCCGGAAAACCCCGGCGCCTGTGGCAAGCAGGCGCCGGGGTTTTCTGTTTTTGTCGTATGGTAACTTTAAGACCAGAAGCAATTTTTTCTTTTGTATCCTTATTTATATGGTAACTGTATGGTAATCCGTTTCTTTTGTATTTTGGTTCAATGCCTGGGAGCCGTTCCATCCGGTATGTGTGTGTGATGGAGTGTAATGCAATATTGGAATTTCGTGCGGCTTTTTGCCGCCCTTTAGGTTTATGATTGTATGTTCCGGAATCCCTGTCCCCTGGGGCTTTCGCGGCTGCCCGCTCCTGCCCCGGCATCTTTCTTTCATCCGTTCATAATGTTAATGCGGGGCGGGGCTTTTTTATTGCAAAAAAAAATTGCCGCTTATTGCCAGTGTACATATTATGTGATAATATAAAGGTTGTTTTACAGAAAAGAGGATACAATCATGTTACAATATCTAATTGTGTGCCCGTTGGTGTTCCTGGCCGGACTGGTGGATTCCATTGCAGGCGGCGGCGGGCTTATTGCTCTGCCCGCATATCTCATTGCAGGGGTGCCCGCCCATGTGGCCCTGGGTACCAATAAACTCAGCTCGGCCATGGGCACCACTGTTTCCACGGCCCGGCTGGCAAAGCACGGTTTTCTCAAAGGAAAGGTGCTTATGGCGGTGTGCTCCTCGGCGGCAGCCCTTATGGGTTCGGCTCTGGGCGCCCACCTGGCCCTCATGGTGCCGGAATCCGTCATCAAGCACATGATGATTGTGGTGCTGCCCGTTGTGGCATTCTACGTGCTCAGGAACAAGGATATGGGAGCCAGGGACAGGACGGGAGATATTTCCAGAAATAAGGTGTTTGCCATCTCCATGGCGGCGGCCTTTTTTGTGGGGGGATATGACGGCTTTTACGGACCCGGAACAGGAACCTTCCTGATTCTGATTCTCACAGGGGCTGCCGGGATGGACGCCCGCAGCGCCTCCGCCCAGACAAAGGTAATCAATCTTTCCTCTAATATAGCGGCCCTGGTGACCTTTATTGCCACCGGAAATGTTTACTACCCGCTGGGGCTTACAGCAGGCGTGTGTTCCATAGCGGGACACTACATCGGTGCAGGCATGGTGGCCCACGACGGCCAGAAAGTGGTCCGTCCCGTGGTACTGGCGGTGCTTGGGGCATTGTTCATTAAAATAGTAAGCGGCACATAAGTGGCACATAAGCGGCCTGTAAACAGCACATAGGAAATAGGAGAGAATCACATGAAATGGAAAAAATTTACATTAACTACAACGACACAGGCTGTAGACCTGATTAGCAGCATGTTTGACGACATTGGTATAGAAGGAATCGAAATCGAAGACAATGTGCCCCTGACAGAGAAGGAGACAAAGGGGATGTTTATTGACATTCTTCCTGAGCTTCCTCCGGACGAAGGGGTTGCCAGGATAAGTTTTTACCTGGATGATGACGCGGATGTGGCGGATTACCTCAGACGGGTGGAAGAGGGCCTGGACGAGCTGTCCCCATTTGCGGATCTGGGCGCCAGGACCATCACCGCGTCGGAGACAGAGGACAAGGACTGGATTAACAACTGGAAACAATACTTTAAGCCCTTTACAGTGGACGATATTCTGATTAAGCCTACCTGGGAAACCATACCGGAGGAGCACAAGGACAAGCTTCTGGTGCAGATTGACCCGGGAACGGCCTTTGGAACAGGCATGCATGAGACCACCCAGCTGTGCATCCGCCAGCTGAAAAAATACGTGAACCGGGACACCACGGTGCTGGATGTGGGAACAGGCAGCGGCATCCTGGGAATCACAGCCCTGAAACTGGGGGCAAAAGAGGTGTGGGGCACGGACCTGGATGAAAATGCCATCAACGCCGTAAGAGAGAACCTGGAAGCCAACAGCATTCCTGAAGACAGGTTCCATGTACTCCAGGGTAATATCATAGACGATGTTTCCGTCAAGGAATGGGCGGGATACGGTAAGTACGATGTGGCGGTGGCCAACATACTGGCGGATGTTATTATTCTGCTGGTGGATGAGATACCGGCCCATCTGAAAAAAGGCGGTATCTTCATCACCTCCGGCATTATTGATATGAAGGAGGAGGCGGTGAAGGAGGCCTTTGGGCGCTGTCCGGAGCTGGAAGTGGTGGAAATCACATACCAGGGAGAATGGGTGAGCGTGACCGCCAGAAGGAAATAGGATGAATAAGGAAGGACCTGAGGGAAAGCCATGCATCATTTTTTTGTGAACCCTGAGCAGGTGGAGGACGGCCTGATAAGGATAACCGGATCTGACGTGAACCACATAAAGAATGTCCTGCGCATAAGGCAGGGGGAGGAAATGCTGGTCAGCGACGGCACCGGCAGGGATTACCTGTGTCAGGCGGAGGAAATCGCCGGACAGGAAGTCACGGTACGGATTCTTGAGACGGAGGAGGAGGGGAGAGAGCTTCCTTCCAGAATCTGGCTCTTTCAGGGACTGCCCAAATCTGATAAGATGGAGTTCATCATACAGAAGGCTGTGGAGCTGGGGGCGGCAGGCATTGTGCCTGTGTCCACCAGGAACACGGTGGTTAGACTGGACCAAAAAAAGGAAGAGGCCAAGGTCAAGCGGTGGCAGGCCATTGCGGAAAGCGCCGCCAAGCAGTCCAAACGGAGCCTGGTTCCCAGGGTATCCGGCATTATGACCTTAAAAGAAGCCTTTGACTATGTGGAAAGCCAGGGATTTTCCGTGCGTCTCATTCCTTATGAACATGAGGCGGGGATGGACGGCACAAAGACGGAGCTGGATGCCGCGGGGCCGGGGCAGGACATTGCTGTGTTTATCGGCCCGGAGGGCGGTTTTGATGAACGGGAGATAGAATTGGCCCTTTCAAAAGGCGTGCGGCCCATCAGCCTGGGACGCAGGATACTGAGGACGGAGACAGCGGGGCTGGCCCTGCTGTCGGTGCTTATGATGCGGCTGGAAGGGGCGCTGTAAAGGAGTTTGTATTATGGAAGCATATTTTGACAATTCAGCCACCACCCGCGTGTTTGACAGCGTGAGGGATATTGTGGTAAAGACCATGACGGAGGATTACGGCAATCCCTCCGCCAAGCACAGAAAGGGAATGGAGGCAGAGCGGTATGTGCGCCAGGCAGCGGCGGACATTGCTAAAACATTAAAGGTCAGGGATAAGGAAATCCTGTTCACCTCCGGCGGCACGGAATCCAACAACATGGCTCTCATCGGCACCGCCATGGCCAACCAGAGGGCCGGAAAGCACATCATCAGCACCAGAATCGAACATGCCTCGGTTTACAACCCCCTGGCCTATCTGGAGCAGCAGGGGTTTGAGGTCACATATCTGTCCGTGGACAGCCAGGGCCACATTTCCCTGGAGGAACTGGAAGCAGCCATCCGACCGGACACCATTCTGGTATCCATCATGTATGTGAACAACGAGGTGGGCGCCATTGAACCGGTGGAGCAGATAGCATCCCTTATCCATGGGAAGAATCCGGCCATCCTTTTCCATGTGGACGCCATCCAGGCTTACGGCAAGCTTACCATACGCCCGAAGAAGCAGGGAATCGACCTGTTATCTGTCAGCGCCCATAAGATTCACGGCCCCAAGGGAGTGGGTTTTCTCTATATTGACGAGAAGGTGAAGATCCGTCCCCTTCTCTACGGAGGAGGCCAGCAAAAGGACATGCGTTCAGGCACGGAAAATGTTCCGGGCATCGCGGGCATGGGCCGGGCGGCCAGGGAAATCTACACAGACCATCAGCAGAAGGTGGAGTATATTACCGGCCTGAAAGACTATATGACAGACCGCATGGCGTCCCTGCCGGGCGTCACCGTCAACAGCCGCAAGGGAATGGAGAGCGCGCCCCAGATTGTCAGCGCAA
>ENA-ORSX01002385-ORSX01002385.1-human-gut-metagenome-genome-assembly--contig:-NODE-2385-length-10655-cov-32.001887_pt1 | contig 10655 bp, 12 predicted proteins | sample MGYA00241904_ERZ509172 | MGnify/ENA primary metagenome ERZ509172 (study PRJEB26280, sample SAMEA2338795) | human gut metagenome | biome: human gut; feature: human-associated habitat; material: faeces...
GCAAGTGTCAGACCGTTATGCGCCTTGAGGCGCTGCCTGTATCATAGGGCTTTGCCCGCATCTGAAATACCCCCGCCTTCGCCGGGGGATATTTATTGTAGAAAAACCACCGGGGAGTTTTTATTTCAGCGGCTTGCTTTTTCAATGAAAAAGTGATATATTTATCACTGAAAGGTACAAATATATCACTTTTAGGGGGAAGTTGAAATGAAAAAGGCACACCGCAATTTTCAAATCAAGCCCTGGATGGGCTGCATGGGTTTTTTGGGCTTCCTCGGCTTCTTGCCGAAGCACGGGGGCGGACGGAATTATCTGTTTTTTGTTTTCTTCGCATTTTTTGCCTGGTTTTTCTGGGGATTGCTGTATAAAGAGCCGGCAGATGAGCGCCTTTTGGAAAATGAAACGCGCGCTATGCGTATTGTGGGAGGCCTGTTTGCACTGCTCAGTTTTTTGCTTCTGTTTTTGCTGGACAGGCGGGGGATTGGCCGGGATACGGTGCTTTTGTTCGGGGCTTTGGGGTATTCGATGTGCTCTGTGGCGGCTCCAGCTCTTACTTATTACCTGGACAGGAAGGCGTGAACCATGGACGGCTTTGTTTGTAATTTGAAAAAGTACCGCCAGCTTGCGGGAATGACGCAAGAGGAGTTGGCATTCCGTGTGCATGTCAGGAGAGAAACGATCATTCGTCTGGAAGCCGGAAAGTACAATCCATCTCTGAAGTTGGCTATTGAGATCTCGCGTGCCGTGCGTGCGCCCATTGAATCGCTTTTTGAGTTTGAATGACGGATGAAGCTGCGTGAGATTTGGTAAAATAACTAGGAATCCGGTGGGAAACGCGGTTATTTTCTGCACGCAATTTCATGCCTGATGTGCTATACTAAGAAAAAACATTGTACAGAGTGGGAAGAATTTTGGGGGAGGAATTTATGTCCGAATCAGTGATCGTCGTCGATTTTGGCGGCCAGTATAATCAGTTGATCGCGCGGCGCGTGCGCGAGTGCCATGTGTACAGCGAAATCGTTCCTTATACGAAAGCGTTGGATGTTATAAAAGCGAAGCGACCGCGGGGAATTATCTTTACAGGCGGACCCAACAGTGCCTATGAAGATGGGGCTCCTGCCATCAGCACAGAGGTGTTTGATTTGGGCATCCCTGTACTGGGTATCTGCTACGGCGCCCAGCTTATGATGCATCTGTTGGGCGGCCATGTGTGTAAAGCACCTGTGCGTGAATACGGCAAAACAGAGGTGTTTGTCGATCCTGCGTCCAAGCTCTTCGCGGATATTTCATCCAGCACAGTATGCTGGATGAGCCACACGGATTATATCGAATCGGTTGCTCCGGGCTTTGTTATCTCTGCACACAGTGCAAATTGCCCGGCCGCGGCGATGGAGCAGCCGGAAAGGCGTCTGTATGCGCTGCAGTTTCATCCCGAGGTCCTGCACACGCAGGAGGGTACAAAGATGCTCTCGAATTTCATTTATAATGTGTGCGGCTGTACGGGCGATTGGAAAATGGATTCTTTCGTGGAACAGTCCATTCGCATGTTGCGGGAAAAAATCGGAGACGGGCGCGTGCTGTGTGCACTTTCGGGCGGCGTGGATTCTTCTGTTGCGGCCGTCATGCTGGCAAAAGCTGTGGGCAAGCAGCTTACCTGTGTGTTCGTGGATCACGGCCTCATGAGAAAAAATGAAAGTGAGGAAGTGTGCGCGGTGTTCGGCCCGGAGGGACCGTACGATCTGAACTTTGTGTGTGTAAACGCGCGGCAGCGTTTTTATGACAAGCTGGCGGGCGTGGAGGAACCAGAGCAAAAACGAAAGATCATCGGCGAAGAGTTCATCCGCGTATTTGAAGAGGAAGCGAAAAAAATCGGAACAGTGGATTTTCTGGTACAGGGAACAATCTACCCGGATGTGGTGGAAAGCGGCCTGGGCGGTGAATCCACGGTCATCAAGAGCCACCATAACGTAGGCGGTCTGCCGGACTATGTGGACTTCAAAGAGATTATCGAACCGCTGCGCGACCTGTTCAAGGACGAAGTGCGCAACGCGGGCCGCGAGCTGGGAATCCCGGAGCATTTGGTCAGCCGCCAGCCCTTCCCCGGACCAGGCCTTGCCATCCGCATCATCGGCGCGGTGACGCCGGAGAAAATCGCAATTTTGCAGGATGCGGACGCCATTTACCGCGAGGAAGTCGCAAAGGCAGGCGTGGCGCAGGGCCTTGGCCAGTATTTTGCGGCACTGACAAACATGCGCAGCGTTGGCGTGATGGGCGACGAACGTACCTATGACTATGCTGTTGCGCTGCGTGCTGTTACTACGGCAGATTTTATGACGGCAGAAGCCGCGCACTTGCCCTGGGAGGTCATCGACACGGTTACCAGCCGGATCGTGAACGAGGTGCCGCACATCAATCGTGTGCTGTACGACTGTACGGGAAAGCCGCCCGCGACGGTGGAATTCGAGTGAGAAAAGGCCGCAAAGAGCGCAGAAAAGCCCTTTGCGGCCTTTTGGCTGCAGCGCTTGGGCCAAAAGGTGCTTTTCTTCCGGGCAGGTTGCGGAAAAGCGTCGAATCGTGGTAAAATAAAAAAAATATTGCCGGAGGAGGCTTCTATCCATGAAGCAGGACATGATCGTGATTCTGGACCTGGGCAGCGAGGAAAACCCGCGTCTTGCCCGGGAGATTCGCGCGTTGGGAGTGTACAGTGAGATCTATCCCCACGATATTACACTGGCGGAGTTGAATGCGCTGCCCAATGTAAAGGGGGTTATTCTGAACGGCGGCCCCAACCATGTGGTGGATGGTGTGGAAATCGACGCGTGCAGCGATATCTATGGCTGCGGCCTGCCGCTTTTGCAGCCTGGCCACAAAGGCGGCGTGCCGTGGCCCACGGATGCGGCGCAGCGGAAAGCCGTCCTGTCCGAATTTGTATTCGATGCCTGCGGTGCGCAGCCCAACTGGAACATGGAGAACTTCATTGCAGACCAGGTCGAGTTGATCCGCCGACAGGTGGGAGATAAAAAAGTGCTTCTGGCATTGTCCGGCGGCGTGGATTCCTCGGTCGTGGCGGCGTTGCTCATCAAGGCCATCGGTAAGCAGCTGGTGTGCGTGCATGTAAACCATGGTCTGCTGCGCAAAGGAGAACCGGAGCAGGTTGTGGAGGTGTTCCGCAACCAGATGGACGCCAACCTCATTTATGTGGACGCGGTGGACCGCTTCCTGAATAAACTGTCGGGCGTTGCCGAGCCGGAGCAGAAGCGCAAGATTATCGGCGCGGAGTTTATCCGTGTGTTTGAAGAAGAAGCACGCAAGCTGGACGGTATCCATTTCCTGGCGCAGGGCACGATTTATCCGGATATCATTGAGAGCGGAACGAAAACAGTGAAAGCTGTTAAGTCGCACCACAATGTGGGAGGCCTGCCGGAGGATTTGGATTTCGCGCTGGTGGAACCGCTGAAAATGTTGTTTAAGGATGAGGTGCGTGCCTGTGGTAAGGCGTTGGGCCTGCCCGACAGCATGGTATACCGTCAGCCGTTCCCCGGCCCGGGCCTTGGCGTGCGGTGTCTGGGCGCAATCACCCGCGACAGGCTGGAGGCTGTGCGGGAATCCGACGCGATCCTGCGGGAAGAATTTGCAAAGGCGGGCCTGGAGGGCAAGGTGTGGCAGTATTTCACGGTAGTGCCCGATTTCAAGTCAGTGGGTGTGCATGAGGGAGTGCGTACCTTCGACTGGCCGGTCATTCTGCGTGCGGTAAATACCGTGGATGCAATGACCGCCACGGTGGAGGATGTGCCGTTTGCGTTGCTGCAGAAAATCACACAGCGCATCACATCCGAAGTGAAAGGTGTGAACCGTGTCCTTTACGACCTGACACCGAAGCCCTCCGGGACGATTGAGTGGGAGTGAGTTTTTGAAACTCCGAACCCGTTGCGGCACAACGATTTTGCGGTTTTATATCTCTCTTTTGATAACGATTTGATAACGCTCCCCATAGGCCGTATCATTCTGTATCCCCAGTGGATTGCGGGTAAAGAATGTTCTTTTGCGGCTTATAAGTGAGGACAACCATATTAGAAAGCCCTTACCGATGGCAACGTCGGTAAGGGCTTTTGCTGTCTATTCATCAGTATCGGGGCTATCTTTGAGTGCATCCACCAGGAAATCACTCAATTCCTGTGAGGGAACTTTTGCCCACCGCAGGGTGGTGTCGTACTTGGGGTAGTTGTACCGCCAGCGGTCATAGTCCTCCCTGGTGATCTCCCCGGCCTCCAGCTTCTTGGCCTGCTCCGCCCAGGCGGACAGCATATCAAGCATATTGGCATAGGTCTTGCCTTTGGATTTGTCCAGACGCAGACAAACCTCGCCGTCAATCTCCCCAATAGTCAGCCCCCGAATATCCTCCAAAGCAAAGAGGGTGTGCATCAGGCCGATGTCGGTATCTATGTCAGGGACGGTCAGGGCATCAGGGGAAATATCAAAGAAGTCAGCCAGGGTCTTTGTCAGGTCGGCCTTGGGGGTGCGGCTCCCGGTTTCATACTGTGCCATACGCACATCGGCGGAGCGTTCCGGGAAACCCACCACCATGCCAAGATACTTCTGTGTGATGCCCTTCATGTTGCGGAAGAAACGAATACGTTCACCAATCGCCATAACTGCCAACTCCAATCTATGTAATGGGGACACTTGAAGTATAACAGATATGTTTAGACCAGTCAAGAGAAAAATAAATAAATTTGTTTATATTTTCTCGTTGGAAGGTCTTGACATAACGGAATAGAGTTAGTATAATAGGACTACGTTAAGCAAATAGCGTTAAATCAAAAGAAAGGAGGAATCCATATGGAGAACAGATTCATCCGGGCGGAAGAAGTTGCGGACGAGCTGGGTGTATCGAAGCCCTACGCCTATAAACTCATCCGGCAGCTCAACGAAGAATTGAAGGACAAGGGCTTCATCACCATCGCAGGGCGGGTCAACCGCCAGTATTTCAACGAACGGCTCTACGGGGCCAGAAAGGAAGGGAACTAAATGCCAGTCTTTAAGGACGAAGCAAGAGGAACATGGTACGTCATGGTGCGGTATCAGGACTGGACGGGGGAGCGCAAACAGAAGTGCAAGCGTGGCTTTGCCACCAAACGGGAGGCCCAGGAGTGGGAGCGCAGTTTCCAGATGCAGACCTCCGGCGACCTGGATATGACCTTTGAAGCCTTTACCGAGCTTTACACCAAGGATATGAAACCCCGGCTCAAGGAGAACACCTGGCTGACCAAGGAGAACATCATCCAGAAGAAAATTCTGCCCTACTTTGGCAAGCGGAAGATTAGCGAGATCACCACCAAGGACGTGATCGCATGGCAGAACGAGTTGCTGGCCTACCGGGACGAGAAGCGCAAGCCCTACTCGGCTACCTACCTCAAAACCCTGCACAACCAGCTTAGCGCCATCTTCAATCACGCTGTCCGCTTCTATGAGCTGCGCTCCAATCCCGCCGCCAAGGCTGGGAACATGGGGTCAGAGGAACGGAAGGAAATGCTGTTCTGGACGAAAGCGGAGTACCAGAAGTTTGCAGATGCCATGATGGACAAGCCCGTTTCCTACTACGCCTTTGAAATGCTCTACTGGTGTGGTATTCGGGAGGGGGAACTGCTGGCCCTGACCCCGGCAGACTTTGACTTTGAGGCCGGGACGGTGAAAATCAGCAAGTCCTATCAGCGGCTCCACGGCAAGGACGTCATTACCACGCCAAAGACGAAGAAAAGCAACCGCACCATTAAAATGCCCAACTTCCTCTGTGACGAGATGAAGGATTACCTGGGGATGCTCTACGGTATCAAGAAGAAGGAGCGCATTTTCACCATCACGAAAAGCTATCTCCACCATGAGATGGACAGAGGGGCGAAGTCGGCAGGGGTCAAGCGTATCAGAATCCACGACCTCCGGCACCCGTATGTCAAGCACACGACAAAAAAATATAATTCTGAAAAGCAGAAAACCCAAGCTATCAAGGTGGATTTGATAGCCTGGGTTTTCCGTTTTTGCACCTTCAATTATTCAAAGAGGTCATGGACCTTGTAAACAATCTCAATGCGATTGTCGGGGAATACATACACCTTTTCAATCAGCAGATCGGTCAGCTCCGAGGTTAGCACATCTGCTTCGGCAATCGAGTGAGCAATCCCCTGTCGGCTGCTTTGGCGGGCCTGTTCTTCTCGCTTCAGCTTTGTCTGGGCGGTGACAGCAGCATAGGCATTTTTGACTTTCAGTATTTCTGCGTCATAAACTGCTTTCTCCGATTTATATGTGTCCAGCTCGATTTGCCCCAGGAGATACCGTTCAAAGAGAGCTTGCTTCTGGTCCTTCAGAGCGTCCAGCCGCTTTTCATATTCTGAGCATTTGGCAGCGGTGGCCTCCAGGTGAATGGTGCCGTCCTCATGGACGGGCAACAGGATTTCCAGCTGCTTTTTCAAAGTGAGGAGGACTGCTTCTTCCAAACCGGCAGCATCTGCCCGGACATCGCGGCAGCGGCTGTTCACATCGGCAGTAGAATGGCGGCACATATAAAACGGTTTCTTTTGAGCGATGCGGGAGAGCGTATGGTCACAGCAGCCGCAATAGACTTTGCCTTTCAGTGGGTACTCCCTGGTTTTCTTGTTCGGCAAGGAAAACCGGCGCTGCACAGCCTGAACCTTTTCAAATAGTTCTTTGTCCACGATTGCCGGATGATGGTCGGGAATAATAAACCACTTGTCCCGCTCTTTCCTGCGGCTTCGTGTACCACCTACTTCAATAACAGCACGACGCCCGATGACATAGGAGCCGATATAGCGTTCATCTTCCAGGATACGAAGAACCGTAGAACTGCTCCAACGGCCACGGGTGCGGGAAACATCATGGAATTGCTGCCCATGAGCTGCTTTGTATTCTCCAGGGGTCGGGATACCTTGCTTGAACAACTCTCTGGTAATGGCTGCCGCTCCAATGCCGGTTGCAGCAAGTTGGAAAATGAGCTGTACCACAGCAGCGGTTTCCGGGTTCGGTTCCATTCTGCCATCGGCGCTTTTGCGATACCCGTAAGGGCAAACTTTGCTCTGGTATTCACCGCGCTGCATTTTGGCGTACTTGGCGCTTTTGGTCTTGATGGACATATCCCGGCTGTAATACTCGCTGATTAGATACTTGAAAGCCACATCCATACCGCCGGTATCGCCCTTGTGCTGATCGCTGTCAAAATCATCGTTGATGGAAATGAACCGGGTGTGAAACAGCGGAAATACACGCTCAATGAAATAGCCAGTTTCAATGCTGTTTCGTCCAAAACGGGAAAAGTCTTTTACGATGATGCAGTCGGTCTTATTGGCCCGCACCATCTCAATCAGCTCCTGGACTTTGGGGCGCTCGAAGTTTGTCCCGCTATATCCGTTGTCGATAAACTCAAGGATTTCTGCATGGGCGGACTCCGGCATGGAAGAAACAAATTCGTTCAGCGCAAGGTGCTGGTTTTCAATGCTCATACTGTCGTATTTATAATCCTCCAGGGAAAGGCGGATATAAAGGGCAATTACATATTTCTGCACTGGTTCAGCACCTCCTCACAATGTTCAAATTCACTCTGGAAACGGAAACGAACCGTAATTCGTTTCTCCCTTGAAACCTCTACACGGTCAATCAGCCGGTCAATCAGAGTTGCCGTCAGCTGGCGATCTTCCTTGATATGCTGTGCATCCTGGGACAGCATTTTATACTGTTCCAGCTGCTTGGCGATAATCGCAAGCCCTGCTTTCAGTTGTTCGACTTCCTCGCTGATGGCCTCGATTTTGGCTTCGTACTTCTCCTTGAAGGTAAAATACTCGTCTTTTGACAGATGGTTCTGGATCAGGCCCTCATACAATCCGCGCTGGTAGGTACGCAGCTGTTGGATTTCCTGTTTTCGGCTGGCGATTTTAGCCTGTATATTTTTCTGTTCCTCGGCTTCTTTGGTGAGGTTTTCCAGACCGAGAGAGTATTGCCCCAGCGTGGTATCAAGCTGTTCCTGTATCATATCGGCCAGGGCGTCCAGCAGCTCTTTTTCAAAGATAAACGCACCAGGACAAACACCCTTTTTGATGCGGTTATTGCTGATACAGTGATAGACATATACCTCTTGTGATTTTCTGCGGACGCATTTTTGCCGATGAAGGCTATGACCACAGTGGGCGCAGAAGATCTTTCCTCTCAAAAGATTGGGAGACCAGGAATGTATCTCCCTGTCTTTGGCCTGCTGTGCAGCCTGGTCCAATGCTTTCTGAACAGCGGCAAACAGCTCCCGGCTGATGATGGCTTCATGGGTGCCGCGCACTGTTGTCCATTCATCTGCGCTGGCTCTGACCTGCTTATGGTCAATGATTTTGGAAACCCCTTGCACCAGATCGCCGGTATAAACCTCTGCGCGGAGAATCTTGGAAACGGTGCGGGTTTGCCAATGCCCGTTTCCCACCAGATTCTCATGGGTGATCTCTCCCAAGGTTCTCTTGTAGTGGCTGGGAGAGAGATACCCGGCCTCGTTCAATCGTACCACTATGGTGTTTAATCCTGCGCCCTCGGCGGCCCATTGGAACATGGTTTTGACTACCTCGGCAGCCACCGGGTCAACAATCAGCTGGTGGCAGTCATCAGGAGCCTTCAAATATCCATAGGGTGTACGCCCACCGACATACTTGCCGTCTTTCATGGCCTGCCGCTGCTGGGCTTTGATTTTTCTGGCAATATCCATCGCATAGGCTTCGTTAATCATGTTCCGCAACGGAATGATGATACCATCGTGTGCATTGTCCGGGGAAGAAGAATCGTAGCGGTCATGGAGCTGTCAAAGTAGTTGAGGAAATCGCACCAGCCCTCGAAGATCGCCGCCTTGTCCTCGTTCTGCGAGAGCTGATAGTTGATGTCCTGGAACTGGATGGTCTTTGTGTAGTGGCCGTCTGCCACGCGGCAGATACCATCCGGCCACATCCGTTCATAGGGGATGCTGTCCTGAGCCGATTTTTCCTTTTTGTCTGTGCGATTGGCACGGGCAATGGCAGCCTCGATCTGCTTTCTGTCGGCACGGGACAGCTTTTTCATCTTTTTCTGATTAACCGGCTGCGCGGTCTTTTCGTCTTTTCCGAACAGCCGGTGCAGCCAGCTTTTGATTGCCGTGAACAATGTCATACACCTCCTTGTCGAGTTTTTCCTGCCGCTCCAGAGCGGCATAGAAATTGTTGGTCTTATACGGGCGCTCCTTGGGTCGGATGACGGCCACCTTGATGATGTTGCCCACGATCTTTTCCAGGGGCTGACCGTGTTTTTCATACATCGCCAGCATGAAGAAGGGCAGCATGACCAGCATCATACACATGGCAGCCACGCTGTTTCCCACAGGCCCCCGGAGCAGGAAGAAAAGCGGTACGCCGATGAGCGCCCCGCCGCCGAAGCAGACAAGCTGCCTCTTGGTTAAGTTGAACGCGACCTTGGTTTTGACTTTCGTAAGATCCTTGGGTACGGGTACATAAGCCAAAGGGATTACCTCCTTCCTGGTTAATGTGCATTGAAAACGGATTTTGCGAGGCTGCCGGTCTTAAAGAGCGTAAAGCACAACAGGACCGTATAGCCCACGCAGCTCCAGATGGCCATAATGATGTCGGATTCGGTGGCAATACTCTGCACCAGCACGGCGTAGATCGCCACACAGACGATGATGAGAAATGCCTGGAAGCCCAGGGCGATCAACGAGCGCAGATAGTTCTGGCCCATACCGCCCCATTCCTTGCCCATCATGGTGGCCATAGGGATGGGAGCCACCGAGGTCACAAGGTAAATCTCAATCATACGGCCATAGATCACGATAAAGATACAAATGTAAAGCGCCCACATGGTAATGCCGATAAAGAGCGACTGGAACCACAGGCCGAACAGCGGCCCCAGGTCCATATCCATCAGCCGGGACTCCATATCGGTCATGACAGAGGAGATGTCGATGGAAGCGTCGGAACCGATGATGCCCGCCGCCTGCGCCACCACACTTTGAGCTGCGTCAAACACGCCCATCACGATGTTCCAGGTGTTTGAGACGATGAGGATGGCAGCGGCAGATTTGAACACCCACTTGAAGATCATCCAGGTGTCCACATCATGCAGGTTGTTCTTGTCGGTAATCATCTGAATCAGCTCCAGCGTCATCACGATAGCCAAGATCACGCCAGCAATCGGCACCATGATGGAGTTGGAGAGATTTTGGATCATGCTGAAAATACTCCCGTTCCAGCCCTGGGGGGTCTGGCCCACCTGTGTCGCAATGTCTGCGACCTGCTGGTTCACGCTATCGAACATCCCCGATAAGTTGCTCATAATGCCGCCTACCAACATTTCCTTGAGCCAGTCAGTAAGGGCATCGAGTAAGAAATCCATACGGTGTCAACCTCCTTTCAGCCGCCCCCGCTTGGGGGCAGGGGCGGCAAGGATTTCTTATGACAGCTTAACGACGGTAGGGATCAGACGGTGAACAGGCTGGAGAGCAGGGGTACGAGGACCATGCCGACCACGGCGACGCCAGCGCCAGCCATGAGCTGCTTCATGCCCTGGGACTTTGCTGATGTGCGATAAAGAAGTAATAGAAGTGTAAAAAATTTTGCCGTTCCTATCCG
>ENA-ORSX01002386-ORSX01002386.1-human-gut-metagenome-genome-assembly--contig:-NODE-2386-length-10648-cov-2.701690_pt1 | contig 10648 bp, 18 predicted proteins | sample MGYA00241904_ERZ509172 | MGnify/ENA primary metagenome ERZ509172 (study PRJEB26280, sample SAMEA2338795) | human gut metagenome | biome: human gut; feature: human-associated habitat; material: faeces...
GGAGACGATGAACTCACAGGTGATCCTGATTATCGCCGCCATCGCCACGGGTCCAGTATCTGGCCTCTGACCGCCTGGCTGGTGGATACGGACACCTTATCCGTATCCTTCATATCCGGGAAAATCAGGCTGTCATCCCAGGAGAGTTTGAACTCATCAAAGTAGGAGTCTCTGGTACACATCGCCTGATTTTCAAACTCGATCTTTCCTGCCACGCTGTCCATGGATGCCAGGTATGATACCTTCTCCCCTCCATCCGTCTTCTTCGCATCCTTTACGCTGATCTTCACATTCTTTGCTTCAATACCTTCGTATATTTTTTGATTCCGGGTAACAAAGTCTTTTTTAGAGATATTGGCCTTGCTCTCCTCATCCAGCATGCCATACATCTTGTCATAAGCGCCTTTTTCAATACATGCAAAATAATCAGCCAGCAGTTCATCCGGCTTTCCCGCATCAAAGGGCCTTCTTACCAGCACGACTGCCACGGCTCCTACGATCAGCAGGATCAGTATCGCGGCCATTGTTCCTATAATCTTTTTACGTTTCATGAATACCTCCTTAGAACACTTATACTCAGATACATATTTGTATACATCTTACAACTGTAGGAATTGAAAGTCAATTTATTTCGCTCTTTTTTTATTTGGTGCTATAATGGCGTTGCAGGCCGGCTTACAGATATACCCGTCCATAAGAAATATATGATAAAAGGAGCAGCCATTATGAAAGTATTTGTACTCTTGAAAATGCCAGCCTTGCAAAAGGCTATGAATATATCAGCATTATCACCGCCAAGATTGACGCCATGCTAGTCCAGAGATTCCACGACTTAAGCGTCCGAATGTATTGTAGCTTTTTATGTATTCTTGTAATTCAAGATAAACATGGTGGACAGTACCAGCACGAATCCCACTACGTCTATGGCCTGGAAGGTAGTTCCAAGGAAAAGGGCTGCCAGCACCGTTGCAGCCACCGGCTCTACGCTGGATAGCAGGCCCGCGGAGACCGAGCCTATGCTCTTTAAGGATGCCAGGTAGAAGCAGAATGGGAAGATGGTTCCAAGAATCACGATAGACAGGAATGCGACTATTACCTGCCAGTCAATCTGGATCGTCATCCTCCACGGCCTGGTTACGACCATTAAGACCGCTCCGCCAATCATCATTGCCCAGGCACACACCATCTCCGCCGGATGCTTCTTAAGAAGCGGGCCGGGAATCACGCCATAGAAGCAAGTGGTAAGCGCCACCAAAAGCCCTATGACGATTCCCTTGGGCGAGATGGACATGGCGTGGATATTGCCATGAGTCGCCACCAGGAAGATTCCTGATACGGAGCATAGTACCGCGATGATCTCCTTTGCCTTCGGCGTGACTCTGTAGATCACCGCAAAATATAGGATCAGCATTGCCGGATTCAGATACTGGAAGATGGTTGCCGTACCTGCGTTCGTCTCCTGGACGGCCGCAAAAAACGTGTACTGCATGCCCATCATTCCCAGAACAGAAAATGCGATCTGGCGGATCGCCTCATTTCTGTCTTTCCATATCTCAACCGGATTCTGCTTCTTGAACACTACCGCATACAGAAACAGCAGGATCCCCGCCATCACCAGACGGTAAGGCACCAGCCATCCTGATACGACTCCTTTGCTCTCAAATAAAAACTGGGCGATCGGGCTCGACGCCCCCCACAAAAGCCCCGCCATAAATGCGGCAATATAGCCCTTTCTTCTCTCCATAGTCTCATTCCCTAACCTTTTACTATCTATTTTCTCATTCGTCATTGGCATTCAGCCAATCTTTCAGCAGCTTGATGTACTGCTCATTTTCTTCTACAAAGCACATATGACGGCAAGTGCGGAACAACTCCCATCTGGATTCAGGGATTCTGTCATACATATACTTGGCAATGTATGGCGTGCAAAGATCATCCCCTCCGCTTACAATCAGCGCTGGTGTCTTGATATCCCTTAACTTTTCCGGCACGTCATTCCCTGGCGTTTCCGCCGCATGGCGGCGCATATATTCCGCCCCAGGACTGTCCCAACAGACAAAGAGATCCTGTATTCTTCCGATTCGCCGTTATACCAGCAGAACTTATGGTTCTTCGTAGGCGGCAGTACGCGGTGACTTTTTTGGCAGTTCTAGCATCCTGTCACTCCTCCTTGTCTTTTTTGTTCTTCCCATTCTTCTCTGGTTATATAAGTAATATACTCTGTCCGAATGTCATTCATCAGAGGCCAGAGTTTGTCATTTTCCATATGATGGGAATGAAATCCGCATTTTTCCTGTACCCGCTTCGACTTTTCATTGCCTTCAAAATATCCGCACCAGATCGTCTTAAGCCTTAGATCCTCAAATCCGTGCCGCATGATTTCTTTCGTAGCCTCTGGAATCAGTCCCTGTCCCCAGTAGGGTACTCCAATCCAATATCCTATCTCGGCTTCTTCCGGTCCTAGATCCATATTGCTGGCAGCCCCTGCCGTCAGTCCAATACTTCCCACCGGCAGGTTCGTTTCTTTTAATACCACAGCATAGATTCCGGGCGCGGACAGCACCGTTCTGATTATCTCCCGGCTGTCCTCTATGCTGGTATGTATCGGCGATAGGCCCCACTTCGGGGTCCTTCGCATATTTATATAATTCTTCCGCATCTGACTCCCTCCAAGGCCGCAGGAATAGACGTTCGGTTTCCAGGATGCCTTCGCAGCAACCCCCGCATCTTGATTCATACATCTTCTTATCCCTTCCTCTCTTTCTTTGTCAGGTCGTAACTCTCCCCGATCATCCTTCTGATCTCTTTTTCCGGAATCGTTCCATCCAGAATGATCGAATTCCAGTGCGCTTTATTTAAATGGTAGGCCGGAACCACAGAATCGTAGGCCGTCCTCCAGAAGTCTCTCCACTGGGGATCACATTTTACATTAACCCACACATAGCCCTCCCTGTCAAATATCCAGGCAAATACCTTCCGATTCTCTCTGTGGCGGATCACGCACCAATTCTTATCCCGGAAAGGATAATCCTCATAGACGCTCTTATATGTCAGACAGTGGGAGATAACGTCTTTTCTCTCCGTCACCTTTCAACACCTCCCCGTTATTTCCTCCCGTTTTCCATAAGCCTTTGCTATTCAAGGTTCTTTAATATTTCCTGATAACGGTACGTGGCAAGTTTGCTTGGCTTGTTCTTCTTACAAAAAGATAATTTCGCAAGTTTAGGAACTACGCGCTCCACGACAATCTGCCCGTCCGCTAGTTTAGACTCCAATACTTCCAGCGCTTCCTTAAATCTGTCATCCTTTCTCGCAGATTCATAAAATGACAGCACATAGACATAGTGGAAGAGGCCATATCCGCGGAACGGATACTCAATCTGCATAAACAGCGTCCCTATGCCATAATGGCAGGGGCTTATGGGCTTTCGGATCCGCCAATGCTTTAGCAGAAACTCTACCGCCTGATCAAGCGCGGGACCTGCTTCTTTTCTATCCGTAAAGCGGAATGCGTCCAGTATCTCTAACGTGGTATAGGGCGTAGAATGCTCTGTCTCAGGTCCTCTGCCAAAACTATACTTGTTACACTTCCATCCTCCATCCGGCTGCTGCGTATCAAGAAAGTGCCGGAATGTCTTCTGCATCCTCGGGTCGGCGGCATACCCCATATGGCAAAGCGCCACCGCTGCCAGCGCCGTCTGGCAAGGATAGATTCCGCCGCTGGGAGAGATCTTGAATCTTCCATCCTCTTTCCATGTGCTAAAGATCAGGCTCGCCGCATCTTCCAGCACTGGATCATCTGCGGGAACGCCCAGTTCCCGCAGATAAAGCACGCTCTCCAGCGTGGTAAACGGCGCGCCTTTTAACAGTTTCTTGTCCGGCGTAGTCCACAGATCCGCGCCATTATCATGCCTGTGGGACAATATCTCCCGGATATCCGCTTCATAATCAGTCCGTAGTTCCTTCACCATAATATATTCCTCTTCGTTCTCTCCTACGACATAAAAGCCTGCTGCCTGATACATCTTTAAGGCATAATTATCCTTTTGTACTGCCAGGGAAATCCTCTCATAACCGGCTTCCCGCAGGTGTTCAAGCATCCTGCCCATCAATGCAGTTCCAATACCACATCTCCGGTATTCCTTATATAAGGAAATCGCAAACTCAGGAGTCGTATTGTCAATGTTTCCGTACCCTTTTACATTCCTTGCCCAGACGGCGCCGACTACTTTTCCATCCGCTTGTGCCAGGAAACAGTGATCGTCCTTATCCGAGCCAAAGTCCTTTATATATACCTGAAGTTCCGGCTTTTCTATGATATTCCTTGGAGCCGGCTCTTCTCCTTCTCTTACAAAGATTGCTTCATATAAAAACTCCGCAAGAAGCGGATACTCCGAAGTTTTCATTTGCCTTATACTATATCTCATGACCCCTCCCGTATCGCTTCCAGCCTTTATTTCACCGCCTTGACCAGCAGCGTCATTGGCCAAAGTGAGTCGTACGCTCTCCCGGATAAAAATAGTTATCAATGGGCCAGCATGTTGGATTTCCGTTCTTATCATATTCCCAGTCTTCATTGATCCCCGCCGTAAAAGTCGGATGCTCGATGTTCACCAGGAATACGCCGTCTTCCTTCAGGGTTCTATAGACCCTTCCATAGATCTCATCCAGGTCCTTACATAATGCAGGACCAGATTAGAGATCACGCAGTCGAAGGAGTCCGCTGGATAGCCGTACGTTTCTAATCCGCAGACCTCATACCGAATCTTAGGATCTGCGTTCTTTTCTTCTGCCTCCTGAATCATCTTTTCGCTTAAGTCAATGCCCAAAATCAGGATACATATCCTTAAACTGGTGCCATTTTCCTGCCCCGGACAGTCCCTGACGGCTGCGCGACATCTGCGCATACTGCTCGAAGAACTGTTCGTTATCATAAATATTGTTCATTTCTTTCTGATTGATCAATGATTTCTCTCCTTTACTAATCTGTCCAAATGTCTCTGTACCTCCACGGCCAGAACTCTGGCTGATTCCGTATTATAGTGGACGCCGTCCACCGTAAGCTTTAGTCCTCTCATCCGTCCAAGCCAGTCCTTTGTAAATGGAAGTACTGCCGTAAATACGCCTTCGCCCACGCGGGTCAGATTCCTATGCTTCCACGTATACTCCCCTGGCTGCGAAGCCAATTCCATCTGCAAAGCATAAATATCAATAAATGGTACCTCATACTTTTTTGCCAGGCGCCCGATAATCTTATTTCTGATTCTTATCGATTCATGAGGATAGCCTTTCAACTCAATATAAGGCATTCCTATCAAGATCATCTTTTTCTGCCTATCAGCCAGAAGTATCAGATACTTTTCATACTCAACGGCAAACTCCTTCATGTCCGTCTTGCATTGAAGCCGTCTGCATCTTGGCTCCATCTGTAGTTTCCACAGCCATGATATCCGGGTCAGATACGGCAGCAATACGTCATTCGTCCCAATGCCGACAATATAGGTGTCTACCGCTTCGTACTCCGGATAAGCGACAATCCTTCTTAGCCGCTTCAAAGCGCCGTGGGTCGTATCCCCATTCACCCCCTTGTTGATTACCTCTAAGGGATGCCTGAGATAACGTATGTATGAATTTGAGCACACAGTAATCCGGATCCGTCACGCCTTCCGGGTAATACATGGTATCCCCTTCACGCCAGATTCGTTCCTTTGCCTCCGGGGTTTCCAGCACTTCTACCGTGCCAGCTGAACTGGCGCCGCGGAAGTACCGCTTATCTACAAAATAAATACTTGCCTTTGGATTCTTCCGAAAGCATTTGACTTTGTTGGAAGAAGTATTGGTGGTGAACCAGAACTCCTTAATTCCCCGGCGTTCTCTGGGCTTAAGCATTGCCTTTGTGACAGGGTACCTCTCTTCGTCTATATAACTGATCAGGGCAGTGCTGTATTTGTCGGCCATATTGCCAATCGTCTGTTACGGATCTCTCATCATCGTATGATCCTCCTGTCTGCTTTTAATCTTGTTCTGCTAATCCGGCATGCAAGTTCCAACCACCTGCCGTTCATCCATATACTTTTCGATCTCTTCTTCTGTCATCCTGCGCACCTGCGTGCCCGGGAATTCCTGATACTCCTTCTGTCGGAATACTGGTGCCATGACGTTGCAGGACTTATCCTTGTTCTTTTTCAAAAAAGCCTGCAATTCTTCCTCCCCTGGAAATATCTTATAAGAGACTCTGCCTTTTACATTCGTGATCTCATAAATCCCACAGGGCTTCTTCATAGTATAATCCGCAGTGCGCAGATAAAGTTTTGCAATATCCAGCGTCTTAAAAGGGAAATTCCACCTCCGAAGCCCTCGCTTGCCGTCTTGCTCGATACAGATGCAGCGGCCGCAGGATCCACAGATATACTGGGTATGGTTCCTGAGACAATCCTGCGGATTCAATAGAGGCGTGATTCTGTTGTCATCTGCATAACACTCCCTACACATCCCTCTTACCTCCTCTCTACATTCTACTGATCCAGATAGTCCTGGATTGCTTCTGCCAGCCGTCCCACATGAAGGCCGTCCACAAAAGAATGATGCGCTTGTACAGAAAATGGAAGAAGCACCTTTCCATCCCGTTCAAAATATTTTCCCCAGTCAAACAGGGGCGTCGCATTATCTTTCTTTCCCGAATTCGTATGAGAGATATGCGTATAGGACACCCAAGGCATGGGTGAGAACTGGAATACATCATTTCCAAGCGGTCCGGTAAAATATTCCTTCTGTTCTCTTGCCGTCCTGGCTGCCAGTTCTACATAATCCTCCATGATATCCTGCATAGGCACATTGACTACTTTAAATAATTCCGTATCCTGATCAAGGTAGGTAAACGCCGTATCAATCTTCTCAAACAGCGCTACCTGGCCATCAACAAAACGGTAGCGAAATTCTTCTATCTCATTGGCGCACTTTGACACAACAAAGATCATAGCCATGGTAAATGAATACCCGCTCTCTTTTATCTTCCTTAAAAACTTCGTGATGTCCAATTCGAACGTGACGCAGAATGCCGGTTCAACGCTATCCCTAAATACCATGCAATGCATAGCGCGCTTCCAGTTCTTTTCGTCGATCAGTTCATACTTATTACTCATATCTCATCATCCCTTCCAATTAATATTCGCCTTCCTCGCCTGGCTTCCCAAATCCTTTACCTTAAGCATATATTGTTTTCCATCTTTTATAAAATGAGTGCCGCACTGTCGGAATTCAAACGCGCAGTTCTGAATGATACACTGCTGCCGGATGGATAGTACCCATTCATAGGAAAGGGGCCGGGCATTTTTGTCGGATTCTCCTCCTACTACCGTCAATTCCACTCCATCCAGATATTTCCTGATATCGATCGCCTCAATCAAAGGCTGGCAGATAATATTTTTATGCTTAAGCGGCAGTTCCTGGAAAATCGCAAGCCGATAGTCTGCCATCTCCTGATTTTCAACGGTACATCCCACCGTTACATTCTCATACCCGTCGCCCCAGTCAGCGGGCATACAGGCCGCAAACCGCTCGATCCGCTTTGTCAGGAAGAGAAATTGCAGATCCTGCCTTTCCCGCATCATCTCCCAGCACTCCTTGCGCCAGGGGTCCGCGTCCTCCACCAGGAAGTCCGAAGAAAAGCACAGATACACCGTCTGCCCAGGCTTCATCTTATAGATGCCGGACTTGGTCTTTTCCACAGGCGCATAGAATTTCTCCGTACGCACCACCTGCCCGGTATCAATCCCTTTCCTCTTATCCCCCTTATGGATATAACAATATCTGCAGCCTTCGCTATGCCTGTGGCAGCCCCGCCAGGGATTCCACATGGACATGGAAATCACCTCCGTTCCTGATCATGCTGTCTGTCCCGTCTATATAAACTTACCCTGCCTGTTCAAGCACTTCTATGGCTCTGTCATAATTATCTGACTTGGTCAGGATATAGTCCGTATTGGTTCCCTCTATCCGAAAGGCTTTCCAGCCATCCTCCCTCTCTACGACATTACAGGGGATGTCCGTCGTTACGCATACGACCGATCTTTCCTCATCCGTCTTTCCAATAAAGCAGAATTTGCTATCCAGATTCACCTTTGACAGATCCTCTACCTTGCAGACAGAAAAATCCTGTTCCAACTTCTTTAAATGCATATGCCGCCTTATATTTCGGTCACCCTCTCTTCACAGATCAATTCATAGATATCCTCAAACGCAATCTTCGTATTGACAATCTTCAGCACTCTGGCCGTCTCATCTATCCTTGTAACCATTCCCGTCAGTTTCAGATATTCATCCTTGCAAAAATAAACCACCGTCACCCTGTCATTTTTTCGCACCTGGCAGAGCTTCCTTTTCCTTCTTGCGCATCGCCTCCGGATATCCCTTTAATGCGGCAAACGGCATAAACTGTTTTGCCCGGTCTTCCCGGCTCATTTTATTCTCCACTTTTGTGTCCTCCGATCTGCCTGTTGCGTTCTTTCGTGGTTGCACCCTTTTCCAGATTCATTCCCTTAAGGATTGCATTTTTCCCAAACTTCTCTTTGATCTCAAGCATGGTTTTCTGTATCTTATGCTCTCTTTCTATCTCCGCAGGGTCGGTAAACAAATCATACTGCTGGTACATCTCATCCACCAAGCGGTTGAATGCCAGCGTCACTCTGTAGATTGGCGCATTCCTGTCGACGATCTGCTCGAATAATTCTTGGGTATAGCCCATGATCTTTTTCGCGGAACTTGTAGTTACGGGCATGGTGATAGTCCCATGGGCGGACTTCTTCTGCAGGCGTCTGGAGTATCCTACATATAAAGAAATAGGGTCTGTAACCAGCCCCTTCTCCACCAGTTCCAGGCAGAGCAGATCCGCCATTTCCTTTGCGATCAGCCTTCCGCCCTCAAAGTCATAGTCGCATCCCAGCACCTGGCTGCTTGAAATAGAATTTTCCTTGGGCCTGTAGGCTTTGATGTCGGCTATGGTCGTCGTTTCCCTTCCCCAGGCATGGTCGATCAGCAATTCCGCGTCTATGCCGAACATGCGGTACAGCATATCCTCATCCGCTTTTGCAATGTCCTCCATCGTGTAGATTCCTGCACTCTCCAAGCGCCTGGCAATGCCGGATCCGACTCTCCAGAAATCCGTCAGGGGCCTATGGCTCCACAAGGTTCTTTTGTAGGACTCTTCTTCCAGGATTCCGATATGATCGGCGACCACAAGATTCGTCGTCAGCGGATCCAGCCCGCGCTCCCGGCACTCCACGGAAGCATAGAAAGATTTCAAATCTATGCAGATGTAGGTTCTATCCTGGGACATTTTAGTCTCCTCCTTGAATCACCTATCTTTCCTTGCACTCTTTTTTCATAACCTCATAGACTAGCATAACCCCGCCGCCAACGTCTATACGTTCATGCCTCAGTGTTTTGTATCCGCGCCTTTCGTACATTGTGCTTGCCGGAAGCGAGGTATCCAGAATAATCTCATCATGATACTGGCCGATCCGCTCCTCCAGCTGCTCCATGATAAAACTGCCGTATCCCTGTCTTTGAAATTCAGGAGCCACATACACCCTTGTGATATGATTTCCGTCAAAACTGCCCGTACCCGCCAGCCGTTCTCCGGAATATACGATACCAACATTGCCCTTTTCCACATCTCGCCTGATGTTTTTCTCACAGTGAAGGCCGCAGAAAAAATCCACCACTTTTTCCGGATAATACTGGGGATAGACCGTCATGATCGTATGATGTACCAGGCTTACGATCCTTCCCGTATCATTTGCCATAGCCTTCTTATATTCCATTTTCATCTTTTTCATAGGGTGCATCTCCATTCTAAGTATCCCTAACTGCCAATAGTGTTCAGAAAACGATGCAAAATCTATCATTTCTACTTTTATTCTATCATAATTTACGATTCGTATAAAAATAAATTTTGCTATTCGCCATCTATAACGAAAAGGCATCCGGAATGTCCCTCCGGATGCCTTATAGACACATTAGACCAGCACTTTATATAGCCCGTGCCTGTTGCAATAAGCATAGACAGCGCCATGCCCCCGTCTGGTAAAGCGGCATTCTGCGTTCTGCTCGGGATACAGTTTTACAAACTGGGCATAGTTGGATGTCACATATGCAAAGCATGAGATGTAGTGCTCCTTGGTCATCTCATGCTCCAGGAATACATGGAATTCACCGTCCATAACTTCCACCTGCGGCATATGGATATCATCCTTTTCTTCCTCTTCAAGCCTGGGAAGCGTGATCCCGCAGCAGCAGAAAGCGCCTTCGCCAACCGACTGTATCACATTCGCGCAGATGGGGCACACGTAAAAACTCATTTTCTTCATGTTCCCTGAAGTGTTCTCGTTTTTTACCACGTCTCCTGTCAGCAGTTCTGCAATAGATACCTGCAGCGCTTTGGCCAATTCCTTGATAATTCCAATATCAGGCAGGCCTTTACCCGTTTCCCTTAATTAAAGATATTGTTGGGTAAAAAAGAAAGGTCAGTCGATTTTGCCGATGAAGCGGTAGTAGATTTCTACTTCCTGCTCACGACTTCCGTCCTCGCCCTTGACAGCTTCGTGGACGGTTATTTTTTCAATTAGAGTGTTCAGAAGTTCGGCGGTCA
>ENA-ORSX01002398-ORSX01002398.1-human-gut-metagenome-genome-assembly--contig:-NODE-2398-length-10608-cov-2.259547_pt1 | contig 10608 bp, 9 predicted proteins | sample MGYA00241904_ERZ509172 | MGnify/ENA primary metagenome ERZ509172 (study PRJEB26280, sample SAMEA2338795) | human gut metagenome | biome: human gut; feature: human-associated habitat; material: faeces...
AACAGGTGAAAAAAATTTGTAATAAGGTAGTATGGCTGGATCATGGGGGGTTGAAGATGTTTGGAGATGCTCAGGAAATATGCAGCATATATGAAAAAGCGTAAAGAGGAATTGTTGAAATGAAAAAATATATAAAAACAGGCATAGGAATTCTGATTATTGTAGTTTTGGCTTTTCTGTATGCGCATATTGATAAAAACTCATATTTATATGACAGAAATGCAGATACGTCAGCATTTATCAGTACAGGAGTGCTTCTGGAAGGAGAAACGATAAGTCAGGAGTTTGTAAGTGAAGAAGATATTCTGGATGGGCTAAATATTAAGTGCTCTGTAACTGGGAATGTAGAAGATGTAGAAGTACAGTATATTCTTCGGGATGCTAAGACAAATAAGAAAGTCGCATCAGGAAGTACGAAAGCAAGCGAAATTAAAAATAATAAATTCAATCGGTTCGATATAGAAACGGTTGAGTCTGCAAAAGGAAAAGAATATCTGTTTGAGATTACAGAGACAGGGGCAGATGCTGCAAATGGCGTAAGCTTTTATGTAGTGCCTCAAAAAGAAGAGGGAGCACAAGTTCTGAGCATTAAAAACAATGAGACGCAGGGAGCGCTTGCGGCCAGATATATCAGCCATCGATTTGATGTGGAGACGTTTGTGGTACTTCTTGGTTTTGTTGCTTTTATTGTGATCTTTATGAAATTATTATACAAGTTATTCAAGTAGGAGAACAGGATGAAAAACGAATTTTATGTGACAGCATATAGATTTCATGTAAAAGATAGAAATACTCTGCTGATACAGGGCTGGTTCGCGGAGAATGAGATGGGGGAGAATCAACTCGTAGCAAGTATTGATGATGAAAAGCTGGTTTATAAAACAGAGCAGCATACAGATGTAGTAGATGCTCATCAATGTGCGGATGGAAAAGCAGAAATTAAGAATAGAATGTATCTCTGGGTAAAATTGCCAAAAGACTGGCGAAATAAAAAATATCTGACGTTGGTTAATCAGTGTCAGAATCAGATGAGAGAAAGTCTGAGGATAAAAATTTCACATCTGGAAAAGTTGGAGAATAAAATAGAACACTGTATTGATGGTGGTACGGTAGGGAATCAAGTATTCCGTGTAACAGGCTGGTTTGTAAGTACAGAGGAAGTGAAAATTACGTTATATGACAGTGAAGACCGTAAGTTGGATAACGTGATAAAGTATAAAAGAAGAAATGATGTAATGCGTCACTATCCAGAATGTACAGAGAAAGAAGTACACGGTTTTACAGCAGAGTGCAGTGGCTCAGTTCCTAAAAAGATTAAAATTGTAATGAAATCAGGAAAGCAGACTGCCAGATCAGAATTGATTTTAAAACCGTCTAAAATAAAAAAAGGAATCCAGAAATTGAAAAAAAGTGGATTCAAAGCATATGTGTACTATCAGCAGTTCGGAATAAAACGGACAATTGACCGGTTTTACACAAAGCTTACACATAAGGACGAAGTTTCTTATAAAAACTGGATGAAGACGCATTTCCCAACTGAGAAAATGCTTGCGGAACAAAGAAAACAGCATTTTACGTATGAACCTAAAATTTCAATCGTAGTTCCATTGTATAAAACACCAGAAAAATATCTGGATGAAATGATAGATTCTATTAAGAAGCAGACTTATGGAAACTGGGAATTGTGTATGTCAGATGGAAGCGGAAAAGATTCTCCGATCAAAGAAAAATTGTGCCAGTATGCAGCTAAAGATGCAAGAATTAAGGTTGTTCACAATGAAAACCAGCTTCATATATCAGACAACACAAATGAAGCATTGAAAATCTGCACAGGGGATTATATTGCGTTCGGAGATCATGATGATTTGCTTGCTCCGGATGCTTTTTATGAGTGTGTTCGTTTGTTGAATCAGGATCAGACAATTGAGGCGATTTATACAGATGAAGATAAAATTTCTATGGATGGAAAAGAACATTTCCAGCCGCATTTTAAGACAGATTTTAACATAGACCTTCTCAGAAGTGTAAATTACATCTGCCACTTGTTTGTGGTAAAGAGAAGCGGAGGCAGCAGTGGACGCGCTGGCGGCGCAGGATTATGATTTTGTATTGCGGTGTGCAGAGCAGGCAGTGAATATCCGGCATATTCCGAAGATTTTGTATCACTGGCGTGCGCATAAGGATTCAACAGCGGAGAATCCGGAAAGCAAGAGATATGCTTTTGAAGCAGGAATCCGTGCGATTCAGGCGCATTATGACAGATGTGGAATTGACGCCGAAGTTTCAGCGGAACAGTTAAACGGAATTTACAGAAGTAAGTATCGTCTAAAAGAGCAGCCTCTGGTATCTGTGATCATTCCAAACAAAGACCACACAGAAGATCTGGATAAGTGTATCCGTTCAATTGAAGAAAAAGGAACTTATAAAAACATTGAATATATTGTAATCGAGAACAACAGCCAAAAGAAAGAAACCTTTGCATATTATGAAAAACTTCAGGCAGAAAATCCAAAAGTAAAAGTGGTATTCTGGGAGCGGGAATTTAACTATTCTGCGATTAATAATTACGGAGTAGGATTTGCCAAAGGCGAATATCTTCTGTTTTTAAATAATGATACAGAAATCATCAATCCAGACTGTATTGAAGAACTGCTTGGATATTGCATGCGTGATGATGTGGGAATTGTCGGAGCAAGATTATATTATGAGGACGATACCATTCAGCATGTAGGTGTGATCATAGGACTTGGCGGAGTTGCCGGACATACATTTGTCGGAGAACCAAAAGATTCTCTGGGATATTTTGGAAGAATTGTAACAGCTCAGGATTACAGTGCAGTTACAGCAGCCTGTTTGATGACGAAACGAAAAGTATTTGAGAAAGTCAATGGATTTGAGGAAAAGCTGGCAGTAGCATTCAATGATGTGGATTTTTGCCTGAAAGTCAGAGAAGCAGGATATTTAGTTGTTTATAATCCATATGCAGAATTGCATCATTATGAATCAAAATCCAGAGGATTGGAAGATACAGAAGAAAAAGTACTTCGATTTCAGGGAGAAATCCGGACATTCCAGTACAGATGGAAGGAAATTCTGAATGAAGGGGATCCGTATTATAGTCCGAATCTGACTCTGGATAAAACTGATTTTAGTTTAAGGATCTAAAAAAGAAAGTGTGGGGTATTGCGAAATGTCATGCAATGCCCCATTTTTTCGCAAAAACAGGAAAAGTCTGGAATATTGAGTAAAAATAGTAAGTGTGATATAATTCATAGGCGAAAAACAAAAAGGAGAAAAATAATGCAAAAGGCGTGGAAAAAGAAAAGTGCGGTCTATGTACCGTTTGTCGTTCTGTTTTTAGTCGAATTATGGATACATAAAGGAATTGTCCCTGATTTTGGAGATGATCTCTGGTTTAAAGAGGTTGCCTGTTCAGAGGGATTTTCATTTCTGACATGGCTTCATCAGCGTTATATGGAATGGTCCTCCCGTACAGCGATAGAATTGCTTCTTATGATTACAGTAAGAGCGCCGTTATATTTCTGGAGAATCGTGGATTCCGCTCTGATCACCTGTGTGGCAATATTTTTATCCAAAATGGCAATTCAAAAGACAGAAGACAGTATTTATATTAATACAATCACCAGTATGCTCGTAGTGACTATTACGTATACGATCTTGAATTCTGCAGGTTGGATTGCAACGACTGTAAACTATATGTGGCCGCTCAGTTTTGGAATTATGGGGCTGTATCCGTTGAGGAAATTTTTAGAGCATGAAAAAATCAATGGCTTTGAAATGATTTTTTACAGTGCCTGTCTGCTGATCGGAGCAAACGCAGAACAGATGTCAGTCGTTATATTGATGGCATATGTGATATTTGATCTCTATTGCTGGTTTAGTACTAAAAAAATCTATAAATACGCAGCCATACAGACCGGATTGAGTGTGCTGTCTTTAATCTATATTATACTGAGCCCTGGAAATGTCATACGGAAAGAGAAAGAAATTGAAGCATGGTTTCCAGTGTTTGCAGATATGTCACTGTTCAATAAAGTGGATTTAGGGATCAGTGCGGTGATCAAGGAGATTTTCCTGCAGGATAATGTATTCTTTTTTATGATGCTGTTTACACTGATGGTTTTAATCTGGCAGAAATATAAAAAATGGCAGTATCGTGTGTTAGGTGCGATTCCGGCATTTTTTCTGTTATCACTTAGTAAAATGCATGGATATCGTGGTGATGAGAGATTACCTTTTAGCTTAGTACAGGAGATGGGAATTTTTGTTGGAGACAGAGTTTATAATTACAAAACATATATTGTAGTAGGAAGTATTATTGGCGTGTGTTGCTTGATTCTGATTTTGTTTTATTTGTTTGGAAAAAATACATGGACAACGTGGATTCTGATCGGAACATTTGTTATGGGACTGGCAACAAAGGCTGTTATGGGATTTTCGCCGACAGTATGGGCGTCTGGATACAGAACCGGATGGATCATGAATTTTGCTTTTCTTTTCTGTACTGTGTTTATGCTGAGAGAGTGGGATTTCAAAAATAAAAACGCAACCTGCCTTCTTATGGGGATTACGGCAGTATGTGGTGTTTCAGGCATGATTATCAATTACTATTCGTGTATGAGTATATAGGAGGCACACATGAGAAAAATAATCGATAGCGTATTCCGAAATATTGTAGTTTGGTTTTCACTGATTCTGGTCAGCTTTCTTGCGGTTGTAAGTTTTCTGTTTACCAGTGTTTTTGAATGGGATGAGAGCAATCAATATCTTCCGGAAGTTAAAAGCACAATTCTTCTTATCGATACTATAAGTATTCACGTCACTATAAAGTGATATTTTTATAATTACCTTGGCAGTATGTGTTTTTATTATATTTTTACTATATCGAACGAAATATTTAGAACGCATTTCACTTATCAGTATGAAAATTTTTTTGATCATAAGTGTGCTGGTATTATCACTTGGATGGATTTTTCTGACTCGTCCGGTTCCGGTTGCAGATGATATGATGGTTTCCAACGCCGCAGTGCAGTTTTTGAATAATGATTATTCGATGCTCCAGAAAGGCGGATATGTATATCAGTATGTACATCAGTTGGGGATTATCTGGCTGTTGGAACAGATATATCGGCTTTTTGGAGCAGGAAATTATCTGGTTTATCAGATGTTAAACGTATTGACATTGTGTGTTGTATATGGATGTTTGTTGAAGTTGTCAAAAAAAATTTTCAAAACAGAGACGGCAGAGCGAATTACAGTGGTTATGTTGTTTATGTTTTGTGTTCCGATTTTTTATACAACATTTGTATATGGAAATCTGATAGGGCTGGCACTTTCTCTTCTTGGGTTTGTATTCCTTTTGGAACATTTTGAAAATCGAAAACTCAGATATGCAGTGGCGTTTGTAGTATGCGCTGTACTGGCGGTATTAGTGAAAAGCAATTATCAGGTGGCAATGATTGCTATGGCAGCAGTACTGTTCGTAGGCTGCATGAAATCAAAAAAAGGATGGAATTTACTCTGTATTGTGTTAATGTTCAGTCTAAGCTTTGGAGCACAGGCAGGATTGGAAAAATATTATTCCGCACGTTCAGGGATAGAGTTGGAGAAAGGAGCATCCAAATTGCTCTGGATCGCAATGGGAATGCAAAAAGGTCCTCTTGCAGAAGGCTGGTATGACGTGTCTTTGATCGATATGATGAATGAGGCGAGTGAAACAGGGAAAACAGAGGGAGAAGTAGCATTAAACCATATTCAAGAATCTCTGAAAGGATTTAGTGAAAATAAAAAAGTAGCAGTTGAGTTTTATTATCACAAGATTGTTTCACAATGGAATGAACCGAGTTTTGAGGCATTGTGGATTAGCAATCATCAGCCGGATCAGCATCCAGATGGGATTTCAAAAATTGCAGCCTCTTTTTATTATGGAAGAACAGGAAAAATTCTTTATAAATGGTTTGATGTGATTCACTTTTTGATTTTGAGTATGGCAGGAATTGGAATATGGAAGAGAAGGAAGCAGATGGAATTAGGAGAATTATTATTATTGACAACAGTTCTTGGTGGATTTTTCTTTCATATATTGTGGGAAGCAAAATCACAGTATATTTGGACATACTTTATTTTGTTGATTCCGACGGCTGCAGGAGGAATTCGAGAAGTTGGTATATGGCTAGATGCAAGAGGGAGAAAACACAGTTAATGCTGGACAGTATGCATTGAATGATGTATCTTATAAGGAAAAGAACAGAAAATAGATAGACTGCGAAGGAGGACAATCTATGAGAGCGTTAGTAACAGGAGTAAAAGGTCAGCTTGGACATGATGTCATGAACGAGCTTGCAAAGAGAGGATATGAAGGTGTTGGTGTAGATGTTGAAGAGATGGACATCACAGATGCAGCAGCAGTAGATTCTGTCATTCGTGAGGCAAAGGTAGACAGCGTTGTTCACTGTGCAGCATGGACGGCAGTAGATGCAGCGGAAGACAATGAAGAAATGTGCAGAAAAGTCAATGCTGAAGGTACTGAGAATATTGCAAAAGTATGTAAGGCACTTGATATCCCGATGATCTATATCAGTACAGATTACGTGTTTGAGGGAGAAGGAACACGTCCGTGGGAGCCGGATGATAAAGTAACACAGCCGCTGAATATTTACGGACAGACCAAATATGAGGGAGAACAGGCTGTGGAACGTCTCTTGGACAAATATTATATTGTTCGTATCGCGTGGGTCTTTGGTGTGAATGGAAAGAATTTTATCAAGACCATGCTGAATCTGGGAGAGACACATGATACTCTGACAGTTGTGGATGATCAGGTAGGAACTCCGACGTATACTTATGATCTTGCCAGACTGCTTGTGGATATGCTGGAAAAAGATGCTTATGGAAAATATCACGTGACAAATGAAGGGGGATATATCACCTGGTATGAATTTGCAAAAGAGATTTTTGCGCAGGCAGGAATGGATGTCAATGTAGTTCCGGTGACAAGCGACAAATTTCCGGCAAAGGCAAAACGCCCTCACAACAGCAGAATGGACAAATCTAAACTGAAGAAAAACGGCTTCACGCCGCTTCCGACCTGGCAGGATGCCTTGAAAAGATATCTGTCAGAAATACGTTAAGGGGGGAATGGGAGTATGAAGAAAAAATATGTATTGGGAATTTTGACAGCGGTTGTGCTGATGTTTGGAATTACAGCCTGTGGAAAAACAACAGAATCAACTCCGGAACAAAATGCAACACAGGAAGAGCAGAAAGAGGATCAGGACAATGACACATCTGATCAGGATGTCAATCAGGACGGACAGAATGAACAAGACCAGACACAGCAGGAGCAGACAGAAAACACACAGGATGCAAATAATCTGGGAGCAGGAACAATTACTGTGTATGCCCAGAACAAGGATGTATCCGGCTTTGATAAAAAAGAGGTTTCACTTGAGGCAATCACACCGGAAACTGTCCTTTCTCAGTTGGCAGCAGCCGGAGTTCTTCCATCGGATACCACAGTTCTAAGTTTTACAAAGAAAGAAAAGGATGGAGAACAGGTCATTGATCTGGATCTCTCCGAAAAGTTTGGAACTTACATTAAAGAGATGGGATCTTCCGCAGAATATCTGGTGATTGGAAGCATCTGCAACACGTATTTGGATGTTTACCATTGTGCAAAAATTCACATTACAGTAAACGGAGAAATGCTTGCCACAGGACACGCGGAGTATCCGGGTTATATGACAAGATTTTCTTAAACAACAAAAGATAAAAGGCAGGATTTAAGGAATCTTGTCTTTTTTTTCTACAGAAGAATATGGTACAATAAGAAAAAATCAGCGGGGAGGTACAGGGGGATGAAAAGAGATGGAATAAGTATAGAAAACGAAGCATGCAGATCCTATGTAAACATGGAGCAGACCGGCAATATGTGGGAGTTACAGGAACAGGATCCACAGCTTCATGTTTATTTTACGGAATCAGTGATGGGCGTTCGTTTATCCTTTTTTCTTTGTATTGAAGGAATAGAAGCTTTGAATGCTGTGCTGTATTATAAAGGAAAAGGCGAGGTATTTAGTGAAAAACAAGCATACCACTTTCCACTATATTTGAATAGGCATATAGAGAAAGAAATCTATTTTCCTTATCCGGCAGAGGCAGTTCGATTGGACTTATCAGATCAAAATGTTGTTGTGAAAATAGAAAAATTGGAAATTGCTTCAGCATCTTCTGAAAATGCTCTGAATGCATTAAAAGAAAATATGGGACAACTTGGCAGAAAAGAAAAGATAGCAGTATTGACTCATGATATGAGTAATACAGGAGCACCGCTTTTGGCATATCATATTGCGGAAAAGCTGAAAGAAAATGGTCGAGATGTTGTGGTATTGGCTGCGAATCATGGGGATGGATTTTTAGAAGAAAAGTATGCAGAAAAAGAGATTCCTATATTCTATTTGCATGATAATGCGAGAAATCAGATATCAGTCGGCTGGTGTGGTACAAAAGGAGAGTCAAAAAACTGGGAGGCCGAAGAATATCTGGAGCATTTAATGCAGCTTTTGAGAGAAGAGGGATTTTGTCGAGTGATTACGAATACTGTTGTGTCAGGGAAGTATGTTCCTCTTTTAAAACAGTATGGATTTTTTATTGTTTCTTTGATACATGAGATGAAGACAACGATAGAGTTGTATGGATTTCTATCTCCAGGTGAGTCGATTGCATATTACTCTGACTACATTGTATTTCCCGATTATAGTGTACAGAAGGGATTTGAGACTCTTTTTCCAGTGATCAGGGGGAAATGTTCGATTCGGCCTCAGGGTGTGTATATGAAGTTTTACGTAGAGGGGGATTCAAGGTTCTCATTTGAAGAATATGGTTTTTCATTGGATCAAAAAATTGTCATGTGCTCAGGAACGTGTGAATTGAGGAAGGGAACAGATTTATTTGTATCAGCAGCACAGATTCTTTCTCGAAAAGAAAAAACAGAGGAAGTCCACTTTGTATGGACAGGAAAATTTTCGGATCCGATTTTGGAAGGATGGATTTATAATCAGATTCGTCAATCGAACCTAGAAGGAAAAGTTCATTTTATTCCGTTTATTAAAGATAAACAAAAATATCATGAATTGTTGAGACATGCAGATGTATTCTGGCTTACATCAAGAGAGGATCCATTTCCATCGGTGGTATTGGAGGCAATGAAGTATGAAATTCCGGTAGTAGCATTTAAGAATTCTGGTGGGGTCAATACAATGCTGGACGAAGGCAGAGGAAATTTGATTTCTGAGTTTGATGTTGAGGAAATGGCGAAAGTGACAAAACAGCTTTTGAGCGAGAGACGGGAAGAAGTGTTGACGGGTGCAAAAGCATGGATAGAAGATAAACTGAAGTTTGATGACTATATAAGATATCTGGAACAGCTTTTCCAAAATAAAGTGCAGATAGTCCCAGAGATCGATTTATATGAAATAATAACTCCAAAGCTACATGAATATTTTCAAGGAGAAGTATCCAGTCAAATCGAAAAAGAACGGATTCATCAAATTCAAATAATGAAAGATTCAAAAAAATTCAAATTTTCTGATGATAAAATAGTATTTTTTGATATAGCAGACAGGACAAATTATTTTGAAGATAAAATGGTGATGAAAGAAAGTGGAGAGATATGTAGAGATTTATTTTTGGACAGACCGCTTATTTGTGTGCCACCATATTATTGTAAAAAAAGTGCAGGAGAACTAACTGGGAGCAGAAAAATTTTATGTGGTGCAAATGTGCTTTCAAAACAGATGGAAAAATCAGGACAGCTTTTGCTTTTAGAACAATTGATGGAATATCAGGGAATTTATCTTATGGGAGCAGGTGTGTGTGATTTTACAGAAGGTGATCAGATTAGTGATTATACACAGAATGTACTTCACTTTCTGTTATCTTCCAAAGGAGTTCATGCAGTTCGTGATGAGAAGACAAGATATTTTCTGGAGCAGATAGGAATTCATAATGTGATACGGACGGGATGTCCGTCTTTATGGAGTCTGACAGCACAGAGATGCAAAAAAATCCCTAAAGAAAAAGGAAAAGAAGTGTTAGTAGTCTTGGAAGAGAAAAAAGATTGCAGGGAAGAAGACAGCAGAATGTTGAATATGTTAAGGGAAGAGTACGAAACAGTGTATATCTGGATCAAAGATAGGAAAAATCTGGATTATCTCCAAAAATTAGGGGATTTAAATAAATATAAATTACTTCCGGGCTCAATATCAACATTGAAAAAAATATTTTGTGAGACGGCAGAACTTGACTATATAGGAACAAACATACAGATTGGGATTCAAAGTCTTACCATGCTAAAGAGAAGTCTGATCCTTTCAGATACAGACTATGCACAGGCGTTGCGTGAAGAAATGCATTTGCCTGTATTAGGACGTAGTATGCAAAAAGAGGTAGAAGCATGGATTACAGCCCCATATGAAACCCGTGTTCTTCTCCCGGAAGAAAATATTAAGTATTGGAAATCACAATTTGTAAGAAAATTTGCCAGATGGTATAAGAAAAGATAAACAGGAAGGAAAGAGATGACAGAAG
>ENA-ORSX01002400-ORSX01002400.1-human-gut-metagenome-genome-assembly--contig:-NODE-2400-length-10604-cov-27.552659_pt1 | contig 10604 bp, 13 predicted proteins | sample MGYA00241904_ERZ509172 | MGnify/ENA primary metagenome ERZ509172 (study PRJEB26280, sample SAMEA2338795) | human gut metagenome | biome: human gut; feature: human-associated habitat; material: faeces...
GCGATTCATCCGCGCATCTAAAGCTACGCGGTTTTCTCGCCAATATTTTATAAAACAGCGCAGGGAATGCCAGAAAATTCTATGGGAAGCAACGAAAAACGCCCATTACAAAGAAATATTGAAGTATCTGTACGATTATCCACTTTCCTCTGTACACTCCATGGCGCGAAATTTAAAAATCAATGAAATGTTATTAACAACTTTTTTAAATCGGATGGTAGAAGATCAAATTGCAGCTATTACAGATATCGGTGGGATTTTGTTTTATACCTTGACATTGTACGGGAAAAAATACGCAAAAATATATACCCTATAACCTCACAAAACCAATTTTCCAACCTTCTGTTTCATAATTAAGAAAACATGAAGGAGGAAAAGGATATGTCCGTTATGTTAAGCGAGCAGGAAACAACCATCAATTTTTACAGAGATTCTCAATTTGCTGACATTTATACTTCAGATACAACTGTCATGACGCGTCTTGACAAACTTGCAGAAAATCCAGAATGTCCAGACTGGCAGTTGGTAAGAGTGGAAAAATCCAGGGATGGAGAAATTGTCGGAAAGTGTTACCGAACAAAGAAGCGGCTGGTTTCATTCCGTTCAGCAATTGTAGAACGAATTATGAGTGAAGAAGAAAAAGAAGAACTGAGACTTCGTATGCAGAAAATGCAGGAAGCAAGAAAGGAGAAACAACATGCATTACAGTTACAAAACAATGACGGCCAGGCTGAGTAATCTGGGATTATTAACAAAAATTTCCATCATCCTGGGCTGCCTGGCGATTGTGAGAATAGGATCCAATATTCCATTGCCATTCGTAAATCGGGATTATATCCAGACGCTATTAGATGTGGAAGGATTGGGATTTTTACATGCAATCACTGGAGGTTCCATGCTGCAGATGTCGTTTTTTGCACTGTCGGTCAGCCCCTATATTACAGCCTCCATTGTGATCCAGCTCATGAGCGTGGTATCACCAAAGCTGGAGGAAATGCGAAAAGATGGGAAAACCGGAATGGACCGGTATAAAAAAATCACCCAGTATACAGGTATTGGACTTGCACTGTTACAGTCAGCAGGAATGGCGATCGGCCTTGGTGCTCAGGGACTTCTGACGCCATATACACCAGTAACCATCATTGGAGCGATAGTCATCTGGACCCTGGGCGGTATTTTTATTATATTCCTGGGAGAATTTTTAGACAAGTTGGAACTGGGAAGTGGGATTTCCTTGATTTTATTCAGCAATATTGTTGCTTCCCTTCCATCCGATTTTCAGAACATTTATACAGTCTTTACCGTGGACGGATCGGCAGCAGTCCAAATTGTAAAAATCACAGGGCTTCTTTTGGTAATCATTGGGGTAATAGCGATGTGTGTAAAGTGTTCTGAAACATCCAAGCAGCTCCCGGTTGTTCAAACCAGAAAATTAACTGGATCTGCAAAGAGTACTTTTCCAATCCCTTTAATGACATGCTCTGTCATGCCGGTAATCTTCGCTGGTTCCATTATGAGTATGCCGATCCTGATTGCTCAGTTTGTACCTTCTATGAAAACAGGAATTATAGGACATATCATAACAGCACTTAATACAGCCGCTTGGTTCGATGTAGAAATGCCATGGTATTCTGCCGGCGCAGTTTTATATTTCTTCCTGACGACAGTATTTACTTATTTCTATCTGGAAATTGGCTTTAACGCAACGGAAATTGCTGAGAACTTAAAAAAATCCGGAGCTGTCATACCAGGAATCCGTCCAGGAAAGCCAACGGAAAATTATATTCGAAGCCTGAGCACCAGAATTGCTTTATTAGGAAATACAATCATGACAGGCATCATTTTATTTATGTACCTATTGTGTAGTATCAGTCATGTTGGAATGCTTTCCATTGCAGGAACATCCTGTTTTATCTGCGTGAATGTTGTACTGGAAGAAAAGAAGAAGATGGAGTCAAGTCTTGCGGTCAGGACAAGGAAGGCGCATTCATTTTTACTGGCAGGAAAACATCTGACAGCATAAGGAGGAAAAACTTGTGAATAAAGGAATCAAGATATTAAATAAAAAGAAACATACATGGAAAAAACTGGGAATGATCTCGCCGTCCAATACAGAAGTAACAAAAAATACCGCAATCGTAATTGCTGCAATGGGCGCCATGGCTTCCTTCGTATTTGCTGTAGATGGATTTACAACCTGGTTTTTGACATTTTTGTAAAATAATCTCATTTTTCATATCCGCAGGGTTTCTTTTCGTGACACAGAGGGTTCCCTGCGGTATATTTTTACAAAAAAGTATGAGGGGAGAGAAGTTAAATGTCAAACCAGCAAAAAAGAAGAATCGTTGTATTTGTAATTTTAGCGGGAATCATCGTTCTTTCAACTGCTACAATTTGCAGCATGGCACACTTAAAAAACACCGTCAATCAAACGGCAAAGATGGTACAACCAATCCATAAAGAGGAAATCCAGAAAATGACAAATGAAAACTTAACGGAGGAAACCGTTGTGAAGTTAAGAGATAGCTGGACGGTTGCAGCATTTGGATTGGATTCTAGGGAAAGCGATAATATGGAACGCGGAAATTCAGATGTGATCATGTTGATTACTATGGATGGCAAAACTGGAGTAGTCAAACTAGCAAGTGTATATAGGGATACCTGTTTGAAAACAGGAGAGAGATCCTATAAAAAAGCGAATGCTGCATATGCGTCAGGTGGTCCAAAGCAGGCAGTGGCGATGTTAAACGAAAATCTGGATCTGCGTATTGATGATTACATTGCAGTGAATTGGAAGAGTGTAGCAGAAGCGATCAATCTTTTAGGAGGGATTGATTTATCCGTCACAGACAGGGAGTTTATGTATTTAAACAGCTTTATTACCGAAACTGTAAAATCCACCGGCATCCCTTCCGTACACTTAAAACATGCAGGAATGAACCATTTGGATGGGGTACAGGCAGTAGCATATTGCCGGCTTCGCCTGATGGACGATGATTTCAAGCGAACGGAGCGTCAGCAGAAAGTGCTGAACCTTGTACTGAAACAGGCATCAGAAGCTGACTTTGCCACACTGAACCAATTGATTGTAACAATACTTCCGCAAGTAGCTTCATCCATCGATCCAGATGATTTATATGCGGTGGCGAAAAATATTACAAAGCTGCACATTGCAGGAACTACGGGGTTTCCCAAAAAACACTTTGTAAAAACGGTGAATGGCGCATCTTATGTATTTCCAGAAAACTTAGCGGACAGTGTGTCAGACTTACATCTATTCCTGTATGGAACAGAAGAATATGAACCATCCAGCCAGGTCAAAGAAATTGGGATGGCGATCCAGAAAAAAAGCAGAAGAGATACCGTAAGAACTATACAAAAACAACAACCTGCACCAACGATCCCGATTGTAGCACCAACCGAAACACAAGAAGAAATGACAACTTCATTGTCAGAAGAAGAGAATGTGGTTTCCATGCAGCTTGATGAAAATGTAGAAATAACAGAAGAGAGCAAAGCAGCTGAAGACATACAGGAGACAACACAGGAAACAGAAAAATCAGAGAAGAACGATGTATCAAACCCATATGGTCCAGGATACGGTCCAGGAATGGCGTTGCCAGAAAGCCAAACGGATACCAATGTGCAAATCGAATCCAGTGCGGAGCCGATAGATCCTGGAGAAACGGGAGTTCCTGCATTAGCAGATGAAAATCAGAAGGAGGAATAAGGTTATGTATATCTTAAATAAAAACGGATCCAGCCTATTCAGAACAGAAGATTTTGTAGAGATTTCCTTGGTAGATGAAACTGACAGGTTAAAAAAACTGCATCCAGCTATTCGTGGACAATATTTTGTCGTGCGGGCATACCTGGAATTGAATAATAGAAACTCTTCTGTAACTTTAGCATCTTATGATGAAGAAGCAGAGGCGAAAAATAACTATTATGCCATGATAGAAGCTATTGGAAATAATGCTGAGGTATTTTCTTTTTATCCGCTAAATACTGACATAATGCAGGAAAGAGATATGCAAAACGACATGACATTGGAAGACTAGAAAAATACACCGAATCCTTCTAAGGATTCGGTTTTTGCATGCACAAAACAATGAAAGTTATCATTTTGGAAATCAGCATATTTTCCAATTGCAAATCATTCATTTTTCTTATCCGCAAAAATCATTGTCTTTCATCCAATGGTTTGGTATACTAAAAAAACACGGATGTATACCTTTTGTTATTGAGTATTGGAGGACAATAGGATGCAGGAATACAATTTTTATAAACATTTACATGTCGTCTGGGCAGATGACGATACGCGAATCCTGGATGGGATATCAGAAAAAGAGCTAAAGGAAAAATTTCTTCGCTACCGACATAGAGGATACATCGATTCGTCCAAATGGGAAGATCGGACATGGAGAATCATAGGAGAAAAAAAGACGGCAGTGATTTGTTTTGACTTTACAGAAAAGGAATGTAATGCATATGCAGAACTTAATCATGACGCAGTTCTCCAGGAAGATGCCAGACTGTTTGTAATCCTTGGAATGGAAAAATACGGAACCAGGGAGTTAGAAGATTTATGGAAGAAAACGAAGAAAGTATTAAGGCTGGTAAAATTTGGACAGACACCAGAAAGGGTGTTTCAAAATGAAACGCTGATGCAGCCAAGAAATTGTCCGGAGCTTATGGATTTTTTTCGCATTTTTCAACCATACGGATATAACGAGATTATTCGCAATCTGGAAGAATATATGGAAGAACACCTATTTCCTAATATGGGATTGTTGAGAATTCACTACCAGGCGATGTTCCGTTTAGAGAAAGCATTGATGGAATTAAAGGGGAAGCAGCAGAGTCCGAAAGTCCACCGCATTTTAGCATATATGCATACGATGCGGTACATTCCAATGAAAACGGATGAGTTTTGTATGTTGTCCAATGCTTTTATCAGAAAAATTGGAGAAAAAACATATCTGTGCGATCCGCATGGAATATTACGAGACATACCGCTTTCGGTAGAACTGGAGATGGAGATCAGAGAAGTAATACAGACTGATATCATACCATCTGATCTTGTCAATGATCTGGAAAGTGTTTATCATACAGTTTCCAGCTCTTACTATTGTATCCGGACAGACGAACAACTCGCAGAACGGTATGGAAAGCGGACATTGACAGACGAAAACCTACTGCAGGAAGGAGAATTAATTCGACTATCTCTACCTATTATCCGTCTGTTATCTATCATCATTGGCGCAGCATACACAGAGAATCCTGAAGTGTTTTTAAGAATCGCAGAGCTTCCTGCAACACTGGAAGTGAAAGAGTGGAGAATCCATACAGAAAAAGCGCTCTTGGCAGAAAAGCTGGAACACTAACAAGAAAGCAGCAGGAAAAATTTTTCCTGCTGCTTTTCGTTAAAGCTGATCACTTAATACTCGGATTGTGGCCGCAATTTTAACAAATATATCAAATTCGGGCTGTTCAATGTAATCATCATATTCATCAGAAAATTCAATTTCGAGCCAGGCATCCAATTCATCTGCATAATCAATGAGTTCCTCTTGAATCTGTTGAAAAGATAAATCTGGTATATCAGTTTTAGGGATTTTACGAATATTGGTAATGGGGAGAAATTTGTTTGAAGAGCAATAAAGATATTCCTGATAAGCTTCTGCAAGGGAGAGCTGCCATAAAAGAATCTTTTCTTGGATACTTGCCATTAAAATTACTTCGTCTTTTAAAGCATAAAATTGCGCCGCTCGATGAAAAACCCTGGATGGCAGTCGGGACTGTTTTCCTGCTTCTATCATGGATCGTAAAAGGCTTGTTTTACAATCCGTTTTCAGCTCATCCAAACGCCGAATGATATGCCTATTTAAAATATCAGACTGGAAAAGAGAATCAAGCAAAGAAAACATCTTTGGGGTTAAGGTTGTAGCTGCCATCATATTTTTACGGATTACAATACTGCTAATATCAATTTCTGGCAACAAGAACGTCATTACAAACACCTCTTTTCAATAGGATGGGTTGGTAAACAAGTTGCATAAAAATATGAATTGATATAGATATTATACCAAACATCCAAAGAAAAACTAGAAGTAAATTTTGCGGATATGAAAAAATGCATTATATTGTTGGCTTTTTAAGCTGACAAAAGGTGATCCAGTCCCATAATTCTTTTGTATCATATAGAGAAATAAGAGGAGGAAATAGAATGACAACTCAAATAAAGGAATTAATAGACCGCATCAATGCTGCTAAGGAAGCCTATTACAACGATGGTGAAGCTATTATGTCTGACAGGGAGTATGATGCTCTGGAAGAACAGCTGAAAGAATTACAGAAAAAGGAAGGGATTCTCGATCAGGATATTGAAATTCCGGTCGGCGCCGTCGTATCTGGTATGCGTAAAAAAGTTACGCATGAAAAAGCTGCTTTATCGCTGGATAAAACAAAAAGCGTTACAGAGCTGGTAGAATGGCTTGGACAGAATGTTGGCGTACTTTCCTGGAAAATGGATGGTTTGACGATTGTAGCTACCTATAACAATGGTCATCTGGTGCAGGCTGTCACAAGAGGGAATGGAATAGTCGGAGAAGATGTGACCGATAATGCTAGAAAATTCGTAGGATTGCCTGCAGAAATTCCATACAAAGAAAAATTGACTGTGCGCGCTGAGGCAGTCATGACATATGAAGAATTTAACCGTATTGTCGAAACGATGGGAGAAGATGCCGGCCGGTATAAAAACCCAAGAAACCTGGCTACTGGCACTGTCAGACGTATCAACGGAGAGGACGAGCGGACCATCGAATTATTTGTTTTCCAGTGTGTAGATATGAAGGGAAAACCGAAACATGTCATGCAGCAATTCAAACAACTGGAAGAATGGGGATTTCAGGTAGTTGGACATCGGCTTGTAACACCGCTCAATCTGGCCCAGGTAGTGGAAGAAATGAAACAGAAAATAGCGGCCAATCCTTTCCCAAGCGATGGACTGGTACTGACCTACAACGACAGCCAGTATGCGGAGAGCCTTGGAAATACTGGAAAATTTCCGAGAGGCTCCATGGCATTCAAGTGGCAGGATGAAGCAATAGAAACCTCATTAACTGGAATAGAGTGGCAGGCATCCCGAAGTGGATTAATTAACCCAGTAGCCGTATTTGAACCAGTTGAAATTGACGGAACCAGTGTCAGCAGAGCATCGCTCTTTAATGTTTCCTATACAGAAAGCCTGCAGCTTGGAACAGGAGATAAAATAACGGTATATAAAGCAAATATGATCATTCCGCAGGTTGCAGAAAATCTGACAAAAAGCGGGACTATGACGATACCAAAGATTTGTCCAGCATGTGGAGAAGAAACGGAAATTCATACCAGTACAAAGTCCGGAAGAGAAGTAAAAACTCTGCATTGCTCAAATAAAGACTGTCCGGCAAAACAGTTGGGACGATTCCAGCGGTTTGTGTGCAGGGACGCAATGAATATTGTTGGATTGTCTGATGAGACATTAAAGAAATTTATCGACAAAGGCTGGCTTCGCAGTTTATCGGATATTTACCGCCTTCAGGATCATAAAGTTGAGATAGAGCAAATGGAGGGGTTTGGTAAAAAATCTGTTGAAAATATTTTAAAATCCATAGAAGCTTCCAAACATGTGGAACCCTGGCGTTTTCTCTATGCAATGAGCATTCCGAATGTGGGGCGTGATGTATCCAAAAAGATCATCCGTTTCTGCGGGGGTTCGTTTGATGCATTTCTTGAAAAGCTAAAATATGGAGAAGATGTGTTCCGCGGCGCCGAAGATGTAGGAGAAGTGATCCAGGCATCTATTTACGACTGGAAGCAGAACCGGCATTTTACAGAGGATATGGCAAATCTGGTAGATATGATGGATTTTATCCAGTCAGACAATGCTTCTGATGTGCTGGCTGGAAAGACAGTCGTGATTACCGGAACTTTGGAGACATTTAAAAACCGCGATGAATTCATCGCCTTTGTAGAACAAAATGGAGGAAAAGTATCTGGATCGGTATCAAAGAAAACATCATATTTGGTCAACAACGATGTGTTCAGTAACTCATCGAAAAACAAAAAGGCTAAGGAGCTTGGAGTACCGATTGTCAATGAAAAAGAGTTCAAAGCATTGGTTCTCTCTAAATAATTTTAGGACTTCCGAGCGAGAATTCTCAGTCATTCAATAACTGAATAGTTCATATTGGATAAGAAACCCAAAACCATACCCCCTAACAGGACATTCATGTTACACCTCCTGTTAGGGAGGATGTGTAGCAGAAGGAGGATAGAATGAATATCGTCGCATTAACATTAAAGGCAATGAAGAATACACCGGCGAAGGAGTTTGGTGATATCGCCAGAATGCAGTATGGCATATCCGAAACCACCAAAGAAAAGAAGGCCTATGTGATTAGCCAGATAGGAAAGGATATCGGCAAGGATATGTCTGATGAGTTTTTCGAGCATGTGTACCGCGCCATGTGGGATTACGGTATGAGCGTTTATGATGCCGATAAATGGGCTTGGCTCAACACACTGTTCGGTTACGACATTGGAGCTGACAGAGCGATTGCTCTTATTACCTGGTACGATGACAATGGCATGGATGTGCTGGATCTTACCGCAGAGGATAAGGATACTCTTAAGAATGTAGCAGAACTGGAACTCGGTTTTCATTTCAATTACACGGCATTTTCAAATGAGACACCTGATGCAATCAGTTATATCTGGCCAGCTCACATCTCATAACATCGAAAATATGTCAAAATTTCAATAAGAAATCTTGTTAATTCTTGGAGAAGAAAAAGCATGAGTTACGCATTTCAAATGACCTTTTTGGAAATTCCAAAAGAGAAAGTAATATCTGTATGTATGGAAATTGTAAATCGGTATTGGGAAAAAAATAACCAGATTCTGGAAGACAATCTCATTTATATCCCTTCCGTTAGAAACTTTTGCTATCAGGATGTATCGGTAAAGGATTACAAAAGAAGTCCATGGAAAGAAACGGATCGTTTCTGGTTAAAAAATCTGTTTCAGATCGAATTCCTTTACTGGGAAACCTATGGGTTACTTGGAGTTTGCGGCGTTGACCTACCAGATATTTCAAGAAAAGCGGTGTCTGTTTATTTTCAGAACAGTACGGATCAAAATTATGAGTACGAGACATGGAAGGACATCTCCGTCTTTGAGAAGACCGTGAAAGAAATACAGATGTTATCCGATGCGGAAATTTTGAATCTTGCTGGAATTTGTGATGACGAAGATATACCGAATGTAGAGTATTACAGACAAACAGCTGTATACAAAAGGATTTACGAAACGTTGGATTTGGAATTTTGGCTATGGCATCGCAATGGAAATATGACTAATTTTACGATGGGGCCGACGAAAAGCGAAGTAGACTGGATACAGTTGCATGACCAACTGATAAAAATACTGGTATTACATGAGTTTTTAACACAGAAGCTGGAACCATCAGGATATTAAGGAGGAATGCACGTGGCTTTTTGGAAAGTATACAAATACCGCAGCAAAAACCGGTATATGTATGATTGGATCTGGTGGTACAGAACCATCGGTCAGTATCCGGAAGATCAGTGGGATACCATTAAAGAGGAACTGCGAAAACAAAGAGAAAAAAGAAAAGAAGAAGGGCAGAGGGCGCTGAATCATTTCATGAGTATTGCAGCAGCTCTTTGTGCCAATGGTCTCAGTGAACCATATTGGGGAAATTAAGCTCTCTTTATCAAAACTCATTCATCATCAAAAGGGTTCGGGAATTCCGGACTCTTTTTTTTGCAAAAAACTCCATTTTTCATATCCGTAAAACTCCAAATTTGTTTGCAGCAGATATTCCTGTTAAACTACAGGCAGAAATACATAAAGGAATCAACAAAAAGAGGTGATAAAAATGGATCAAACAAAGACAGAAAACAAATATCGTTTAGAAGCAGAATTATTGTGGATGCGTATTATGTTACGAGCATTTGAACGCTTTATGAATGGTAGTCCGCAGACAAATAGAATTGCTATTGATAACACAGAACTTATTGCATATACAAATTAAGAAAGGGAATTGTATGCTTACAACACCAAAAAAACGGTTGGGCGGATATTATATGGGATAGGAATCACCTCGGTCGTGTCAGTGGAATCGACGATGTACCATGTATGTTTTCGGATGCACTCATCCAATATTTTACTGTTGGAAATAAGTTGCCATTTGGAGTTGCGTTTGATGCAGAAGGCTGGGATGTTGGATTTACAGAGGTAGCAGGAGATTTATATTTTTTCGATACGAAAACAAATGGAGATATTCCTAATTTCGTCAACCTATCTGCCACTATGCAGTGCTTAGGAAACGAATGTATCAGAAAAATGGCAGACGAACTTATTTTGGATTTTGAGACATCATTGGACGATTGGGCTGCCTTCAGTATCTTTTATTATGAAGAAAAAGAGCGTCAACTACCCATCCGCTAAAGCGAATGGGCTTGTAAAAGCCCAGGGACTTTACAGGTGAGCAGTTGAGCAGAACCGTGACGCAGCAGGTTCGCCCTATCACT
>ENA-ORSX01002403-ORSX01002403.1-human-gut-metagenome-genome-assembly--contig:-NODE-2403-length-10593-cov-25.027140_pt1 | contig 10593 bp, 6 predicted proteins | sample MGYA00241904_ERZ509172 | MGnify/ENA primary metagenome ERZ509172 (study PRJEB26280, sample SAMEA2338795) | human gut metagenome | biome: human gut; feature: human-associated habitat; material: faeces...
TGGAGACCTTGATCTTCTGGCGGATGGGACGTTCCTGAACCTTGGTCGGAGCAGCGATCGTGCCTGCATCCTGCATGATGGTATCTTCTCCCGGATAGCCCAGCTGCAGATCTTCAATGTAGCTTCCGGCTGTCTGAGGAGCAATGTAAAAACCTACCACTGCATTATTTTTTGCAAATGCCGCATTGACAATATCATTTGTGGTTTCTTCATCATAACGGATGCGTACCAGGTATTCTCCGGCTCCATCAAAATGTACCGTGTAGGTATTCGTATTTGGATCCCAGACAATCTGGTCTGCCGGAATTGCTGTTTCTTCTTCCTCAATTTTTGTTACCATCTGAGTGACGGTTTCCTCCACCATTTTAGTGATGGTTGCCGGATCGCCGTTGCTTTCGTACTTCTGTTCCCCTTCTGCATATGCCCACCAGGTCTTTCCGGTAGTATCCGCATAGGTGATCTGGGATAAATCTTCATACCGAGTCACATTGGTTTTGCTTGGCTTCTGGTCGTTAATAACAAACCCAGAACTATTATGTGAAAGCTGTGTTGCATCATACTGTGCATACAGATAACCGTCGGTTCCGTCAATAGATACCGATTTCTTTACAAAAACAATCTGGTTTTTGAAGTCGTAAACGCTTTCCGGCGCATCCTTCAGAGAATACTGCACAACATAGGAACCATTCTGTTCTCCGACGATCCGCATCTGATGGAATGCCGTATATTCTGCCAGCACACTGGTCATGTTGTTGAAGGATTCCTGGTCATTGCTTCCCATTGGCACTAATACCCACGGTGCTGCCGGATCTGGCTGTCCAAATGCTGCCTTTTCCAGTGCTGCATTGTATTTTTCAGTAAACGTGTTTCCGCTGGCATGATTGAAATCATCCGCCTTCGGAAGCGCGTATGCAACAGAACTTTTTGGTACATACAGTTTATCGCCGCTATCTGTGATGGTATTCTGGACCGTCGCTGTCTTTCCGTTTGGCAGAGTGATCACATCACCAACCTGCGCTTCGACGCGTTCTCCGTTAATCAGTACGGGCTGATCGGCCTGTCCCATGACTGGGAATTCTTTTTCTACCCACTGCTTTACTTCCTCTTCCTTTTCTACTTTCGTCTGTTTTACAGTGTAGAACTGTGCAAGGTCTTTGTTCTGTGTTAAGTTTTTGAAGGTTACATCAAAACCATTAACGGTATCCTGGCCAGTGATTGTAATATCATTATAAGAAGATATTTTCCCGTTATCCTCCTGCTTTTCGATTAAATTCATCTTTCCAATCGATACCGTTCCTTCTACAGATACCTCTCCGCCGTTGGCGAATGCTTCCTTATTTGTAGTAGCCATATCTTTTCCGTAGACAGACAGCTCGTATCCTTCGGATCTGGAAAGCTCTTTAATATAGTAGTTTGCCGGATTTTTACCAGATACAATCAGTGGCCGGCCGATCCAGCAGTTCCCGTTGTTATCCTCATTGTTGGAAACCGGGTAAGTTGTTCCATCATCTTGGCCTTCCCCTTTGTTCAGGCCCTGGTTACTGGAATGTTTGTGATAATGGTCATCGGTGTGGTCATTGCCGCCGGATTCAGAATCCGTCAGTGTAACTTTGGAAGAACCATCGGCATCCCAGCCAACAAACTGCTCATTATCCTGTACGGCAGCGTCTGCTTTCCCCTGCTCTGTATGCAGGTTTCCTGGGCCATCCCAGGCCGCATCGGTCCGCTTTACGATCTTACCCTGCTCATAATCATATGTCATTCCTGGTGCTTCCGTAATGGTCATAAAGGAGGCATCGCCGTTTCGGTCAGTGGTTGTTACTGCTACCAAATCTCCAGCCTGGTAAACGACTCCGGTATCCTGATCATTTTCCGTATTCTGTTCGGAATCAGGATGGGTAATGTCTGTCATGGCAAATAAGCCATAAACAGCGCCTTCCAGAGTGCCATCCCCGTTTTCAGCAGCATAGGTTTCCGGGTAATCCTCTCCACTCACCAAATCCAGATCCCGTTTGTTGAAGTGGATCTCGCCTTCGGTACGATGATCGTAAATGATAAATGTCCAGCATTCCACATCTCTGGCTCCCTGTGTGTGAGGAGTGACATCGGATGTTTCAAAATTGGTGTTTCCAATATAGGTAACTCCATCCTTTTTCGGCGGCTGTGAATCTCTTGCTGCCCCGTCTTTTCCTTCTCGATTTTCTTCGTCATCTTTGCCGCCAAAGAATTCTGATACTTTTTCCTTTAATATATGGAAAAACGATTTTTCTTCCTGCTCGACCTCATCTTTTACTGCATCCGATGAGGTAGCGTCGGAATCCGTGGCGATTTCTATGCCGTCATCGGTAATCTCCAGATCCGGGATTTCCGAGTCGTCTTTTTCAACCTTGTCTTCTGTGTCGGTTGCTTCGTCAGAATCCTTGCTTTCTGATTCCGGCTTGGACTCCACTGGTTCTTCATCGGATTCTGATTCGGATGTTTCCTCCGTTTCGGATTCCGGTTCCGTCTTTTCCGCTGATTCTGCTATCTCTTCCCTTTCTTCTTTTTCTTCTTCCGATTCCGCAACGGACTCTTTTGAAGTCGGGAGCTGGGAAGTCGGAATTTGTAAAATTACCATTTCTGGATCCTTCTCCGCTTCTGAAGCAGTAGCAAGGTCATTACGGGATTCATCCCCTGTCGCAAATTCTGTTTCACTTTGATTTACAACAGCAGCGTTTGAAGAAGCTCCACTCTTTTCGGAAAGGTATTCGCTGGAATGAATGACAACGCGTTCTACTGGAATATCATCGGTGTGATTACCATGAATGATATATCCGTCCCGTGCAGCAATTTCTTCGGCGCTGTAATCGTAGGTCAGGCTGATAAAATCATCATAAAACTGATCCCTGTCTGCAATCAGTTCATTTTTCGCAGCATCCGAAATACTTTCTTCGGCGGTGTGGAAAAAGCCGCCTTCGGCTGCCAACTGCTCACAGTAATCCACCTGCTCCTGCCAGGCTTCTTCTGCAAGGGCATCCAGCTCCGCATTCAGTTCATCGCAGTCACAGTCTTCGTCTTCCTCATGATCACATTCATAATGCACCACGATAGGCTTTGGATGGCCGGTGCAGTAACCTTTTGTGTAGGTATAATCATAGGTATCGGAATGCGCCTTTGTGGAAGTTGGATTTCCGATTGTGTTGGTTTCGTACAGGTAACCATCAGCTCCGGTCACATTATCATCCCGGTTACAGGCATCCTCATCGTCCCAACGGGTGAACTGGCTGCCGCTGTCGTTGGCCCAGTTGTATTTGGTACCGATGTTGGAAGCTTCGCTTTCTGGGTGGTCAAGATAGGTATTTCCAAGCTGTGTGCCGGCATCACCCCAGTCTCCTAAGGTGTCATACTCTAAAATATCCCAATGGGAACCCTTCAGAGGCTTTCCGGTTTCGGAATCCAGCTTCCGAAGATCTACGTTGTAGGTGGTCTGCCAGTCTTCGCTGTGCTTGTAGCGGTGTACTTCCAGGGTGATGGAGCCTTCGCCGCCTTCACCGCCGCCTCCGCCACCACCGCCACCGTCTCCAGGATCGCCGGGGATCAGTGACATATCTTTCTGCATGGCACAGAACATGGTCTGGAAACCACCATGCGTAAATTTATTGTTTGCATCATTTGCACAGAAGTCAAACTCGTAAAGAACGGGTTGTGAAAGGTCGGTTAAGTAGCCCTGTTTTTCAAACTGAATGGTAAAATTCGCTTTCGTAAAGTCTGCTCCTGCAGGTCCTTCAAAAATGATTTCGGCGTTTCCCGTTGCTACATTGTACTCATTTTGGACAATCTTCCATCCACCAGGTCCTACATCTTTTCCATCCAATTTGATATTTTTGTAGTAAGACTCCCATACACTGGGCAGCCCTTGGCATGGTAATGTTGCAATGTACTGGTTGGGATTAGCCGGATTTTGAACGGCTGCGATTTTATTTGCTGTTACACCGGATTCCGTATTCTGGATTGCATTGTACATGACAATAGCAGCATCCCAGCAATCGTAGAAAAATTTTTCTCTTTTTTCTCTTAATTTTTCTGCGATGGATGAATCCAATTGGGTAGTTTTGCCCTCCCATGTGTGCGGATCTAAATGGTATTCATACTGCATGGCATTACAGTATGCCTGATACCCAGCTGCACGATCCATCGTTGTGATTCTAGCATCAAGTCCCATTCGTCCTTCAATGGCGAGCAGTACAGATTGGGCCATGATCTGCAGTTCCGTGGTCGAATACATACTGCGACAATCTGAAAGGGACTGTTTTCCTGGAGCTACTGCGGCGGCTGCGGCGAGACAGAAGGCAAACTTTCGCATTACATCTTCTAGTTCATTATATTGCACACTTTTATTTCCAGAAAAATCTTTGTAATTATCAATATACAATTCTTGTCTTACCCACGCTTCGGTTCCCTTTGGTGGTTGACCGGTATGGTTTGCTACGCAGAAGGTGTATCGTCCGTTCATATCCTTAAACTCGCCCGTTCCGCCCTCGAAGTAAGTTTTCCTGGGCCAACCGAACGGAGTCCCGTCTGTCGTTGGAATTTCGCTCCACATTAGTTTAGAGCCTGTCATCATTTCTTCATGTTCATGAAGTATTGCGAAGGAATCCACATAAATGTGATTGACCACAGGTCCTGCAGCTAGTGCGGCAGCAAGTAAAAACGCTATCGCCCGTTTTTGTTTTTTCATAATATTTACATCCTCCATTTCTTTTTCTTTCTTTTAATTATGAAAAAAAATTGAGGAATATTGGAAAAAGAAAAGAACCTGTTCCGTTTGGAAAAGATTCCACAGATAGCAGATTAGGCACAGGATATGCAGAAAACAGCAAAAATAAATATAGAGAGATATAGAGATGAATGTCCACTTTACCGTGGAAGAAAGTAATTCAATCAGCATTTTGAGGGTAAAAGTCGAAAAGTAATTATACAAAGTATTTTAGATGTAAAGAAATATTTGGATGATGCGGAAATGTGGAAGGTGGTATCAAAAGTGCTTGAAAAATTGAGCAGTATGTCAGATGAGGAATTTATAGCGGAAGAATAAAAGTTGGGAGTACAGAGAATAGCATAGCTGTATTTACTATTCTCTGTGAAATGGGATAAAATTTATACAGAACTACAATAAAAATCTTGCAAAACAGTGCGAGTATGATACGATAGAATCGAGCCGTGGGAAGGCAAGGGTTGTTTGCGAGAGCAAACGATGCCCTTAATCCAAATATTCCATTAACGGGGCGGGCAGGTGTATATCATCTGCTCGTTTTTTTTTGTACTTATTTGGTGGTTTATTTCCATAGAAAAATGTAATTTTTGATATAATAAAAGCCTTGACATAAAGATTCCTTTCTTTTATTAATTTTAAAGGGAGGTCTCGCCAACGCCGTAGCGTCGAACCACCTCCCTTAATGACTGATTTTTCCGTTGTCCGCCAACCGTCACGCCCAAAGTCGTGCATCACTTTCAGGTTTTATCGCTGCCTGCCAGCCTCAGGTCCATACGCCCTGCATCGCTTTCGGATTTTGCGTGTCAGTCACACGAGCGGAATGACGTCCGCTTTCCTATTTTTATTATATGCGAAATCTTAAAAAATCAACTATTTTCTTATCTGCAAGGTTTTTTACAAGAACTGAAATGGGTTTCGATTTTATCATCGAAGCATTGAAAAAAAGACCTTCCGATATCAGAAGATCTCTTTTTTACATTAATACAGATACACAGGACTATCTGGATAAATGTACCACTGACCATTGCTTCCAGCTGTCAGTAACACCATAATGCCTGTTTCTCCAACATCTCCCCAAGCCATCCGGTAGCTCCCTCCGGGAAGTCCGAAAATTGTATCAGTACGTCCCGTTGAAGCCATAGGCCGACGCCCAGTAGCATTGGATTCGCAACCAGTACTATCATAAAAAGCATTCATTTCGATACCACTTTCTGGTAAATTGTTAAACACAGTCTTTGCAGGCCCATAAATCGAACCAACCCAGTTCGCAGTCGGACTTGTTTCAACTCTTAAAACAGCATCGCCATAATTTACAGCATATGTAGTTCCAGGCTCTGGCCATTCAATTTCTGTTTTATTCGGCAGCCGGTCCACTCCACCAGCTCCCATCATGCTGACAATTTCCTGGTTTAACGTGATCTGCTCAATACTCTTTCCATCTGTCACCGGATTCCCTGTATTTGTCTGTGTAGCAGTCTGTGCAGCTAATACCTCGTCCCCAAGGTCCAGCATTACAGCGCGTTTCTGTACCACCCCGTCCTGCACCCAAGCACCGTCTGCATTCACTGTATACCCGTCAGGTGTGGTCGTGTTGGTTGCAAGATAGCCGTTTCCATCAAAATAGTAACTTTCTGCAGTGCCATCTCCATCTCCGTCAACCCATTTCCACTCGCTTGCCGGATAACTTCCATCTGTTCTCTGCCACCACCATCCGGTTTCGTTCTGCTGCCAGGATCCCATTGCCGCGAATGCCGTCATACTCATTATCATACTCATCGCTGCCACTGCCGCTACTAAAAGTCTCTTTTTCATAATAAAAATCTCCTTTTCTGGTATTTTTCTTTTTTGAATCTGACTACATTTTACCGCAGAAATCAAATTCCTGCAAACCGAAAAACTTGCGGATATGGAAAAATGGGTTATTTTTATGAAATTTTTCATTCCAATTCTTTATATTCCAGTATGGAGAGATTTATACTGATCAGGTGTTGTAAAATCCATTTCGTAAAGAACCTTTACATTCCAACATGGAGAGATTCATACTGCTATAGCTAATATTTCTGCAATTTCATCAGTAATCTTTACATTCCAACATGGAGAGATTCATACTTCTTTACTGCTATAAAAGCCCCAGCCCCGCCAGTACTTTACATTCCAATGTGGAGAGATTTATACAGCGAATTTATCGCTATTACACGCATAAAACATTTGAGACGATGTTGTTTGCATTATAATTATGCGTTTAATTTCCAGATTTCTAGTAAAAAGTCATAGCACAAAAAAAAGAAACCTCCCATTTCTGAAAGGTCTCTTCATCAAATCATTTGCAAATATTTTGATTTTCCATTATGTGGCTGTCTTGTTATCATATTTCCACTATTTTTCTAGGAATGTTCTGGTTGTTTACTTTCAGCAATCCACTGCTCTGCTACTGTCCGTGATACTCCAAAGCTTTCCATCACAGCATCCGCATCTTTTAACCACCCTTTTTTTAACTGGATCAGGGCGATTTGTTTATGTGATTCGTTTGTGCGCTGTTCAAGATAATCATTTAACTCCTTACACATCTTGCTGTCAGACTTCCACTGTTCATAGCCGGACTTTTCTTCATCGGAAAAGTCCAGCGCATTTTCTAGCTGTGTTTTTTCTAACAGTTCCTTATCTATTAGAGCAAGAATTGCATCCGGAAGGTTCTGCATATCAGCTGATTTATCCATATAAAGCAAATCTGTATATTTTTTTCCGTCATTGGTGCGCGAAAAGATATGGGTTACAACATATGCTTCCTGACTCTTTTTAAAACAATCCTCATCTCGCAACGATTGAACAACATAGCAATCACCTTTTTCATTTCCATGTTCATCGAATTCCTTGTTCATACATAGGGTAAAATTAAGATCGGTCGTTCCGAATTTATAGCTTTGCGTGTCAGTTTTAATTTCTTCCAGCATGAAACTTTCAGAACCTGCTAATATTGCAACCTCCCCTATGTGTTTAATCTTTTTTGTGCAAAGACTATATGGATGATTTTTGCTAAAGAAAATCTGTTCCGTCTGAAGCCTGTGATTAACAGCATTACGGTAAAAACGTTTCGCGGGAAGAGTTGTTTCCACTCCAGTCAAATGTCTGAAATTCTGCGTCTTATATATTACTTCTATGTGCCTACCTTCAAAGACATATAAAAATCTTCTTCCAACCAGATTTTCTTTATACATTTGAGCTGCTGATTCTATTGCCGTTATAATTTTTTCTATATTTTCTTGTTTCTTCCCCATCTTGCTCAGTCCTATCTCTCTTCTCTTTTGACCAAAAATAACGCTGGACGATATAACATCATCCAGCGTATTCTTCATAAGCGGTTTCATGCTGGCTGTCAGCCTGAATGCCCTTCCGAGCATCTGTTGTGTCGCCGGAACTTAAGATCCCCGGCGTGGATCCACCGTATCTCCCTGGTGTGGGCTGGATACCCTTCCGAGTATCTGAAAGTGTTGGTACTTACCCTCCCCAACCGGAGCTCAGCTTTTTCGTGCCGCTACACGGAACCTTCTGGTTCACTTTTATTATATGCAAAATCTCAGAAAAAATCAACAGCTTTTATAATTTTTTTCTTATCCGCAAGAAAATGTTTCTTTGATGTTTTTTATTTTTTGATATTGTCGTTGACTGTCTGCGCACTGTGATTATTAACAGCGGCGGTTTTCCTGCGGAGAAAAAATGTAAATTTTTCAACATGCTTTTACTTTTCCGCTTCACATCCATAGGAAACAGAAATATTATCAAACGCAAATTTCCACCATGGAGTTACTTCGAATCCTCCCGCAGCTTCCCAATCGGCATGTAATTTTTCATTTTCCTCTTTCGATAAGCATGCTTGCAAAAACATTCCACACTCTTTCATTGCTTTTTCTTTTATATCGTTATTACATGTAATAAGTTCGTCGTTAAATTTTGCCATTTTATTCTCCTTTTTCTGAAAATGATGATTTTTCCTGAATCTGACGATATTATATCGTAGAAACGACAGTTTTTCAAACTGAAAAGTTTACAGATAAGGAAATTCGAGTTTTTTAATTTGAAAGTCCATTATGGAGAGATTTATACAGCAACTATACCATCATTCCACGTGTAAAACATCTGAAATGATGCTGTTTCTTCTGATTACATGTTCAAATTCCAGATTTTTAGTAAATACATTAATCCTTGCTTTCCTTTATTTTATCTATCGCAAAGAATACGATTGACCACCAAGTTAAAATATTTCCAATATTATTGTATCCAACGAACGGAATATCCACCGGGAATACTGATATAATCCACATTGTAATCAATAATAGTGCTGAAAAAATCAAAACATTTGCGAATATTGCAATATTTTTACCTTTTATATTTTTCGCAATTCCCCAAGTTGGTAATTTATTGGTTATTGGGGAGAAATAGCAAAATGCAATTTCAAAAGAGAATACAGAAATCATCAACGACGTTATGTTTGATGGAACGATAATACTAATCGAAAATAGAACTAAATATGCAATATATACAAATGCTAAAATATGTTTTTCTATAAATTGTGATCTTTTGTCTATCGGTTTAGCGGTTTGTATCTTTGCATCAATTTCTTCAACAGTAACAATGTAAGTCCGTTTCATGAGGAATTTCCCTTCTATATACATCTCTTTCGTCTGTGATTTTGTCATACAATGACTAAGCAATTCGAATAAATAAAAAAGAACTGACCGCTCTGCACATTATCAATGCCTACAGCGGAGCTTTCCCACAGGGAAAATGTCCATTGTTACCATTATTTATCGTATCTTCCGAATCATCTGCACCATTGGTTGTCCATTATCGGGAATTCGTGCAATTTCCTCGAAGTCATTGTTCTTATAAAACTCAACTAATTTCTTAGAATCTCTACATTCAATCATTATATATCGACCGCCAACTACTTCCACTGCTGTTGCGATGACATCTTTGGCAAAATCGATTAACCCCTTTCCGCTGAGCGAATTTTGTGATACATTAGAATTTCGTGATAATTGTCCAATTAAATAACATGGAAAATCACTGATTTGTTCACCATGAATTTTTGCACTGAACCCATCTAATTCTTTTCGTACTCGATTAGAAACTGCAGCTGGAACGGTTAAAATTTTGATGGCAATAGAAATATAACCATAAACGGTTAACTCTGTAATATTTTTTGTTTCCATTTCTTCTTGGTTGAAAATTAAGTATGTTCTGGATTTAGATAACTGTTCAAATTCGACAGCTCGATTATGTAAAAAATACTCAATATCTTTATCTTGTGAACACGAAAAAGAAGACAAGAGAGGTTTTAACTCCTTGTCTTCTTCAAGTTCATCAATTAACGTCTTGAGCGAGATAAGCACTGCTTTAATAACTGATCACTCCTCTCTCGCTGCGCTGTAGTATAAGGATGTGTGGAGAGCGGTTCTTGTGATTTTTCTTTTGTCATAATTGTAAAAAGTTTTTTAACAGATTCTGGATCAGAAATTTCAATTTTACGTTCAAATGTATTGGTTGCCATAGTGATTGCCCTCCCTTCTGTGGTTGCATGAAAGATTATATTATTGTTCATTTATATTATATGTGAAAGATATTGTTTTATCAACTGGTTTTTAATTCGATTTTTCTTATCCGCAAGAATATTCTATTATTCAATGGCTTGATGTGGTCTATATTAAAGAGAGATGTAGCTGACTCTATCGATATAAATTTTGTAAATCACTATAAAGATACTTTTTCGGTAATTCTTTTTGCGTGTAAAAAGAAACCTCCCATTTCTGGAAGGTCTCTTCATCAAATCATTTGCAAATACT
>ENA-ORSX01002409-ORSX01002409.1-human-gut-metagenome-genome-assembly--contig:-NODE-2409-length-10566-cov-2.498430_pt1 | contig 10566 bp, 10 predicted proteins | sample MGYA00241904_ERZ509172 | MGnify/ENA primary metagenome ERZ509172 (study PRJEB26280, sample SAMEA2338795) | human gut metagenome | biome: human gut; feature: human-associated habitat; material: faeces...
AGGCAGGAAGCGAAGGAGCGTCCCGGCGACAAGGAAATGGAGTATTTGAAGCAGAGCCTCGACCAGATTGCAGCAAGCCGGGATACGCGGAAAACACGAAATGGCGAGGCAAATGCGGGGGACTGGATGAAAGGTTTGAGCCGCGAGGAGGCGCAGGTTCTGGGGGATATTATGAGGGAGTATTTATCGGGGTTGTAAATGATGATTCCAACTGAAAACTGGTTGCACACGGGTGTCCAGATTGCTATAATAAAGATAAGTTAAGTTTTTGACAAAGTAATCACGCCGCCTGCGGACGGCTGAAATGCAAAGGAGAGGAAACATATGGGAAAAGATGTGATCTTTGATTATTCAAAAGCAGCTGCATTTATTCATGAGGAAGAGATCGCCGGTATCAAGGCGGGCGTGCAGGCGGCAAGAGAGACGCTGGTAGAAAAGACCGGCGCGGGCAATGATTTTCTTGGATGGATCGACCTTCCGGTGGACTATGATAAGGAAGAGTTCGGACGCATCAAAAAAGCGGCGGAGAAGATTCAGAAGGATTCCGATGTCCTGCTGGTAATCGGTATCGGCGGTTCGTATCTGGGCGCAAGAGCGGCGATCGAGTTCCTGTCCCATAGTTTTTACAATAATCTTCCGAAAGAAAAAAGAAAAACACCGGAGATTTACTTCGTTGGCAATAGCATCAGCAGCAAATACATCCATGATCTGATGGATTTGGTCGATGGAAAAGATTTCTCTATCAATATTATTTCCAAGTCCGGTACGACAACGGAACCGGCGATCGCATTCCGTGTATTTAAGGAGATGCTGATTGAGAAATATGGTAAAGAAGAGGCAAACAAGCGAATCTACGCGACGACAGACCGGGCGCGGGGCGCACTCAAGAATCTGGCAAATGAAGAGGGCTACGAGTCCTTCGTGGTTCCGGATGATGTTGGCGGTCGTTTCTCCGTCCTGACGGCAGTCGGTTTGCTTCCGATCGCGGTCAGCGGCGCGGATATAGAGAAACTAATGGAAGGCGCAGCGTCTGCAAGAGAGAGGGCGATTGGCGATCCTTATGAGAGCAACGATGCAGTTTTGTACGCGGCGATCCGCAATATTCTCCACAGAAAAGGGAAATCCATCGAGATTCTTGCAAACTACGAGCCAAGCCTTCACTATGTATCCGAGTGGTGGAAGCAGCTCTGCGGGGAGAGCGAAGGCAAAGACCAGAAGGGAATCTATCCGGCGTCTGTTGACCTTACCACAGACCTTCATTCCATGGGTCAGTTCATCCAGGACGGAAGCCGTATCATGTTTGAGACGGTCCTGAATGTGGAGGAATCTGCCGAGGAGATTAGAATCCAGGAAGAGCCGGTCGACCTTGACGGACTGAACTATCTGGCGGGGCAGACGGTTGATTTTGTCAACAAAAGCGCCATGAATGGCACGATTCTTGCCCATACGGATGGAAATGTTCCGAACCTGATTGTTAATGTTCCAAGGCAGGATGAGTTCTCTTTGGGGCAGTTGTTCTACTTCTTTGAATTTGCCATTGGCGTAAGCGGATATATATCCGGCGTGAATCCATTTAACCAGCCAGGCGTGGAGAGTTATAAGAAGAACATGTTCGCGCTGCTTGGAAAGCCTGGCTTTGAAAAGGAAAGAGAAGAATTATTAAAGAGATTATAATGAGCACGATATATGATAAGTTAAAAGACTATAGCGACTCAGACTATTATGGGTTCCATATGCCGGGCCATAAGCGGAATCTGGACATGCTCAAGTCCACGGTTCCCTATAAGATTGATATTACGGAGATTGAGGGATTTGACGACCTTCATCATGCGGAGGGGATCCTGAAGGAGGCTCAGATCCGGGCAGCCAGGATATACCATGCGGATGAGACTCATTTTCTAATCAATGGAAGTACCGTAGGAATTTTAAGCGCCATTGCCGGCGTAACAAAAAAAGGAGATACCATACTTGTGGCAAGAAATTGCCACAAGTCTGTGTATCATGCCATATACATGAATGAATTGAATCCAGTGTATCTGTATCCTGAATTCAATCATTGCGCGCAGTTGAATACAGAGGTTTCCGTAGACGATGTGAGGGAGGCCCTTGATAAGTATCCTTCCATCCGGGCAGTGGTTATCGTGTCGCCCACTTATGACGGCGTGGTATCGGATGTGGAAGCCATAGCAGAAGCGGTCCATGAAAAAGGCATACCACTGATTGTGGATGAAGCCCATGGAGCGCATTTTGGCTTTCATCCATATTTTCCTCAGAACGCTAATACGAGGGGGGCGGATATCGTGATCCACAGCCTTCACAAGACATTGCCGGCGTTGACGCAGACTGCGCTTCTGCATATCAATGGAAGCCTTGCAAGCCGCAAGGGAGTCCGGGAATATCTGCGGATGCTCCAGTCCAGCAGCCCGTCTTATGTGTTGATGTCCAGCATAGACTCCTGCATCGATATGCTGGAAAACAGAAGAAAAGAACTATTCGATCCTTATGTCAAGATGCTGGAGAAGATGCGGGGGAGGCTTAGACAGCTGAAACGCCTGGAACTGGTGGAGACGGAGAATTTTGACAGGTCCAAGATCGTCATATCCGTCCGGCATGCTGACATGAGTAGTAAAAGGCTCTACAGGATACTGCTGAATGAATACCATCTACAGATGGAGATGGTAGCCGGGACTTATATTCTGGCAATGACATCCATAGGAGACACGGAGGATGGCATGGAGCGTCTGGCAAGGGCGCTGAAAGAGATTGACGCCCAGGCGGACGAACGGATGCGGTCGGGGAATTGTCTGGAAGAAACGCCCACGATTATAGGGGCGAGCCTGCCCAGGCCGGAAGTGGTATATAACAGTTCTGTGATGGAGAATATGCTGGATGAGGCTGCAATCAGCGCAGTACCTGGAAGCAAGGTCCGGCGTTTGCCGTGGAGGGATAGTGTAGGGTATATATCCACGGAGTATGCATATCTCTATCCTCCTGGAAGTCCTTTGATCGTACCGGGAGAAAGGGTATCACAAGAGGCGGTAGATATGTTACAATGGTATCATAATCTAAGATTCGCTATCGAAGGATTGAAAGAAGACCAGTATATTGAGGTTTGGATGCATGGGTAAGATTTATTATATGATGGGAAAGAGTTCTTCCGGGAAGGATACGCTGTTTAAGGAAGTCAAGAAGGCATTGCCCTGGCTTCAGACGATTACGCTGTATACTACCCGGCCAATCCGGGAAGGAGAGCGGGACGGCGTAGAATACTTTTTCGTTTCAGAGGATACATTAAATGCATATGAGAATCAAGGGAAGGTGATAGAGCAACGCGCCTATGATACGGTGCACGGCATCTGGAAGTATGCCACCGTTGATGATGGCCAGATCAACCTTGATACATCGGACTATCTGGTAATCGGAACCCTTCAGTCTTATGAACGGATGCAGAAGTTTTATGGGCCTGATAAACTGGCGCCGATCTATATCGAGGTAGAAGACGGCGAGCGGCTTGCCAGGGCCCTGGCGCGGGAGCGGGAGCAGAAGACGCCCAAATACGCGGAATTATGCAGAAGATTTCTTGCAGACACGAAGGATTTCGCAGAAGAGAATCTGAAAAGCCTTGGGATACAGAAAAGATTTGTGAATGATAATAGAACACGATGCTTAGAAGAAATTATAGGGGAAATACGACATGGGAACGTTTAAAGATGTGGTTGGCCACAAAGACATTATTAATTATATCAGGAATGCGGTAAGAGAGGACAAGGTGTCCCACGCTTATATATTGAATGGAGAGCGGGGAGCCGGCAAGAAGATGCTGGCGAATCTGTTTGCCGCCACATTGCTGTGCGAGAAAGGCGGGCCGGATCCGTGCAATGAATGCCATTCCTGCAGACAGGCAGAAAGCGGCAACCATCCGGATATTATAAAGGTTACACACGAGAAGCCGAATTCTATTAGTGTGGACGACATCCGGGAACAGGTGAATAATACGATTATGATAAAGCCCTACCAGGGACCATATAAGGTATACATTATTCCCCAGGCAGATATGATGACGACCCAGGCGCAGAACGCCTTGCTTAAAACGATCGAGGAGCCGCCGGAATATGCGGTAATCATGCTTCTTACAGAGAATGCGGATACGCTGCTGCCGACGATTAATTCCAGGTGCGTAATGCTGAAACTGCGTAATATTAAGGATACCCTGATTAAGAAGTATCTGATGGAGACCATGCAGGTTCCGGATTATAAGGCGGATATGTGCACTGCATTTGCCCAGGGAAATATGGGACGTGCCATTATGCTGGCGAATTCCGAACATTTTAATGAGATCCGTGATGAGGCGGTGCAGCTGCTGAAGTACATCAATGAGATGGAGTTAAGCGAGATCGTGCAGGCGGTAAGCCGGATCACGGCATATAAGTTGGAAATCAATGACTATCTGGATATTATCATGATATGGTATCGGGATGTCTTATTATATAAAGCAACCAAGGATATGGATAAGGTCGTATTCAAAGACCAGATAAAATATATCAAAGAACGGGCTAAGAGAAGTTCCTATGAAGGAATCGAGCTTATCATAGAAAGCCTGGAAAAAGCCAAAGCCAGATTAAAGGCCAATGTAAACTTTGATCTGGTAATGGAACTGTTGTTCCTGACAATAAAGGAGAATTAACAATATGACAAGAGTAATTGGAGTAAGGTTCCGCCCGGCAGGGAAGATATACTTCTTCGCGCCGGGGAAATATAATATTCATACAGGGGATAAGGTGATCGTCGAGACGGCCAGAGGCGTTGAGTTTGGCACGGTAGTCACCGGCCAGAAGGATGTAGAGGATGACAAGATCACCCAGCCGCTGAAGCCGGTCATCCGTATTGCGACCCAGGATGACATCCGCAAGGAAGAAAAGAACAGGGAAAAGGAAAAGGAAGCATTTGGCATCTGCCTTGAGAAGATCCGCAAGCATGGCCTTGAGATGAAGCTGATCGACGCGGAGTATACATTTGACAACAATAAGGTGCTTTTCTACTTTACCGCAGACGGGAGGATTGACTTCAGGGAACTGGTGAAAGACTTGGCGAGCGTGTTCAGGACCAGGATAGAACTGAGACAGATCGGAGTAAGAGATGAGACGAAGATCCGGGGAGGAATCGGGATCTGCGGCCGTCCGCTTTGCTGCAATACGTATCTGTCTGAATTCGCGCCGGTATCCATCAAGATGGCGAAAGAGCAGAATCTATCCCTGAACCCTTCTAAGATATCAGGGGTATGCGGCAGGCTGATGTGCTGCCTGACCAATGAGGAAGAGACTTATGAAGAATTGAACAGCCGACTTCCTTCCAATGGAGATCATGTAACTACGCCGGAAGGCCTGAGAGGCGATGTGCAGTCTGTTAATGTGCTGCGGCAGCAGGTGAAGGTTATCGTAACCCTGGATAATGATGAAAAAGAGATCCGTGAGTATAAAGCCAGCGAACTTAGATTCAAGCCAAAGCGCAAGAAGAAGGATGTGAAATTATCCAAAGAAGAATTGGCACAGCTAAAGGCGCTGGAAGAGAAGAATGGAGCGTCAAAACTGGATGATGAATAGTTTAAAGCCTAACGAGCGCCTGGATGATCTGATGATTAAAGGATATGAGATTATACAGAGCCCGGGACGCTTCTGCTTTGGCATGGACGCCATACTTCTGTCTTCTTTTGCCACGGTGAAGAAGAACGAGACGGCGCTGGATCTGGGCAGCGGAACTGGAATACTTCCGATTCTGCTGGAAGCGAAGAATGAAGGGGCGCATTATACCGGCCTTGAGATTCAGGAAGAAAGCGCCGATATGGCCCGCAGAAGCGTTAGACATAATCATCTGCAGGACAAGGTGGACATTATCACAGGAGATATCAAAGAGGCATCCGCCATATTTGGGGCGGCCTCTTTTCATGTAATTACGACAAATCCCCCCTATATGATCGGAGATCACGGGCTGAAGAATGAAAATGAAGCCTTGTATATTGCCCGCCATGAGGTCCTATGTACGCTGGATGATATTTTAAGGGAGAGCGCCAGGCTTCTGAAGCCGAAGGGAAGATTCTATATGATCCACCGGCCATTCAGGCTGCCGGAGATACTTTCTAAGATGACAGCCGCAGGAATTGAGCCGAAGCGTATGCGGCTGGTGTATCCATTCGTGGATAAAGAGCCCAATATGGTGCTGCTTGAAGGTCTGCGGGGAGGCAATCCCAGAATGAAGGTAGAGCCGCCTCTCATCTCGTATGAGCAGGATGGAAAATATACGGAAGAAATGATGAAAATATATGGGATGGACTAGCCTTTAAAAGGGGCTAAAAGGAGAAGACATGTCAGGAACATTATACTTATGCGCAACGCCGATAGGCAATCTGGAAGATATGACGCTTAGATGCATCCGTGTCCTAAAAGAGGTGGATTTGATCGCGGCCGAGGATACGCGAAACAGCATCAAGCTGCTGAATCATTTCGAGATTAAGACCCCTATGACCAGTTATCATGAGTACAACAAGATAGAAAAAGGGCACAGGCTGGCAGAACGGCTTCAAAGTGGAGAAGATATAGCCCTGATTACGGATGCGGGGACGCCGGGCATCTCGGATCCGGGAGAAGAATTAGTGCGCATGTGCCAGGAGGCGGGAATAACCGTAACTGCCCTTCCGGGAGCAGTAGCCTGTATCACGGCGCTTACCATATCCGGACTGGCTACCAGAAGATTTGCGTTTGAGGCTTTTCTTCCGACCGATAAGAAGGAGCGCCAGGCCATACTGGAGGAACTAAAAGGGGAGACCCGGACCATGATTCTCTATGAAGCGCCCCATCGGCTGACCCGGACGCTTAAGGTTCTCTACGAGGCTTTGGGTAACCGCAGGCTCAGCGTATGCAGGGAATTGACGAAAAAGCATGAGACGGTATTTGCCACCACGATCGAGGATGCGCTTGACTATTACGAGAGCCAGGAGCCGAAAGGCGAGTGCGTGATGGTGATCGAGGGAAAGAGCCGCGAAGAGATCAGGGCAGAGGAAAAGGCCCAGTGGGAAGAAATGGACATTGAAGCGCATATGGAATATTATCTTGAGCGGGGCATGGGTAAGAAGGAAGCCATGAAGCAAGTAGCCAAGGACCGGGGCGTAAGCAAGCGCGATATCTACCAGGCGCTGCTGTAAAATTCTTCCTTGGTCAACTTGTATAGAAAACCAGAAAAAAATTGTTCAATTTGGGCATACCCCAAGTTGGACTTTTTTTATATACTTTGTAACAGAACGAAACGATATCATAGATACGAAAGTATTTTTAGGAGGAATTCAAAATGGCAAGTTTATCACTGAAACATATTAACAAAGTGTATCCAAATGGATTTGAGGCGGTTAAAGACTTCAACCTTGAGATCGAAGACAAGGAGTTCATCATCTTCGTAGGACCTTCCGGATGCGGCAAATCTACAACGCTTCGAATGATCGCCGGCCTGGAAGAGATCTCTTCCGGAGAACTGAAGATTGGTGACAAGATTGTAAATGACGTTGAGCCTAAGGACAGAGACATCGCGATGGTATTCCAGAACTATGCTCTGTATCCTCATATGACCGTTTATGATAATATGTCATTTGGCCTGAAACTAAGAAAGGTGCCAAAGGATCAGATTGACAAGATGGTTCGCGAAGCGGCTAAGGTTCTGGATCTTGAGCCATTGTTAGACCGTAAGCCAAAGGCTTTGTCAGGCGGACAGAGACAGCGTGTTGCTATGGGACGTGCTATCGTGCGTAATCCTAAGGTATTCCTTATGGATGAGCCTCTTTCAAACCTGGACGCAAAACTTCGTGGACAGATGCGCATTGAGATCTCCAAGCTGCATCAGAGACTGGGAACCACAATTATCTATGTAACGCATGACCAGACAGAGGCTATGACCCTTGGTACAAGAATCGTAGTTATGAATGCTGGTATCGTACAGCAGGTAGATACTCCTCAGACACTGTATGATTATCCTTGCAACCTGTTCGTAGCAGGATTCATCGGATCTCCGCAGATGAACTTTATCGACGCTATATGCAAGGTAAAAGGCGATAAGGTATGGCTTGCTGCAGGCCCTTCCGAGATCGAGCTTCCTCCGGCAAAGGGCAAGAAGCTTATCGAAGGCGGCTATGACGGAAAGACGGTAGTGCTTGGAATCCGTCCGGAAGATGTTCATGATGAGCAGATGTTTATTGAAGCGTCTCCGAACACGGTAATCGAAGCAACAATCCGTGTATATGAAATGCTTGGCGCGGAAGTATATCTGTACTTTGACTATGAAGGCTCTAACATGACCGCAAGAGTTGATCCAAGAACGACAGCAAGAACGGGAGATACAGTCAAGTTTGCCCTGGATGCTGAGAAGATCCATGTATTTGACAAAGAGACAGAACTGACGATTACAAACTAATAGAGTGTTGATAATTATGAGAAAAAGGCCAGGGGTTGAGTTACGAATCCCTGGCCTTACTGATGATATTGAAAATGTTAATTATATTCTCCCATATAATACCGATTGAAATGATACTTTTTAGAAGCAGCTACGCGCTTTCGCATAAGTTCCTCCGCCAAAGATTCGTTTGAATCCCGGAGGGCATTCAGAAACTGCCGGAGCGCATCTATATCCTGGCTGGAAAGGCTGTCATCGGATTTGACAACAATGCATTTGCTAAGTTTGATTAGATTTCTGATGGTTGCTTCTATACGACTGTTCTTGGTGGTATGGATTATAAAACGGTGAAATTCCGCGTCATATTCCTTTACCGCTTTAAGGTCATTCTTTTGAAAACTTTCGATACATTGCATGTAAGCAAACTCTTTTTTGATGTCTTGATATTGCCTGCTGACAAAATTTTCCACCCTTATTTTCTTAAAGTATAACATAAGTGAGAAAATGAAACAATTGGATTGAAAACAGTGATTTACTTCCAAAGGGAAAGGGCAAAATATTAGACATGATTTCTAACATATGGTAGAATAGAACATGCATTTAGCAGAACAGGAGGGTAACGATTGTTATCGAATCAGATATTGCATAAAACAGTACAGGATATAAAGCGTATTACAGGGCTTGAGTGCGGCGTCTGGGATATGGATGCCAAATGTCTTGTAATGACCAGCGAAAGGATGCTGGGGCTGGAAAAAGAGGTGGCCTCTTTCTGCCGGAAGGCGCTTAAAGAGCCGGAACAGGCGGGGGAAGACGCCGGGCTGTTCCTTTTATGCGACGAAGACGAGCCGGCCTATATACTGGCGCTGGCGGGGCAGGATCCCCGGATGTCCATAGCGGGAAAGATGGGAGCCAGCCAGCTTGCCAACCTTCTGTATGCATATAAGGAGAGAATGGATAAGAATCGTTTTATCCAGAACCTTATTCTGGATAATATGCTGCTGGTAGATGTATATAACCAGGCGAAGAAGATGAAGATTCCGACAGAACTTAAACGGACGGTATTTCTGATCGAGGCCAAGAATGAGGGTGAGAGCCTGATTCTGGAGACGCTTAAAGGGTTATATGCCACCGGCACGAAGGATTTTGTGACAGCAGTTGACGAGAGGCATGTAATTCTGGTAAAGGCCCTTGAGAATACGGATGGCTATGGACAGTTGAACCAGATAGCGAAAGTGCTTGTGGATACGCTGAATATGGAAGCCATGGTAAGCGTCCGGATATCTTACGGAACCATTGTGGATGAGTTAAAAGAGGTATCCAGATCCTACAAAGAGGCAGATATGGCGCTTGAGGTGGGAAGAGTATTCTATGTGGATAAGAACATTCTGGCATATAGTGAACTGGGAATCGGGCGGCTGATCCATCAGCTTCCGGCGTCCCTGTGCGAGATGTTTTTAAAAGAGGTGTTTGACGGGGATGTGGCCGTCCAGTTCGAGGAGGAAGAACTGACGACAGTATATACATTCTTTGACAATAACCTGAATATATCCGAGACTGCGAGGCAGTTGTACGTGCATCGCAATACGCTGGTGTACAGGCTGGAGAAGATCCAGAAGAAGACAGGACTGGATGTCCGTGTGTTTGAGGATGCGCTGACATTCAAGATTGCCATGATGGTAGCAGATCACATGAAGTATATGAATGATTAGGAGGAGACAAGATATGGTGAAACTGTTTGATAAAGGAGTCTATCTGTTAAATGGAACAGAGATTGCTAAAAGCGCCGAAGAGGCAAAGGCAAAGACCGGGCAGGAAGTATCCCAGGAAGAGGCAGCCAGAAATACGATGGCATACAGGATCCTTGAAGCTCACAATTTATCAGGGAACATGGAGAGGCTTCAGATTAAATTTGATAAGTTGACTTCCCATGACATTACGTTTGTAGGAATCATCCAGACGGCAAGGGCGTCTGGCCTTGAGAAGTTTCCCATTCCCTATGTCTTGACAAACTGCCATAATTCTCTGTGCGCGGTCGGCGGCACGATCAATGAAGATGACCATATGTTTGGCCTTACCTGTGCCAAGAAGTATGGCGGCGTATATGTGCCGCCTCATCAGGCAGTCATTCACCAGTAT
>ENA-ORSX01002410-ORSX01002410.1-human-gut-metagenome-genome-assembly--contig:-NODE-2410-length-10553-cov-2.132882_pt1 | contig 10553 bp, 7 predicted proteins | sample MGYA00241904_ERZ509172 | MGnify/ENA primary metagenome ERZ509172 (study PRJEB26280, sample SAMEA2338795) | human gut metagenome | biome: human gut; feature: human-associated habitat; material: faeces...
AACACCAATGGAATGACCGCCTCCAAGAACAAGAGAAACTGTAGGAATACTTAAAGATGCGATCATCTCCGCAATGGCAAGCCCTGCTTCCACATCGCCACCTACCGTATTTAAAAGAATCAGAAGGCCGTCCACATCTTCATCATCCTCCACCAGAGCCAGCTTTGGAAGTACATGCTCATATTTGGTGGTTTTACTCTGAGAAGGCGCTGACTCATGGCCTTCCACCTCACCGATAATCGTAAGAAGCTCCACATGATGTTTTCGTGGATTTCTATCCAGAGTCACCTGTCCCATTTCCTTTATCTGCTCATTTTTTCTGTCCTGATTTTCCAGTTTTTCCTGCTCATATCCAGTATCCTCTGGTTTTGTCTCTGCGTTTTTCTGTGATTTCCCATTCTCATCTGCTCCGGAAATCATTTTTTCCATTGGATGCTGTTCTTCTTTTATATTCTCCTGGTTCAGAAATTTTTCCTCTGTGTATCCATTCTCTTTTCCCTCATACTCTGACAGAACCTTCTGATCATAATTCATTTGCTGCCGTTTTCCTTTTTCGGACATGCAATCCTCCATTCCGCCGCCTTTTATCCGGCGGCACAAATAATATAAAAAACAATTCACACTTCCACAGTTTCATGGTACAATAAATTTAGTTTTTGATGCTGCAGTATTAACTGTGATCATCTCCGCCGGTCTATTCATTTACAGAAATGCCCCTCTGCTCAGGCGAACTATATTTCACCAGTTCGTTTATTACCTGATTCTGTTTTAGCTTTGCAATCCCATCTTAAATCTGCTTCTTTCCCGGCAACACCCCTGAAAAACCATCATTCATGAAACTATTATGTGTAAAACATGAATTTTTATTCTTTGTTATAAATGATCATATTCGAAAAAGCACACGAACTAATTTGTCTTTGTGGAATGCGCATATAGAGTTTAGTATTTCTTTTTATGTCCATATATTCCGAATTTTATTGTACAAAATTCAATATTTTCTTATTATATATTTCTTTATTGATGCCGGATCATACATAGTTCAGCGCTGCCTTCTGCAGGGAAATGGATGTTACCTGATATTTTTATCTGTAATGCAGTCAGACCAATATGTATGTTTCTGTTTTCAGCTTCAGCAGAACCTGACCAGTTGTATGGTAACGCATAGTCAGAACGTCCTTATGGCTATCGAAAGTAATTTATCATCTTTTATTTTTTCACTTGATTTATGTATCTGTACCATGATAATTCAATAGACTTTACACTCTTAAGGTGGTATAATGACCCTACTGAATGGATGTATGTAAACAGGAAGGATGATGCAATATGTTAGACCAGAAAGACTTGGAGCTTCTTCAAAATTTAATGCAGGAAGTTGTAAAAGAATCAGAACAGAATATTCTTAACAGCGTGGATAAAAAGATTGCTGCTTCTGAGCAGAATGTCATTTCTACCGTGGATAAAAAGATCGCTGCTTCTGAACGGAATGTTATTTCTAGCGTAGACAAGAAGATCGCTGCTTCCGAACGGAATGTTATTTCTAGCGTAGACAAGAAGATCGCTGCTTCCGAACGGAAGATTCTTTCTGTCATGGATGAGAAACTATCCCGATCAGAAAATATGATTCTTAATGAGCTGGACAGAGTACAGGCACATCTTGAAGGAGATTTGGAAAAAGTACAGAAAAATCTGGAAGAACTGAAACAGTTTTACAAAATTGATAAGTTGGAAACAGATAATACTTCGCTGCTTCTGAAAATGTACAATGACATGCAAAAAGAAATTGCAGAGATTAAGACTAAAATAGCATAAAACACAATCGCCGAAAGGGTGTAAAGCCTACTGAGTTATCAGGCGGTCCATTTGCATCTGTATAAATCCATATGTCTACTCACAAAATACAGAACACTCTTTACCATAAAAACAGACCATCTAAACAATCAGTATAGCATCACCGAAAGCCATTTTGTTATAAAAAGCATCATCATTTTTAAGATAAAACAGCCCTCATCTCCCTTATTTTAAAGGGTCTGAGGGCTGTTCTCAATTATTCATCCCAGTTGTGCCATACGTCAGTGACGTCATCGTCCTCATCAAGAAGATCAAGTGTTTTCTGAAGGTTTTTGATATCTTTTTCGTCTGTAAGCTCCACATAGGTCTGAGGAACCATAGCCACCTGTGCCTCCAGCATAGGAACTCCGGCAGCTTCCAGAGCCTCTCTAACTGCACTGAAATCATCCGGTGCTGTGATCACTTCAAAGCTTTCCTCTTCCTCACTGAAATCCTCAGCACCTGCATCAAGGGCAACCATCATCAGCTCATCTGCATCCATCTCGCACTCTTCCTTGTCAATGATGATCTGTCCTTTCTGATCAAACATAAAGGAAACGCAGCCCTGTGTTCCGATGCTTCCGTAGCCTTTTGTAAAAGCATTTCTTACATTGCTGGCAGTACGGTTTTTATTGTCTGTAAGAGTTTCTACGATAATGGCAACACCGTTGGGACCATAGCCTTCGTATGTAGCACGCTCATAGTTGTCTGCCGCCTCTGCACCTGCTGCTTTTTTGATACCGCGCTCAATGGTATCATTTGGCATATTATTTGCTTTTGCTTTTGCAATAACATCGCGAAGCTTGCTGTTATTGTTGGGATCCGGTCCTCCGGCTTTGACAGCCATAACGATCTCTCGTCCGATCACAGTAAAGATTTTACCTTTTTTGGCGTCGTTTTTCTCCTTTTTATGCTTTATGTTTGCGAATTTTGAATGTCCTGACATAACTCACTTTCTCCTTTTGTGTTCTTGTCATTTATTTTTTCGGCCCGCACCTTTCCTATTGTCCTGTTTCCAAGAGACAGGATCTTAAAGCGGTAACCGTTTGCAACAATCTCATGGTCCAGATCTTCCTCTGTGGGAATATGCCCCAGAAGCTCTGTGAGAAGCCCGTTCAGCGTCGTTACCTCAACCTCTCCAAAACTGATCCCCAGCTCCTCCTCAACATCCTCCAGCTCTGCAAAACCATCAATCAGAACGCTGTTATCTGTCTGAGTCCGGATAGCAATATCCTCGTCCTCATCATATTCATCAAGGATCTCTCCCACGATTTCCTCCAGAAGGTCCTCCAGTGTAACAAGACCGGCAGTGGAGCCGTATTCATCAAGAACAATGGCAAGATTTACAGAGGCTTTACGCATTTCTACCATTAAATCGGCAGTCCTTTTATATTCATATGTGAAATATGGTTCCCTTAGGATATTTTGTATGGAAAATTCCTGATTTTTGGGATAAAGGATTAAGTCCTTTATATTAATGATTCCTATGATATTATCTGTGTTTTCTTCGTAAACCGGAAAGCGGGTGTGCATATCTTCCCGGAATATTTCCATTAACTCGTCGTAAGTGGCGTTAATGTCCACAAAAGTCATGTCGATTCTTGGAATCATAACATCTTTTGCGGTGGAATCACCAAAATCAAACACATTGTAAATCATCTGCTTTTCTTCCCGCTCAATCACTCCGTCTTCCTGGCTTACGTTTACAAGAGTACGAAGCTCGTGTTCTGTCATGGGATTTGCCTTTGCATTAGGGTCTACGCGAAGAAGATACATTACGCCATTACCAAGTTTTCCTACAATAAAAACAACAGGAGTTAAAATAATTGTAAGAAAATATATAATTTTGGCATAGGACAGCGCGATTTTCTCTGCGTGAAGTGATGCCAGTGTCTTCGGTGTGATTTCACCAAAAAGTAAAATGATCAGGGTAAGTGCCCCGGTTGCCGCTCCGACATAGACATTGCCCAGTACCTGGATTGTCAGGGTTGTCACAAGTGAAGAAGCGGAGATGTTTACAATATTGTTTCCAATTAAAATTGTGCTGAGCATTTTGCTGGAATTGGAAATCACCTTATCCAGTATAATAGCTCGCTTGTCTCCCTGTTCCATAAGAGCCTGAATACGAATGCGGTTTACTGTTGTCATGGCTGTTTCTGCAGAAGAAAAAAATGCAGAAAGAAGAATCATAAGTACAATAGTAACCGCCTGTATGGGAACACTTGAGTCCAAAATTGTTCACTCCTTATTTTTTAATATTTGAGTAAAAATATACATGATTTTGACGAAAAAAGCAAGGGGTGAAAAAAGTAAATTCAGGGGTGTAAAAAACAGGGGAAATATGGTATAATTCTTTCGACAAAAAATGAAAAAATATTATTACAAATTCTTTACAAATTAGTAAAGATTTGTTATTATAATAAAGATACAGAGGTATCACCGATAAATATACATAAAGATAAGAACAGATTAATTTCATAAAGATGAGATAGATGACGCAGAAAGCGTCCCCGGGAGGTAAACATGGAGCAGAAAAAAATGGTGAAAAAAACGAATAGAAAAGGTCTTTCCGTTCTGGCAGCGGCAGTTTTGACAGCGTCTTTACTTGGAGGACAGATATATCCGGTGACCGCATCCGCGGAATACGGAACTGAAGTAACAAAAGGTAACCTGATACCGGATAATGTAACAATTTCCGAGCCGATAGAGCTTTCTCAGGTTTCGCTTCCAAAGAGTGACTATGGCATTTTATCCTGGGCAGACAAAGATTTTATTCCGTCTGAATACATTCAGTCCTGCAAGGTTATATTTACGCCTTCCGAAGAGGTAGATTTATCCGGTATTTCTGGATATGACAAAGAAACGGGAATGATTACAGGATACGTAAATGTAATTGTCAGCTGTTTTGCAGAGGAAGAAAATAATAATTCAGGAGAATATCCGGAAGCAACTGTGACACCAGAAGGAGAAGTACCTGAGACGATGGTAACTCCAGGAGTGACAGAAGTACCGGAAACAACGGTGACTCCGGGAGTGACAGAAGTGCCGGAAGAGGAAGAAACACCTGAGGCGACGGTAACACCGGAAGCAGACGCAGAGATAACAGAAACACCTGGGGAAGAGGATAATAATATTTTTGACCGTCCGCAGGAGCCTTCTGAAGAAGAGATGGATCGGCCTTCTGATATAGAAGAAAATCTTTCCGAGCAGGAAATGGCAGAAATGGCAGAGCAGAATCATACCTGTAACGGAATTTCTGTTTCCGGGATCAATCTTCCGTGGTATGTACAGTTCCGTGCAACAAGCGGGGAGAGTTATGCTTTCACAAATGAGGAAGACGCAGCAATTTTTAAATCTTATGAGTTTGAACTGTGGGATTTAAAGAACAATACAGAATATATCATTCCGGACGGACAGTACATCAGTGTGACTGTTCCTGTAAAAGAGGGATATGATTATTCCGTAGAGCATCTTCTTGATAATGGAGCGATGGAGACGATTATTCCAAATGTAGAAGATGGGGTTATGGTATTCAGTACGCATTCTTTCAGTCCGTTTGGTATTGCGGGAAGCAAGCCGATTGTAGATAATGGAATTGCAGAAGACGGATATGGCGGAAATGCAGAGCCTACAAAGACTCCTGAGACAACAAAAGCGCCGGAAGTAACGAAAGCGCCTTCTTCTGATGGGAAAAATCAGGGGGATTCCGGTAAAACGAATACCTCTGTACAGAATCAAACAGATAAGACGAACACAAATACAGAAAATGAGAATACAACAGATGAGAATACAGATACATCTGACAGCAAAAAATCTGTAAATACAGGCGATTCTACTGTGATTCTGCCATTTGTAATCCTGGTGGCAGCAGCGGTGATTGTAGTCGGAGTTGTTCTTTATCTGAAAAAGAATCGGAAATAAAAAGGTATAAGAGAAATCCCTTTTCCATATATTTTCATATGGAAGGGGGATTTTGATTATGAAAGGAAAAGCAGTTTTAAAAGCGTTGCTTTTTGCTTACGCAGTTACCGGTCTTCTTCTTTTATTCCTTGCGTTTTTATTATTCCGATTTAATCTGGGAGAAGGGACAGCGGCAGGAGGGATTGTAGCAGTCTATGTTCTGGCATGCTTTTTTGGGGGCTTTGCGGCAGGGAAATTTATCAGAAAAGATAAATATTTTTGGGGAACTCTGACGGGGCTTGCCTATTTTCTGCTTTTGGTCCTTGTATCTTTCGGAGTGCAGGGAAAGTGGGATATGAGTGTGCAGCATGTTGTTACAACGTTTTTCATGTGTCTTGGCGGAGGGGCACTTGGCGGAATGCTCTCCTGAGAGAAATTTGCACAAAAAAGTCTTTTAAATTGTAAAAATGTATGCTATACTATCCCAAGAAATATTTATATATTAAGAAGGATATACGATGGAGCATATCAAAACATTAAATACAAAGAATTTACAGAACACAGTAAAAAAAGGCGGCTGCGGAGAATGCCAGACATCTTGTCAGTCTGCTTGTAAAACTTCCTGTACAGTAGGAAACCAGAGCTGCGAGCATAAATAAGGCGGCTGTAGAAAAACATCGGGCAGCGGGTATTTATCCGCTGCTTCTTCTTGTTTTTATGAGAAGAAAATCAGCAGAAAGGATTAGGAAAAAATGAGTCTGATTCACCGTTATCAGAGCAACGGCTACAACATTGTCCTGGATATAAACAGTGGTTGTATCCATCTTGTAGACGAAGTTACATACGAAGTGCTTCCTTATCTTGAGGAAGGAAAGGACACCGCTGAGATCATACAGAAACTTGACGGTCGTTTCGATAAAAAAGATGTGGAAACTTCTGTTTCTGAGTGTAAGAAGCTTGCAGAAGAGGGAATGCTTTTCACAAAAGATATTTACGAGGCAGCGATAGAAGAATTTACAGACAGCAGACAGACTGTGGTAAAGGCATTGTGCCTTCATATTGCCCATGACTGTAATCTTGCCTGTCGTTATTGTTTTGCAGAAGAGGGAGAATACCACGGAAGAAGAGCGCTGATGTCATTTGAGGTGGGAAAAAAGGCGCTTGATTTTCTGATTGCCAATTCCGGCTCCAGAAAGAATCTCGAGGTGGATTTCTTCGGAGGCGAACCCCTTATGAACTGGCAGGTTGTAAAAGACCTGGTAGAGTACGGGCGCAGTCAGGAAAAGCTTCACAATAAAAAGTTCCGTTTTACTCTTACTACAAATGGAGTTCTTTTAAATGATGAAGTGATGGAATTCTGCAATAAAGAAATGAGCAATGTGGTGTTAAGTGTAGACGGAAGAAAAGAAGTGCACGATTATATGCGTCCTTTCCGAAAAGGAGCAGGAAGTTATGATCTGATCATGCCGAAATTTCAGAAATTTGCAGAGTCAAGAAATCAGGACCAGTATTATGTGAGAGGGACATTTACCCATCATAATCTTGATTTTTCAAAAGACGTTCTTCATCTGGCAGACTTGGGCTTTAAGCAGATTTCCGTAGAGCCTGTAGTAGCGCCTGACACAGAAGAATATGCCATTAAAGAAGAGGATATTCCGAAGATTCTGGAAGAATATGATATTCTTGCAAAGGAAATGATCAAACGGGAGAAAGAAGGAAAAGGATTTAATTTCTTCCACTTTATGATTGATCTTACAGGAGGACCGTGCGTGTACAAACGTCTGTCAGGCTGCGGTTCCGGAACAGAATATCTGGCAGTGACTCCATGGGGTGACTTTTATCCTTGCCACCAGTTCGTGGGGGAAGAAGAATACCTGATGGGAAATGTAGATGAGGGAATTACGAAGCCTGAAATCCAGAAAGAATTCGGACACTGTAATGTGTACACAAAACCGGACTGTAAAAATTGCTTTGCCCGTTTTTACTGCAGCGGTGGCTGCGCTGCAAATGCGTACCATTTCAAGGGAGATATTCAGGGAAATTATGAAATCGGGTGCGAGCTCCAGCGTAAGCGTGTGGAGTGCGCTATCATGATAAAAGCCGCTCTTGCGGAATAAAAAGGAGTAAAGAAGGGAAAAACAATGAAGAAAAACAGAGGAATTCTTGTTCTGATTTTCACTGTTCTGCTGACAGGCTTACTGTGTTTTACAGCGGCAGTGGGATTCGGACCGACAGGAACCGGTGCGGCAAAGAACATCAAAACCGGTCTTGATCTTTCAGGTGGTGTCAGCATTACCTATGAGGCAAAAGAAGAAAATCCAAGCAGCGATGATATGGCAGATACGACATATAAGCTGCAGAAGCGTGTGGAACAGTACAGCACAGAAGCACAGGCTTACCAGGAAGGCGGAAACCGTATCAACGTGGAAATTCCAGGTGTGACAGATGCAAATGCTATTCTGGAAGAACTGGGAAAACCAGGTTCTCTGTGTTTTGTGGAAATGACAGATAAAGACGGAAATGAAAACTTCACATATCATGACGGACATGGTTATGAGCTTACAAGAACCATTGACCAGATTCGTGAGGCAGGTTCTGTTGTGCTGGAAGGTACAGATATAGCAGAGGCAGAGGGCGGAGCTATTCAGGATCAGACAACAAATGCGAAAGAGTATGTGGTAAGTCTGACTCTCACAAAAGAGGGAAAGAAAAAATTCGCAGAGGCAACAAAAGCAAATGTGGGAAAACAGATTGCTATTGTATATGACAATGGTATTTTAAGCGCACCAAACGTATCTGAGGCAATTACAGGCGGAAGTGCGCAGATTGATGGTATGGGAAGTCTCGAGGAAGCACAGGAGCTGGCTTCTTATATTCGAATCGGTTCTTTAAGTCTTGAACTTGAGGAAGTCCGCTCCAGCGTTGTGGCAGCGCAGCTTGGAGAGGAAGCGATTGAGACAAGTGTGAAAGCGGCAGCTATCGGTCTTGTAATCGTAATTCTCTTTATGATTCTTGTATATCGTATTCCTGGTTTTGTAGCAGGAATTGCCCTGATTCTTTACACAGCCCTGATTCTCATTACCTTAAATGCTTTTGACATTACCCTGACACTTCCGGGTATTGCAGGTATTATCCTGGGTATTGGTATGGCAGTGGATGCAAATGTTATTATTTATGCGCGTATTCAGGAAGAGATAGCAGCAGGCATGTCTGTGAGAAACTCGATTAAGAGTGGTTTCAGCAAAGCATTTTCTGCAATTTTCGACGGAAACATCACGACCTTGATTGCAGCTTTTGTGTTGATGTGGCTTGGTTCCGGTACGGTTAAGGGGTTTGCATATACACTGGCTCTTGGTATCGTGATTTCCATGTTTACAGCTCTTGTTATTTCAAGACTCATCGTAAACGCACTTTATGCAGTGGGAATTCGTGATCCGAAGTTTTACGGAAGTGCAAAACAGCGAAAAGCTATCGACTTTGTAGGGAAAAGAAAAGTGTTCTTTATTCTTTCTCTTGTTCTCGTACTTTGCGGACCTGCATTTATGCTGTTCCACAGTCAGAGTGAGGGAAAAGCCTTAAATTACAGTCTTGAATTTTCTGGCGGTACCGCTACAAATGTTACTTTTAACGAAGATATGGACATTAAGAAAATTGATTCCGAGGTAACACCTCTTGTAGAAAAGGTAACAGGCGATAAAAATGTACAGCCTACAAAGGTTGTGGGAACAAATCAGGTTATTATCAAGACAAGAGCGCTTTCTCTTGACGAGAGGGAAGAATTAAATAAAGCGCTTGTAAAAGAATTTGACGTAGATGAAAATCTGATTCAGGCAGAAAATATTTCTGCAACTGTAAGTAAGGAAATGCGTCAGGACGCAATTGTGGCAGTTCTTGTGGCAACTGTATGTATGCTTCTGTATATCTGGCTGCGATTTAAAGATATTCGTTTTGCAAGCAGTGCAGTTCTGGCACTTCTTCACGACGTTCTCATTGTACTGGCGTTCTATGCCATCGCAAGAGTATCTGTGGGAAATACATTTATCGCATGTATGTTAACAATTGTAGGTTATTCTATTAATGCCACAATCGTCATTTTCGACCGTATCCGTGAGAATCTTCATGGAAGTAAGCGCACAGAAAATCTCGAGGAAGTGGTAAATGCAAGTATTACACAGACACTTACAAGAAGTATTTATACATCTTTTACAACTTTTGTAATGGTTGCAGTTCTTTACATCATGGGTGTTTCTTCCATTCGTGAGTTTGCAGCTCCGCTTATGGTAGGGATTATCTGTGGGGCATACTCTTCTGTGTGTATCACAGGTGCACTGTGGCTTGTTATGAAGAAAAGGCTTTCCGGCAAAGCAAAACTGGTGAAAGCAAGTTTAGCAAACAGGCAGACTGAGAAAAAAGCTCCTGTACAGAAAAATACTGTACAGAATCAGGGGACTTCTTCCAAGGAAACACAGCCAAAAAAGAAAAACCGCAAGAGAGTGGCAGAACGTCTTGCAGCTCAGGAGGCAGCAGAAAAAGCAGCTTCTGAGAAAGAAAACGAAACAAAATAAAAAAACAAATATCCCGGACAGGTAGCTCCTGTCTGGGATATTTATCTTTATAACAGGAGAAACAAAATGGAAAAATGGGTGGTAACTGCAAAGGGAGCAGATTTTCAGGGAATAGGGAGAACCTTTGGAATCAACCCGGTCATAGCAAGACTTATCCGAAACAGAGACGTAGTGGGAGATGAGGCAGTACGTCAATATCTTTTCGGTACAATGGACGAGCTTCCCTCTCCCTGGCTTTTAAAGGATATGAAAAAAGCGGTA
>ENA-ORSX01002419-ORSX01002419.1-human-gut-metagenome-genome-assembly--contig:-NODE-2419-length-10510-cov-1.983262_pt1 | contig 10510 bp, 7 predicted proteins | sample MGYA00241904_ERZ509172 | MGnify/ENA primary metagenome ERZ509172 (study PRJEB26280, sample SAMEA2338795) | human gut metagenome | biome: human gut; feature: human-associated habitat; material: faeces...
CCCAAAACCGGCCGCCGACATCAGCTGCCGCTCCACCCCGTCTAAATCCATGGCCCGCAGCTGCGCCACGGATATGCAGGTCACATCCTCTTTTTTGTATGCGCCCTTGGTTTTTTCCTCAATATATTCCCTTAAATCCGAGGCTTGGTAACCAAAGGTCTTATCCTTTGCAAATTCCGTCATGCCGGCCGGGACCAGCCAATCCCCTTCTTTCACATAATGCACATTCCCGTATGTATACCTGCCGCCTTCACTGAAAAACGGGCAGAACACCTCCCCGTGGATTTCCTCTCCGGTACAGGATTCCAGCGTCTCCTTAAGCACCTCGGTTTCCAGGGGATAATGCCCCCTAAGGGTAGAGTCCCCCCTGCTTACCACCGCAAACCCAATTCCCAGTTCTTTCCCTGCCGACGCCAGCTCCCGCCCGATTTCCCGGTGCACCTGCCGGGTCCGGTCCGGGCAGAAGCTTCTGGAATTGGTCAGGAGGAAAAACATTTTCCCCGGTTCCAGGAATCCCTGGCGGATGCTGTCCCGGCTCCAATCCGTATACACAGGAACATCATGTACGGTCTGCACCCCTGTGGGGTCGTCATCCAGGACAATGATTTTATGCCTGTCCTTCTTTGCCTCTTCCTTTAAGTAAAGCCGGATGGCCTGGGAATCCAGGCCATCCTTCCAGGGTAAATCATCATAATATAACTGCTTATCCATATCCGTCTCCTCCTCTATGGGGCTGTCTCCTGATTTTTCTTTTTCCTTTCCTTCAGCTCACTGCGCACGGAAAGCACCACCATGACTGCTGTCAGGATAAAGAACACCAGGGCAATGGGGGATGACAGGATGGGAAGGAAACTGCCCTCGGTGCGCATCAGGGAGCGCCGTACATTTTCCTCCAGCAGGGGCGCCAGGATGAATCCCACCACCATGGGCGCCAGCGGGTATTCCCAGCGCTTAAGGATATACCCCACCAGCCCGAAGATGACCATGACCAGTATGTCAAAAATACAGTTGTTGGCTGAAAATGAACCCACAAAGCAGCATGCAATCACCACAGGCAGCAGATAGGAGCCCGGAATGCTTAAAACCTTGGAAAACAGCGGGAGCCCCAGAAGTTCCGATACCATCATCACCAGGTTTGCGATTATAAATGCCGCAAAGAGCGCATAGACCAGGGCGGCGCTTGTTTTAAACAGCAGCGGGCCCGGGGTGATGCTGTGGATCTGGAATCCGGCCAGCACCATGGAGGTGGCGTTATCCCCAGGAATGCCCAGGGTCAGAAGGACAATCAGGGCGCCTCCAATCGTGGCATTGTTGGCTGTTTCCGAAGCCACGATGCCGTCCATTATCCCGGTCCCGAATTTCTCCGGATATTTGGAACGTTTTTTACAGAACGCGTAAGCCAGGAGATTGGAGGCATTCCCTCCGATTCCCGGAAGTATCCCCACTGCCAGGCCGATAAAAGCTGCCGGGATGGCATTTTTCAGCTGATATACAAATTCCCTGAAGCTTAACCCGAATCCCTTAACCCTGGCAGCCGGCGCCCTCTGGATGGACGTGGGGCCCTTGGCAGCGGTATCTATTATCTGGGATACGGCAAAGGTGCCGATGAGCAGCGGGACCAGATTGAATCCAGCAGCCAGGCTGGATATACCGCCCGTGTACCTGGTATAGGAACTGAGGCGGTCAATGCCCACAAAGGAAAACCCAATGCCAAGGAGACAGGACAGGAGTCCTTTATTGATATTCCCTGCCGAAAGCCCCGACACGGTGGTAAGCGCAAACAATATGACCGCAAAATACTCATAGGGCCCAAACTTCAGCGCCACCCCTGCAATGGCCGGCCCCAGATAGGTCAGCACCAGGGCGCTGAATATACCGCCCACGAATGAAAAAACAATGGCGGTCCCCAATGCCTTGCCTGCCTCCCCTCTCTGGGCCATGGGATAGCCGTCAAAGCAGGTGGCAATGGATGAGGGTGTTCCGGGAATCCCAAGCAGGATTGCTGAGATCAGTCCCCCTGAAAGGCCGCCCACATAGATAGCTATCAAAAATGCAATGCCGTTAACCGGTTCCATGCCAAATGTAATGGGCAGGAACAATGCCAGCGCCGTAAATGCCGATAACCCCGGTATGGCGCCAAAGACAATCCCGGCAACCACGCCTCCGATAATGAGAAACAAGGTGGCGGGATGGAGCACTGCCATAAATCCTTCAATAAGCTGCATAATCTCCTCCTTATCCTAATAATCCGGCGGGAAGGAAAATGCTGAACGCACGATAAAACAGCTGGTAGATAAATATAGGCGCCACGATTGACAAGGCCGCTGTTATCAGGATTCCCTTCCTGGACTTCAAGCTTTTTTCAGGCAGAAGCAGCAGGATCTGCACCATCAGATAGAAGGCAGTCATGATGATGAAGCCCACTGTCTGTACCAGCAGGGCATAGGCAAACAGGATTGCCATGGTGGCTGCCGCCCTTATGCTTATGCCCCCCTTTTCCCCATCCCCATGTTCCTTCTTCTCCTTTTTCAGGCCTCCCGCCACCTGTACCACGGCCAGAAGTCCCATGAGGACAGCCACGGTCCTGGGGAAAAACTGGGGCCCCATGGCGTCATTGGTGGTGACAACAATGGCATAAGAACCTGCATACAAAGCAACTGCAATGAGAAAAAATATCACGCCTGATAGTATTTCCTTTTTGTTATGTGACATTTTGCCTCCTTCCCAGACCTATTTGCTGCTGGTTGCCAGGAACTCGTCCTTATAGGGCACCAGTGTTTCCTCATAGAATTTATCAGCATACTCCTGGGCGTCCTTCTTGGCAATGTATTTGACCGTCAGGTAATTCTCTTCCATTGTCTTTACAAAATCCTGGTCCTTTGTCACCTGCTCCAGGGCATCTGACAGGATATCCACGATTTCATCCGGGGTATCCGGGTGTACGCCCAGCCAGAACCATTTGCTGCAGTCAATATCCTTTAACCCATATTCGGATGGCAGGGGCACGTCCGAAAGCAGTTCATTCTTTTCACTTCCCAGCAGGCAGAGCGCCTGGAATTCCCCTGTTGCAAAATAATCCTTTGCCAGTGCATAAGCCAGGACCGCCGTATCTGTCTGCTGTCCTAAAAGGGCTGTCATCTTGGCTGCATTGTTCCCAACGTCCATGGGTTTGAATTTTGCATCCCACTCCGTGTTCATGGCAATGCCGTATACCTGGTTGGCGGCGCCGATCTTCATGCCATACTCAATGGTGCCCGGGGCTGCCTGGGTGCGTTCCACCAAGTCCTTGATGTCCTCATAACCAGAAGCCTTATTGGCAACCAGGACCGTTGTATTGTCAAACAGCGGAATCCCTACGGTCTTAAAGCTGTCAATCACAATATCCGTTGTCCCCATCATGTTAGGGATATACGCATCCAGCCCGTTAATGACCATGGTATACCCATCCGGCTCACTGTCCAGGACCTGCTGCATGCCAAGGATGGTTGCACCGCCCTCCACATTGGTCACCACAACATTCACACCCAGGTATTTTGAAAGATACTGTGCAATGACGCGGGTATTGTAATCCGTGTCCCCTCCCGCCTTTACAGGGCATATGATCTGAATGGGCTTTTTAGGGAAATCCGCCCGGGCTGCGGTCCCGCCTTCCTCCTTTGGGCTGCCGGTTCCTTCTGCTTCCTTGTTCTCACTGGCTGGATCTGCTTTTTCCCCTGCCCCGGTTCCTGCCGCTGTTTCTGCGGATGTTGCCTTTGCAGGTCCGTTCCCCGCGCATCCTGCCATGGATATTGCCATGGCTGCTGCCAATATGACTGCCACGATTTTTTTCTTCATAGTCTCAATCTCCTTCTCCTTGTGATTTATTCCTTGTGATTTATGATCAATTCCTGTTTACCGCTGCGGATACGCTTCCCTGAACCGGTCCGTCTGTTCCATTGCCATCTTGCCCAGGGTAGTGGTATCAGACATCATGACTACCATGCTATATCCTTTTTCATACAGTTCCCTGGCCTGCTCAAAGCTTCCTGCCACGGTTGCAAGGAACTTATCGGATTTGGGCACAACCGCTTCCACCCTGCGGATTGCCTCCTGCACCTCCCTGTCCCCCGGATTGCAGAAATGTCCAAAGGAAGTAGCCAGATCCATGGGGCCGATGAAAATACCGTCCAGTCCATTGGTACCCACGATTTCCTCAATATGGTCCACCGCTGTTTTTGTTTCCACGGCCACAAGCACATCCAGTTCCTCATTGGCATAATCCAGATAATCCCTCTGGTTCATGCCATATCCTCCCGCCCTTGGGCTGGGGGCAATCCCCCTGATCCCCTCCAGGGGATACTTGCATGCGCTCACTGCCCTTGCTGCCTCCTCAGCATTGTTTACATAAGGAACCAGTATGCCGCTTACGCCTGCATCCAATATCCGCTTAATTGTCACAAAATCATTCCACGGGGCCCTTACAAAGGGCACTGCCTCATAATGGGAAATGGCCTGCATCTGGCTTATAAGGTTCATTATGTCCCCTGGCCCATGTTCCATATCCACCATCAATATGTCGAACCCGGCCTTTGCCATGATTTCGGCAGTAATGGGACTGGCTGCCTGAAGCCATGCGGCCGACAGCTTCTTTTTCTCCGCCAGCAGCCGTTTTGCCCGGTTGCGGAAAGCTTCTCCTCTTCTCAGCATTTTCATCATCCTCCTGATTCTTACCGGCCAGATACAGGCACCGATGTCTGACCTGGCTTCTGCCTTTATATGAAGCAATTTCCATGCCAATCCCTGAACCGGGACAAAAACCAATCTTATTTATATAACCTGTACAAAAAAGCCCCTTTACTTTTGGCACTAATCCCATATCTTACCCTCCCTCCCCCTTGGGCACTGCCATCCATATCCTCCATAATGTTGCAACATTTTCTTTCATATAAAATATTTCGTTTCATTCCTCCGGAAAATGTGGTATCATGGTAAAAAACAGATGGGAGCATAACCGCTTTCCGGAAAGGAACAGGAAATCATGGTAAAAATAGCCCTTGTGGTGCCCTGTGAAAACTTCATAGCAGATGCCGCCCAGATATTAAGCCAGCACAACCAGTTTCATGAACAGGAGGACTCCGAAACCTATGTCATGGACGAAATCATCATGAACAATTCCGATACCGGACACGTACAGATCGACGCCGACATCATCCTGACCCGCGGCCTTCTGGCCCAGATACTGGCCAACCTTCCGGGCGACATCCCCGTGGTCCGCATATCGGTCCCCACAGCAGATATCCTTCGGACCATCCGCAAATGCACGCAGCTCTACGGGCAGAAACAGATTGGGATCATCGCTGCCGGAAACATGCTGGCAGGCATTACGGGATTAGCCGACCTGTGCGACGCCCCCATCCAGACATACCTGCTCTCCCCCAACTGGAACAACGAGGCCCTGGTGGACCAGGCTGTCCGCGAAGGATGTGAGGTCATCATCAGAGGCCTGAACACCTGCCGGTACGCACAGATGATACATATCCCCAACATGCTGATTGAAACAAGCAAGGAAGCGTTCTGGGACGCCCTGTCCTCTGCCAAACGGTCCCTGCTCATCTTCCGCAAGGAGCAGGAGAAATCCATGCGCCTTCAGACCATACTGGATATCTCCCACGACGGCATCATCTTCATCGATCCTTCCAGGCGTGTGACCACGGTCAATAAAAAAGCCCAGTCCGTCTTCGGCCTGGACAGCAGCTGCATCGGGAAACGCATCATCGATTTCCCCTTTCCCCTGGAGCTGAAAAACATATTATCCGACAACAACGAGTACACCAATAAAATACTCCAGCATAACCGCACCCTGCTGAGCATCAGCAAAACCTTTGTAAGGACCCAGGCCTTCTTATCCGGTTCCATTGTAAACATCCAGCTGGTCAATGAGATCCAGTCCCTGGAAGGCGATATACGCAAACAGATATATGACAAAGGCCTTGTAGCGAAACTCACCTTTGAGGACATGGTGGGGACCGCCCCTGCAATGGCATCCGTGATCCGCACCGCCAGGAAATACAGCCAGACCAATTCCAATATACTCCTTATTGGGGAAAGCGGGACCGGCAAGGAAATGTTCGCCCAGGGCATACACAACGAGTCTGCCAGGAAAAATTATAACTTTGTGGCCGTCAACTGCGCGGCCATACCGGACAGCCTGTTGGAAAGCGAGATGTTCGGGTATGAGGAAGGCTCCTTTACCGGTGCGAAAAAAGGCGGTAAGACGGGGTATTTTGAACTGGCGCATAAAGGCACCATCTTCCTTGATGAGATAGGGGAAATGCCCATGTCCCTCCAGTCCAAGCTGCTGCGGGTGCTGGAAGAGCGGAAGGTGGACCGGATCGGTTCGGATAAAAGCATTGATGTGGATGTGCGGGTGATTGCCGCCACCAACAAGGACCTGTTTGCCATGGTGGAAAATGGCGCCTTCCGGGAGGACCTGTTCTACCGGTTAAATGTACTTCCCCTTAACGTGCCTCCTTTAAGGGAGCGGACCCAGGACATACTTCCCATATTCCATTTCTTTGCAGGCAGGAACCATCCGCATATGGTGCTGACCCCGGAGGCAGAGGAAATCCTCACCGGTTATTCGTGGCGGGGAAACGTAAGGGAGCTGCGCAATGTGGTGGAGTTCCTTTTGACAAAGGAGAAACAGGTAATCGGGGCAGAGGACCTGCCGCCCCTGAGGAGCGGGAAAGGGAGGGCTGTCCCTGGCTTCCCGGATGAGGGGCAGAAGTCCTGCATAACGGAAGGGATGGATAAGGAGCCGGGATTCATGGAACGGTTCATATTAAATGAGTGGAAGGACCTGGGGCTGTATAAGGCGGTCCTTGTCCAGCTTCGGGAATCCCTGAAACGCAATGAGCGTTATGGGCGGCAGAAGCTGCTGGAGAAGGTGAACGGCAGCGGCGGGTTCTATACGGAAGCTGAAGTGAGGAAGGCCCTGTCCAAACTGTCCGCCCACGGGTTTGTCAGGTCTGTCAGGGGCAGGGGAGGCAGTGTGATTACGCGGGATGGGCTGTCCCTTCTTCAGGTCATGGACAGGCGCGGCGGTTATGGGATAAGCTGATGAAAACAATCGGATTGGTTATGGGAAACAATAGGGTTTGCAGGATAAAAATTATCCTATAAACCCTATTTTCTATATGAATATAAAAGAAAGTGCATAAAAATACGTTATTTTTCCTTTGGCATGATTTTTGCTATAAATAAAGAGCAATAAGTATAATAAATCGTCATACTGTTGTTAATAAATATACAATAATCATGAAAAGGAGCGATGGGAGATGGATGCAATACAGTGGCCGGAGGGCAAAAAATGCGCGGTTATGTTTTCCTTTGACCTGGACGGCGACACAACCTGGGAAAACGGGAACAGGGGCCTTCCCAACGGGGAACAATACATTAAGTCCCTGTCCGTGGGGCAGTATGGTCCCAAGCGCTGCGCGGACAGGATTCTGGACAAGCTGGACCAGTATGGGGTAAAGGCAACCTTTTTTATTCCTGGTCTTACGGCGCAGCGGTATCCGGAGGTGGTAAAACGGATTGCGGCTGCCGGGCATGAAATCGGACTTCATGGATATGCCCATGAGCGGTTTGCCGGAAAAACAACGGAGGAGCAGATTGAAATCATTGAAAAGCCTCAGGGCATATTAAGGGAGCTGATCGGACATGATGTGGAAGGCTTCAGGACGCCGTCCGGGGACTGGGCCGTGGAAACGCCGAAGCTGCTGTATGAAAGGGGAATCCGCTATTCCAGTTCCATGAGGGGGGATGACCGGCCCTACCGGACTGTCATTGACGGCAGGGAGACGGATTTCATCGAAATCCCCACCAAGTGGGAAGTGGATGACTATGTTGCCATGGCCTACCACATGTATCCGGCGGAGCCGGCGGGACAGGACAGGATTTCCTGCTACCGGGAGGTGGAGGATAACTTCATGCGTGAGTTTGAAGGACACTACAGGTACGGACTGTGCATTTCCTTCATGAGCCATCCCCAGGTAATCGGTTCACCGGGAAGGATACGGATCCTGGACCATCTGTTACGGCACATAACGTCCAAAAAGGATGTGTGGATTGCAACCGGGTCACAGATAGCGGACTGGTACAGGGAGCATTCCGGCCCTGGTTGCGGTAAGACTCAGGAGGTGGGATAGATGAGAGTGGAAAGACCAAAATGGCCCGGCGGGAAAAAATGCGCGGCCATGATTACCATTAATTTAAATGCAGAGCTTTTCTGGCTACAGCTGGACAAGACATGCGTCAACATGCCCAAAACCCTGTCCCTGGGACAATATGGGATGAACCGGGGCCTGGACCGGATCCTTAATATCCTGGATGACAAAGGGATAAAGGCCACATGCTTCGCCCCTGGATGGGTTGCGGAGCATTATCCGGATAAAATCCTGGAAATCCGGGACCGCGGCCATGAAATCGGGGCCATGGGCTACCGGCATGAGAATATGGCCCTGCTGTCCGTGGAGGAACAGGAGGAGGCCATCCAAAAAGGCGCTGAGGCCATCCGGCAGATCTGCGGCATAAGTCCGAGGGGGTTCAGAAGCCCGGAAGGGGAGCTGACCCTGGACACGCTCAGGATTGCGCGAAAGCACGGCATGGTATATTCCAGCAATCTCTGTGATGACGACAGGCCATATGTAAAGGACCTGGGGGACGGTGCATCCATCCTGGAAATCCCCATACACTGGGTGAATTATGACCTGCCGTATTTTGCATTTAATTATCATCCTGCATTTCCGGCAGGACAGGGAAGGATTGCCAATTATACGGGCGTGCTCAGCAACTGGAAGGATGAGTTCTGCGGCTGCCATGAATACGGGCTCTGCTATGTGCTGCAGCTTGACCCGGCAGCCATCGGTGCGCCGGGCAGGATCGGGATGCTGGAGGATCTGATTGATTACATCAATGGGCTGGGTGATGTCTGGTGGGCAACCGGCTGGGACATGTACGGTTATTACAGTGGATGCGGTGCAGGATGTTAACAATACAAAATGAAATGGAGGAAATGGTTCATGGCGGGAATTTTTGAGATGGTGGACAGGATGTTTGCAGGCGTTGTGCCTGTTGCGGATTTCCTATGGGATTTCCCAACCAATTATGCGTGGTATTCCGGAATCCCTATCCTGGGGCAGTTCTCCCTGGCAATCTTACTGCTGCTGGGAGGCAGCTTTTACTTTACCTTTAAATTCAACTTTGTCCAGATGAAGGAATTTAAGACCGGCCTTAAGCTGCTTACTGCTAAGACAAAGGCCAAGGTGGGCACCACCCAGCTTGCGGCCTTCCTGATCAGTATGGCGGGCAGGGTAGGGGCAGGCAATATCGTGGGTGTTACGGGCGCTGTCACGATTGGCGGCCCGGGCGCGATTTTCTGGATGTGGATATCTGCCTTTGCAGGCATGGCAACCTCCTTTGGGGAGGCCACCCTGGCGCAGATATACAAGGAGAAAAAGGGCGATGAATATGTGGGGGGATTTACGTTTTATATCCAGAAAATATGGAAGAACAAAGCATGGGTGGGCGCAGGTATGTGTATCCTGTACCTGCTCTACAACATGCTGAGCATTCCGGTACATACATTCCATGTGTTTACAGCGGCCAGCTCCATTGCCAATGAAGTGACCGGGCGTGTGACCCAGGTATCAGAACCCCTCTATTATGTCATTGCTGCTGCCATTGTGGTGATTATCGCAGTCATTACCTTTGGCGGGATCAAAAGCGTGGTCAGGTTCTCCGACCGGGCTGTTCCTGTGATGGCGGCCCTGTATATTGCGGTGATTGCCCTGCTTATCATCCTGAACCTGAATAAGGTCCCGGCCTTTGTGGCTGCTGTGTTCGGAGGGGCCTTCAAGCCATCGGCCGTATTCGGAGGCGCTTTCGGCGTGGCCATGGCCCAGGGCCTTAAGAGGGGCCTGCTCTCCAATGAGGCCGGCATGGGTACTGCTACCCAGGCCAGTTCCATTGCGGATGCAAACCATCCATGTGAGCAGGGCTTTGTCCAGGCCATCGGTGTGTTTGTGGATACCATTGTGATCTGTTCCCTGACCGGTTTTGTCATCACGGCAGGAACCATCTGGGAAAACCCAGGTATTGACTGGGACACCTTGAAGCTGGATAAGATAGGCACTTTCCTGACCTCTGTCAAGGAACTGGTCCCGGGTACTGCCATGGACACCGCGGCCCTGATATTCGTGGCCATTGCGTTCGGACTGTTTGCATTTACAACCCTGCTGTGCGACCTGACTTATGCGGAAATCGCAGCCAACAAGATTTCCACCAGCAAAAGCTTTATCGGTTTTGTCCGCGTGCTGGGCGCATTATTCTTTGTGCCGCTGGGGACCATTACCGTGCTGGCAGGGCTTCAGCTGGATAACCTGTGGTACGTATCGGACCTGATTAACGTGGTGCTGGTATTCATCAATATCCCAACTGTAACAAACACGATCCCACCGACAGGAATTCC
>ENA-ORSX01002428-ORSX01002428.1-human-gut-metagenome-genome-assembly--contig:-NODE-2428-length-10480-cov-4.202206_pt1 | contig 10480 bp, 12 predicted proteins | sample MGYA00241904_ERZ509172 | MGnify/ENA primary metagenome ERZ509172 (study PRJEB26280, sample SAMEA2338795) | human gut metagenome | biome: human gut; feature: human-associated habitat; material: faeces...
TATAATAATAGGCCCAAGTGAGCACTTTCACCATTCGAGCCTATATATTATATGTCTTTTGGATAAGAGCTTAAAAAGTAGCTGTCTAGACGGTATGTTTTTATCGTAGAATTGATTTTGTGGAAGATAATTTATTTATCCATAGTGTCATTGTATCATTTTTACTTTCGACACCAAAATCATCAGTCATTCAATTCACATAATCCATTCTATAGCCCAATAAATTATACTTTCTTTTTTGCTCATGGTCATGAGACTTTTTTCGTTCAAATTGTACGATTATATGTTTTCCTTTTTTCGGATTGTATGGAACCTTCGCGAGGCCTTTCTTCCTCTCTTCGAACTTCCAGTTACACCAACCCCCATACTATTTTAGATAAGTTGGTATATTGTCTGGTTTTACCATTCTGTTTTCCTCCTTCTGTTGTACTCACCAGTGAAAGGACATTTGCTGCCGGTTTAAGAACCGATTTTTCAAATTCCCTGCCTTCACTACTAAATGGAGGCGAGATCGGCATTTGGCCGAAACAATTTGAAATATTTTGCCCTTCACTATCCCACTGGAGATATGAAGTCTATTTTGACAAAAGGAAACAAAAATCCTCCAAATCGTAATGTCCGGAGGATATGAATGTTGCTATATTGTAATTTTCACCTAGTAGATATTTTCACGTATTCGTGATAAAATAGAAGGCAGTTATTGACGATAGTTTATGGAGGGAAAACATGGCTATTACATATAAGAAGCTATTTCATTTATTGATTGATAGAGAAATGACACCGGCAGAGCTTCAGAAAGAGGCTGGCTACAGTGCCAATATATCCACAAGGCTCCGCCGTGACCACTATGTATCACTGGAGTCTATGGAAAAGATATGTCGTGTGCTAAATTGCAAGGTAGATGATATTATTGAATTTATACCAGACAAGGAGGATGAGAACGATGGCTAATTTATCGCAGGAGAAACGTCAGCGCATGTTGGCATTTCTCGAAACCATCCGTAAAGAACATAAAGACGATAATGAGGTGCTCATTGCCCTCGGAGAAATCGAAAGCGAATTAAACGCAAAGAAATACGGCCTCGTGTGGGAACGCCACGAAGAAGCCGTTGATGTACAGATGAGGGATAACATTCCCGTATTTACTGAATGCGCGGACAAAGAAATCACCACTACCACAGGCGGAGTCAATTTTCTTCTTGAAGGCGATAACCTTCATAGTCTCCGATTGTTGGAAAAGACCCATACTGGCAAAATTGACGTTATCTACATTGATCCCCCTTACAATACCGAAAATAAAGATTTTATCTACGATGACGCTTTTGTAGATAAGAACGATGGATTTCGCCACAGTAAATAGCTGTCTTTTATGAATGAAAGACTTCAAATAGCTAAAAGACTACTATCTAGCTCTGGAGTGCTTATTATCAGCATAGGTTACCATGAAGTTCACAATTTAATGGTTATGTGCCAAGAGATGTTTGAAAACAAACAGGTAACATGTGTTACAGTGCAAACCTCAGGCGGCAAACCAAATGGTGGTTTTACATTCTTACAGGAATATCTAGTATTCATTACGCCTACAGATTTCAATCCGAAAACAATGAGTTTTACTGGAGGTATTGAGCGTAGTCCATTTGAAGGGTTAACTTTAAGTACATTTGATAAAACAACACGTCCTAATCAAACATATCCTATTTTTATAGATAGAGAAACCATGCACATTATTGGTGTTGGCAAATCCCTTACTGAACGTATTGCAGAAGGTTTGTATACAGGGAAGCCTACCGACTTTGTTTTTGATTATGATGAAGCACCTGATGGATCAGCTGCATTATGGCCAGTCAGTAGCAAGGGTGCCGACTGTGTTTGGAGACTGATATCACCTCGTTTACTAAGCGACTGGGCAAAAGGCTATATAAAGATTTCCAAGAACAAATCAAAAAATAACCCTAACGAATATAGCGTGCAGTATTTACCAGAAGGAGTTATCAAAAAAATAGAATCAGGAGAACTTCCTGTAATTGGCACTGAAGAAAATATGCCAACACTTAAATTTGGCAAAAACCAAACGGTAGGTAGTGAAATACCCACTATATGGACAGAAAAAGAATTTTTCACAACAAAGGGATCTTCTCATGTGCGTAACATATTTGAAGACAAACGTTTCCCTTATCCCAAGCCGTTAGAATTTATTACTGAAATTCTTCGTGCAACTACCAATGCAAACAGCACAATTTTGGACTTTTTTGCTGGGTCTGGAACTACTGGAGAATCTGTACTCGAATTGAACTTATCAGATGGCGGCAACAGAACATTTATCCTTTGTACTAATAATCAAAACGATATTTGTTCGCATATAACATACCCTCGGCTTAAAACTATAATCTCCGGAATTAGAGAAAATGGAAGCACTTACTCAAATGGCATCCCTGCCAATCTGAAATATTATCGCACCGATTTCGTCTCTAAGGACTCGGATTCTCTTACTGATGAGCTGCTTGACCATATTAAAGAGATGATTCAGCTGGAGCATGGTATCAATCTAGATGGTAGCCAGTATCTCTTGGTTCTCACCGATGAGGAGGCCGATGCACTGGAACAGCACTGGGATGAATATAAGGATGTGAAAGCTCTGTATGTTTCCAGAAATGTGTTATTCACCACAGAGCAAAATATGCTATTCGGCGATGTTGACATCCATATTATCCCGGATGACTACTTCAAATTTGAGTTACAGGAGGTGGGCGAATCATGGTAACTTCCGGATTATCCATAAAGCTATTTGATTTTCAGGAAAAGGCCGTTATCAAGCTGATTGACCTTACTTCCAAGAAAGACAGTAAACAAACAATTATTATGAAAGCGCCGACCGGTTCCGGTAAAACCATCATCCTCATCGATTATGTGGATACCTACCTTACCAACGTGAGTGCTAATACTGCTTTTATCTGGCTCTGCCCCGGCAAGGGTAATCTTGAGGAACAGAGCCGTGAGAAAATGATGAAGTTCGCTCCGGGCAGAACAACACAAAATCTGTTCGATGCACTGCTGGATGGATTTGCACCCGGCAGCACAACATTCATCAACTGGGAACTTGTAACAAAACGTGGTAACACAGCCATTCGTGATAGTGAGCGTAAGAATCTCTTTGATCGTATTGCTGATGCACATCGTGCCGGTGTGGAATTTATCGTCATTATTGATGAGGAGCACTCCAACAACACTGCCAAGGCAAAGACTATCATCGATGCTTTTGCGTCCAAGAACATTGTTCGTGTCAGTGCTACTGCTATTGAAAATAAGAGATACGAGTTCTTTGAAATCGATGAAGTAGATGTTATCGGTGCAGGCCTTATTACCAAGGCTCTTTACGTCAATGAAGGCGTGGCTGACAACACAGAAATTACCGATGATTACGATTATCTGCTCGACCTTGCAGATGCAAAAAGGAAAGCTATCGCTGGCAGATATAAAGAAATCGGTAAAAATATCCGTCCTCTCGTGCTTATACAGTTCCCGAACGGACAGCCAGAGACCATTGCTGCCGTAGAGCAGAAACTGGAGTCTATGGGCTACACCTACGATAATGGCATGGTCAGCAAGTGGATGAGTGAAGATAAAAAGGACTTGTCGGACAATCTGACCGAGAATGATGCTATCCCTGTGTTTCTTCTTATGAAACAGGCCATCAGCACCGGCTGGGACTGCCCTCGTGCCAAGATTCTCGTCAAACTGCGAGAAGGCATGAGCGAGAGCTTTGAGATTCAGACCATCGGCCGAATTCGTCGTATGCCAGAGGCAAAGCACTACGAAGATGACCTCTTGGATTTCTGCTATGTCTATACCTTTGATGAGAAATACAAAGCAGGACTTCTCTCCAATATGGATAAGGCCTACGAGACTCGCAGATTGTTCCTCAAGGAAAAGTGCAAGACCTTCACCTTAGAAAAGGAAATCCGTGACCTGGATGTCGGCAGTCTGGGCGAGCGTAATGTTATGAATAAAATCTACGATGCTCTGGTGAGAAAATATAATCTGTCCACAAGCACCACAGATAATAAGCTCCGCTTTATGGCAGCAGGCTATCAGTTCGGTGATGAAATTATCGGTCATGCTTTGTATGGTGAATATGTCCGCACCGATATGGTCGCTGAGAGCACTACCTACTACACCACTCGCAAGCGCGTGAATACCCACAAGCATGGTATTGAGCTGCTCCACTCCGTAGATGCCATTAAGAGCACCATCGGCATGCAGTCTGCCAAGGTAAAAACAATACTGGAGCGTCTGTTCCGTAGGGGTGTTTCTTCCTATAAAAAGCTGTTGTTACTGGACACCTCAGAATTTTACGCATTTATCATCAATAACGAGCACAGGCTCAAGGAAGAATTCCGTGAAGTGACTGCAGATATGAATACGCAGATGACACTTCCTCTCAATCCGAAGAAGTCAATCTTCCATATTCCAGAGCAAAACTTCTATAAGTACGACCCGGGTGTAAAGAATGAGGTGGAATACCTGACCAATGCATACCATGATTATACTTCCGGATATGCCACAAGCCTTGTTCGTAGTACATCAGAAATGCTATTTGAGCAATTCTGCGAAAGCCGTGATGATATTGAATGGGTCTATAAGAACGGAGACACCGGTCAGCAATACTTCTCCATCGTATATAGGGATGGGCTTCAGAATCAGTGGCTCTTCTATGCTGACTATATCATTATGAAGAAAGACGGCACTGTCTGGGTTATTGAGACCAAGGGTGGCGAGACCAAGGGAAAGGACAAGAATATCGACATTCAGATTGAGAACAAATTCAATGCATTCAAGAACTATGCTGCGGAGCATTCCCTCCACTGGGGATTTGTCCGAGACAAAGATAATCAACTTTATATCAACAATACAGAATTCGCACATGATATGTCAGATGACCATTGGGTGCCACTATCACAGGAATTCTAATTTTCAGGGCAGTAGATTCAGTTTCTACTGTCCTATCTTTTTGGCATATCACAATCAATTTACCTCTCAGGTAAACCAATACTATTGACATTTATAGCAAATAAGGATATAATATATTTACCTCAAAGGTAAACTCACGAAAGAGGTGATGGATTGGAAATAACATATAAGACTCGCAAGATTGAAAAGGTGTGTACAATCGCAAGCGAGGCAGAAAAGAAATATGGTTCAGAAATGGCCGAAAAAATCCATCAGCGTATAGATGAAATAGATGCATCCGATACTGTTGAAGAGATGGTTCAATTCCATATTGGAAGATGTCATCCATTAAAAGGAAATCGCAAAGGTCAATACGCAATGGATTTAGTTCATCCCTATCGACTGGTTTTTGAAAAAATAGGGAATGAAATTCAAATTGCAAACGTAATGGAAATTGTAGATTATCATTAAAGTTCCGTTTCATTTAAGGAGGTATTACGATGGTGAAAAGTCGCAGTTTTATTGCAACACCACCGGGAGCAACTATTAAAGAGCAGTTGCTTGATAGAGGACTTAGCCAGAAAGAATTTGCAGTACGCATGGGTATGTCCGAAAAACATATTAGTAAATTAATCAATGGCGAAGTTCAGTTGACTCCGGATGTTGCTGTTCGTTTAGAAATGGTATTAGGTGTTCCTGCTAAGTTTTGGAATAAACTAGAGTCCACTTATCGTGAAAAACTTGTAAAAGCCAACGCTGAGAATGACATGGATGCTGATAAGGAACTTGCAAAAAAACTACCTTATCGTGAAATGTCTAAAAATGGTTGGGTTCCTGAGACCAGAGATACAACCGAAAAGGTTATTTATCTTAGAAAATATTTTGAAGTTGTAAACCTTGAGATTATTGAGGATATGCAATTGTCAAAAATAGCATGTCGTAGATTAGCCGAAACAGAAAAAAGTACTCTTGCTCTATTGGCATGGGCACAGAAAGCCAAACTGGAGGCTCGTACTATTAAAACTTCATTAGTTGATTTAAAATCGCTTAAGAAAAGTTTGCCAAAAATAAGAAGCATGACCACAATGAATCCTTCGGATTTCTGCCCTAAGTTGATTGAGCTATTATCCAACTGCGGTATTGCGCTTGTATTTCTCCCTCACATTGGAGGTTCTTTCCTGCATGGTGCAACTTTCTACGACGGAAACAAAATAGTTGTTGGCTTAACAGTTCGCGGCAAAGATGCAGATAAATTCTGGTTTAGTCTATTCCATGAGCTTGGTCATATTTTACTTGGCCACATCAACCAGCCAAATGGAACAACCGAAGAAGATGAAGATGCCGCTGACAGCTTTGCAAAAGAAACACTAATTCCTACAGAAGAATTCAACACATTTACTACTCAGAATGATTTTTCAAAAGCAGCCATTTGTGCCTTTGCTCAAGAAGAACACATTCTTTGTGGAGTTGTTGTGGGACGTCTGCAAAAGGAAGGCTTCATAAACTATAATCGCTGTAATGATTTAAAGACCAAATATATATTATCAGCGTAAATATCAAAGGAGAATCATTTTTGGAGAATACAACTGAAGATAAGGAATTGCTATTGAATCAATGGCAAACTTGCGTAGATATGGCAAATTCAGTTAGCCAGCGTCGTGACAATATGAACAATATCTTTATCACATTGAATCTTGCAATTATGGCCGCAGTTTCAATTACATGGGACATAAAATCATTATTCATTCTGATAGCTGGAATAACTATATGTATTCTATGGATGCTCAATATTCGAAACTATAAGCTGTTAAATACTGCAAAATTCAACGTAATTAATTCAATCGAAGAGAAACTACCTTCAGCTCCATTCAAAGATGAATGGCAGTTTCTAAAAAACAGTAAAAAATATATGGATAGCACCACTCTTGAGCGTATACTTCCAATTACGTTTATCATTCTTTATATTGCTGCTGTAATTGCAATCATTGTGATAAAATGCACATCTTGTTAAGGAGGGACTAATTTGACTTACAATTTATTTATCAGTCATTCGTGGACATATGGAGATGCATATGACAGATTAGTGGATATGCTAAATGCAAAACCCTATTTCTCATATAAAAACTACTCCGTTCCTAAATATGACCCTATTCATAATGTTTCAAATGACTATCAGCTTAAAGAAGCCATACGAAGACAGATGCAACCTGCAAGCTGCATTTTGATTCTCGCAGGAGTTTATTCCACATACAGCAAATGGATAAATATAGAAATAGAGCTTGCTCAAAGTATGGGCAAGAAAATTATTGCGATTGAACCTTGGGGAGCTGAACGGACATCATCAAAAGTCAAAAGTGCTGCCCATAGCATTGTGCGATGGAACACAGATTCCATTATTAATGCTATAAGAGGTTATTAGTAGCAGTATTTTTCAGCCTCTAAGTAGTCCATTACTACTAAAGAATATCCCGCAAATTCTTGCAAATCACGGCATTATAGTTATGTGCCTAAGTAGCTTCCTGTATAATTCAAAGTGTAGAAAGTAAATGATTTTACAAAAATAGATACCTAAGTTAAACTGTCATTGCTGACCGGCCAGTTAGCAAATGAACAGAATAAGGAAGGTATCTACAAATGAATTCTACACAAAACAAGAAGATTGAGCAAGTAAAAGAAACAACAATGATTGTCGGCATTGATGTTGGCAGTGAGCAGCATTATTTCAGAGTTTTTAACTGGAGGGGTATCGAGCTTACCAGAAAGCCTGTAGCGTTTTCAAACTCTATGGAGGGATTCAACAGCTTTTACAATACGATTGTGGAACTGATGCAGAAAAGTGAACTTGAAGAGGCACTGGTAGGAATAGAACCAACCGGTCATTACTGGTTTGATCTAGGGCGGTTCATGGGCGAAAAGAACATAAAGTTTGTGATGGTAAATCCGCACCATGTGCATAAGACCAAAGAGTTAGATGACAACAGCCCATCTAAAAATGACAGGAAAGATCCCCGTATTATTGCAGGGCTTGTAAGGGATGGAAGGTATTTTTATTCATATATGCCGACAGGTGTATATGCAGAACTGCGGAATGCGTCAAACCGCCGGTTTGTGCTTGTAGAAGAACAGACAAGGGCGAACCGTCTGCTGAAATGGATTGCGGTGTATTTTCCGGAATATAAGGGGATATATACCAGAATAGATGCCAAGGGAGGGCTGCTGGTGTTAAAACAGGCACCGACTCCTGAGGAGATCACAAAGCTTGGAGAAGAAGGTATCATAAAGATATGGAAAGATGCAAAACTCCGAGGGAGCGGGCATAAGAAGGCAATGAAGATCCTGAATGCGGCAATGAGAAGCATAGGGTTAAAAGCAGGACTTACAGAAGCCCGGATGGAGATGAACCACCACATAATCTATCACTTCATCCGGAAATAACATCAAAAGGCAATTAAAATTCAGATTTCCTTTACCGGAACAGCTGCCCCATCGTGAGCGCTGATTACGGATAGTAATTCTCCCATAACTAACACCCACAATAGGCGCATATTTTTTGACTTTTTCAGGAATAATAGTCAATGCCTGCTCAGCCAGTTCTTGTATTTCAGCCACCGTAAATGGTGAAAGCTGTTCCAGCGCTCTTTTTCGTTCCTGAAGTTTAGCCAAATGTTTTTCAATCCAGCTTTGTTTTTCATGAAGAAATCCTTTGATTTCACGGCGGTTCATTCCTTTCGGAGCACGTACAATCAGTTCGTCCATACGTAATTCTACGGATATGGTTTTACGTTTGCTGTAAATTATGCTTATTTGCAGGTCTTTAAATTGATTACACATATCTTTTCTCACATTCCACTGCCACTTTCATCACGCTGTCTCTCTTATTTTCGAATAACTCATAGGCTTCCTCGATTTTTTCAAGCGGATATGTATGTGTAATCAGCGGTTCTGTATTCAGCTTACCTTCTGCAATCAGACGCAAAATTTCTTCACAGTCACAGCCATCCACACCGCCGGTTTTAAAAGTCAGATTTTTTCCATACATATCGGGCAAAGGCAATGTCTGTGCCTGATTATACAAAGCAACAACTGTAACGATTGCATTCGTTCTGGCACATTCCCATGCCAGACGGAAGGTAGAGTCTGCCCCTGCTGCTTCAATCACCACATCAGCGCCGCCATGTTCGCTGTGCTTGCGGACAAATTCTTCGCAGACATTTGGTGCAGCTGTCCATACATCCGGATAATGTTCTTTAATAAAACGCACTCGATTTTCTTCTTTTTCACATACAATAATTTGTTTCGGTTTTTTCAACATAACGCACAGTAATGTGCAGATGCCCGTAGGGCCTGCTCCGATAATTAAAACCGTATCCTCTTCTGTAATTTCTGAAATCCGGAATTTTATTTAGTCCCTGGTCTGCAAAGGGCACACGGACATATTCTGCCTGTCCCCCATCTATGCGGCATCCAAGCGCCCATCCTCCATTTTTGTCTGTGCAATTATTTACAAAGCCTTTCTTGCAGAAAAAACATTCTCCGCAAAAGGTTTCCACATTTACAGCCACTCTGTCTCCCGGTTTTACATGCGTCACTTTAGTGCCAACTGACTCCACAATGCCTACCATTTCATGTCCCACAGTAATACCGGGTACGGCACGAGGAACGCTTCCGTGTTTAATATGGATATCACTGGAGCAAATACTTGCCAGTGTCACTTTGACAATCGCATCTCTCTCATGTGTGATAATCGGTTTTTCTTTTTCCACAAGTTCAAATTTACCTTCTGAAATATATGTATATGCTTGCATCCTTTTATCTCCATAATTTCCGAATTTTTCAATGTTTCTTATTGATGAATATCACAATATTCTTTCACTTCGCCACGCATAAAATGCTTCCTGCAAAGCGGAACATACAAATCATTCGCTCCCAAAGCGATTTGTTCGCCGTCCCGTACGATTTTTCCATCCACAACTCTGGCATTAAAATGCGCTTTTTTCCCGCACCAGCAAATAGTGGGGATTTCCTCAATCACATCCGCTAATTCAAATAGGCGTTTTGCACCTTCAAACAGCTTACCCTGAAAATCTGTTTTCAGCCCATAGCATAGCACCGGTATATTGTGCACATCACAAATTTCTGCCAGCCAATCGATTTGCTTCGCCGATAAAAAATTTGCCTCATCCACTAAAATTGCATCATATTGATTACTTTCTATATGAAAATCCTCGACTAAAATACATTCTGCCTGTAAACCAATCCTTGATTTTACAATATTAATGCCGTCTCTTACATCAATGCGAGGTTTCAAAATAACAGGGCGTTTTCCTCTCTCTAAATAATTATAATGAACCATCAGTAAATTGGCAGTCTTGCTGCTTCCCATAGCTCCGTAGCGAAAATATAATTTCCCCATTTTTTCTCCCTTCTATACTCCGCAAAAAGGGACGCCATTTATGACGTCCCTTTCCCATTTATAAGAGCTGAAAATGGGACTCGAACCCACGACCCCTTCATTACGAGTGAAGTGCTCTAC
>ENA-ORSX01002429-ORSX01002429.1-human-gut-metagenome-genome-assembly--contig:-NODE-2429-length-10476-cov-2.446982_pt1 | contig 10476 bp, 9 predicted proteins | sample MGYA00241904_ERZ509172 | MGnify/ENA primary metagenome ERZ509172 (study PRJEB26280, sample SAMEA2338795) | human gut metagenome | biome: human gut; feature: human-associated habitat; material: faeces...
CCTGGACCCAGCCGTTCTTCATGACCATAGAGGCCATGTTGTCGCAGATCAGCTTCAGGTCCACCCCGGCCTTGTACAGCTCATAGGAGGTCAGTCTGGCCCCCTGAAGCAGGGGCCTTGTCTCGTCGGCGAAGACGCGGAACTGCATCTCCCGCTCCCGGCCCAGCAGCAGCGGCCCCAGGGCAGTGCCATACTGCGAGGTGGCCAGAGGGCCGGCGTTGCAGTGGGTCAGCACGCCGTCGCCGTCGTGGATCAGGCTGACGGCCTGCTCCGGCGTCATCGTATGCTCTTTATAGTAGCTTCTCCAATCCATTTGCTCTCCCCCCGCTCAATAGGCTGCGCGGTAGATCGCAAGCAGATCTTCTTCGGTCAGCGCCGTGTAATTATTGCCCAGCAGACGCTGTTGGGTCTGCATCACGCTGTGCGCAAAGTCCGGCAGTTCCTCCGCGGTCACGCCATGCGCGTGCAGCGGCCCCTTTTCCAGTACCGCATCCATCAGAGCATACAGCTGTTCCAGTGCGAATACCGGCGCTACATCCAGTTCCTTCGCCAGCAGTTCTTCCAGACGGTTGATTTTGCCGATCGGCTTTTTTTCCTGATACTTGCGCATCACATCCGCAAACATGAGCTGATTGGCCTGCCCGTGCGGGATATGATGCACGCCGCCCAGCGGATACGCCATCGCGTGCACCGCCGCGCACCCCGCGTGACCAAACGCGATGCCCGCAAAATTGGATGCGCGCAGGAATTCCGGCGCATGCTGCTTCCAGCCGTCCTTGCTGCCGGACGCAACCGCATCCTTCCAGCCGCGCAGGATGAGCTGCAGCGCCTTTTCCGAAAACATCTCGCTCAGTGCACAGGCGTTCGGGCTGAGATAGCTTTCCACCGCATGCACCATTGCATCGATCGAGCTGGTCGCAAATACCGGATACGGCAGGCTGTCCAGCATAGCAGGCACAAGCGCCGCTTCATCCGCAAACATCGCAGGGGACACCAAACCGACCTTGATGCCCTTGGTTGTACGGTTGATGATCGAGATGTTCGTTACCTCGCTGCCCGTGCCGCAGGTTGTAGGCACAATAATCAGCGGATGCTCCTTTTCCAGCGATGCCATGCGGTCATACAGATCATCCACCTTATCGGACGGCTGCGCCACCGCCAAAACCTTGGCGATATCGATCACCGTACCGCCGCCCACCGCAACAATACGGTCATAATCCTTGTCCCGCAGATCGTTCAGAATCGCGTCCACCATCACATCGGTAGGCTCTCCCGCGCCGTACTTCTCCTGAAAGCAAGCATGGCAGCCCAGCTTCAGCGACGCGATCGTGGGGGTGTAAATATATTCATTGGTCAGGATCAGATCGGCCGAGCTGAACTTCAGCGCCTTCGCCAGCGTTCCGAAATCCGCATACTCTGCAATGGACGGAATCAGCTGAAAAGCTTTCATGGTTTTGCCCCCTTAAATTTCCGGAAAAAATTTTGCATCCGCATGGGTCACCCACTCGTACTCCGGTACGACCGTGGTAACGATATTCTTGTCGTCCTGCAGCCGGATGCACCACAGATAATACTCCGCATAGCCCGGCGCCGCCGCCTGCGAGTGTGTCACATTGCAGGGCATGCCAGTCAAATCGTTGTGCCTGACCTTATAGGCATCATCACCATACTCGGCCAGACCATAACCATTTTCCGGCAGGAACTTATAATAATACAGCTCCGGCTCCACATGCTGATGCGGCGGATAGGAGGACCACTTGCCCGGGAAATGCACCACTTCGCCAATGAAAAAGTTGGTCTCAGGGCAGTTGGAGCGATCAAAGAAGGTGCGTACCATGCGGGTAGAACACTCGTTCATCTGACCTGCGCCGCGTTCCTCATTCGCGCACAGGCAGTCCTCGGGGCGCATGAGCTTTGCTGCAAAGGGTCTCTTGTTCTCCGTGCACGCCACTGCAACCTCGGTCTCGGTTTCTGCTGTAATGGTCACCTTGGTGTTCTGCGGCACGTGCAGCAGGATCGCGCCCTCATGAAAGCAGTCACGGCGCTCTACTGTTTCACTGCTGCCATTCCATGCAAAAGTCACCTTGCCGGACAGCAGGTCATAAACGACCTCCTGCGCATAATCAAAGTACATCACATCGCCTGCCGCCATTTTAACAACACCGAACTCCATGCCCATCATTTCCGGATGCTCAACAGCAGAGACCATTTTATTATAGCCCGGTGCAAACGGGCCATTGCTTGTATATTTCATCGTTTTTCGCTCCTTTTCCTGTTTTTTGCAGTAAAAAGCCGCCCGCTCTGTACGGGCGGCTTTGCCTGATCCATCTATTTATTCAGTACGGATGTTACTTCGTCTTTCTCATTCCTCCGCCGCCCGCCCATCGGCAGCGCGGCTCCCTATGCCGCGCTGCGTCCGAAACGGTGTGAGAGAAAATATCAGAGAATGCAATGAGCGTGATAAGAGATGCGGAAGAAGAAAAGGGAATGACAAATTTTCTCAGTACATTCTCGCTTCTGCCAGATGATCGTCGATGCGTTTGCGGGCTTCCTTGACCTCCTCAGACCGGGAAGTGGACGCTACGCCGATATGCCACCAGCTCTCATAGCCTTCTGCCATGGTCTTGGGCAATACCTTCGCATCGATGATGCAGGAGACGGTTTCCTTCTTGGCATCCTGCACGGCCTTGCGGAATTCTTCCGGCGTTTTGGCATAGAACGCCTTCATGCCGTAGCCTTCTCCCACCTTGCCGAAATCAGTATAGCAGTAGGTGCCGTCCAGCTTGCCGGTCTGCTCATTGCGGTGGCGCATCTCCGTTGCCAGCGAGCCAACGCCATTGCCCATCTGCAGGTTGTTGATGCAGCCGAAGGCCGCATTGTCAAACACCACAACCGTGATCTTTGCGTTCTCCTGAATTGCCGTCGGGATCTCAGAATGGAGCATCATAAAGGAACCGTCGCCAACCAGCGCATAAACCTCCTTATCCGGCGCTGCCAGCTTGGAGCCGAGCGCGCCTGCAATTTCATAACCCATGCAGGAAGCGCCGTATTCCATATTGTAAGAATCCTTTGCATCCGTTACCCACAAGCGCTCGAGGTCGGCCGGCAGCGAACCTGCCGCCGCTACGACGATCGCATCGTCATCGATCTCCTCACGCAGAATGCCGACCGCATTGGACTCAATAATCGTGCCGCCGATATCCTTAATGTAATCATTCATGATCTTTTCGGTCCAGCTGGGTACGCAGGGCACAAACTTTCCTTCACCAAAGCCTTCGCCATGATACTGCACGCCCAGCACATGCAAGCGCTCCTCTTCCCATACCTTGCGAATGTTCTCGATCTCATCGGTATAAGCCGTCTTATAGCCGTCCTCCTTGAGCTTTGCCATGATCGCTTCGAGCGTGACCTTTGCATCACCGACACAGCGGGTCGCATCCAGCTTCTCTGCATGGAATTCAGAGGTATTGATGGTCAGCACCTTGATATCCGGATTGCGGAACAGTACCCACTTGGAGCCGGTAACAAAGTCGTTAAACCGGGTGCCGACACCGATCACGAGATCACAGTCCTTGCACAGTGCATTGGCCGCCAAACCACCGGTAACACCGATGCCGCCAACCGACAGCTCGAACGAATCCGGCAGCGCGGAGGGGCCTGCCTGCGTCTGGGATACCGGGATATTGAATGCCTTGCAGAACTCCATCACGGTTTTGCCCGCCTCGGAGTAGCGCACGCCGCCGCCCGAAATGAACATCGGCTTCTTGGATGCCTTGATCATCTCCACAGCCTGCTCCAGCTCATAATCATCCGCTACGCGGCGGGCGACATGATGGATGCGCTTCTGAAAGAAATAATCCGGATATTCGAAGCTCTCGCCCTGCACATCCTGCGGCAGAGAAATAACCGCAGTGCCGCAGTTTGCGGTATCGGTCAGCACGCGCATCGCGTTGACCATCGCGCTCATCACCTGCTCGGGACGCGAAATGCGATCCCAGTACTTTGCCACCGGCTTAAAGCAGTCCGATGCCGTCATGGACAGATCGTTCGGCACCTCAAGCTGCTGGAGCACCGGGTCGGGCTGGCGGGTTGCAAATGAATCCGACGGGAACAGCAGCAGTGGGATGTTATTGATCGTTGCGGTCAGCGCTGCGGTGACCATATTGGCCGCACCCACACCGATCGAGGACGAGCACGCGATGATCTTACGGCGGTTATGCTGCTTGGCATAGCTGATCGCGGCATGTGCCATGCCCTGCTCGTTACGGCCCTGATAAACGCGCAAATGGCCGGGAGCTTCCTCAAGCGCCTGACCAAGGCCTACCACCATGCCATGACCGAAAATGGTAAACACACCATCCACAAACGGCTCTACCTTGCCGTCCATCTCAATATACTGCTGGTTCAGGAACTTGACGATCGCCTGACCGACTGTCATTTTGGTTTTACCCATGTTTCTTCCTCCTCAAAACTTGTATTCCAGCCGCTGCCCGCGGCCCTTGTTTTTGATGGTTTTAGTTTAACATCCACCATCCGCTATTTCTTCTAACATCTTGGTCTGTTCATATTATCGTTGTTTTTAAGGTCATGCACCGAAAAATCCGGTCTTTTTTTCTTTTCTCCGAACTTTTCATCGAGGACTTCATCTGTTTGTGCTGTACGCGTCCTTCCGCAAAAGCCGTGCTGCCGGCAGTCTTTTTTGAATATCTCGCTTTTTCGCGCTGCAGCGCCCCCATCATCGCTCCCATATGCATCCTTTCCCATCACAAAGCTGGTATAATTGCTCTATATCAGCAAAAATTCATATTATAACTCCACTTTCACAGGAATCGGTTTTCTCCACCGGCACCCCTTTTTTTCGTTTTCTTGCGCTGTTTTGCCGGATATTCACCGGTTTCCGGACTGTCAATTACAACTCCTTGTCATCTTCAGAAAACGCATAAAGAAAAAAGATAATTCGTCGGAAAGCTGCTATGATATATGCAGCATTCAAAGGGCAGCAGTGTCTTCACGATACCTCCCACGTCCCCCATTCCATATGCCAGACGAACTGTCCCATCATTACCATCAAAAACACCCAATTCCTTTTTCTTCTCCTATACACAACGCTGAAATATCCTGTTTCAGGGCTGTATGCCTGTTCTGTTCCAGCAAAATCCGAACAAAAAATAAAAAGTCAGGCACCTGTCCTGACTTTTTATATATTTACACAGCAGTTGTGCTTCGATACGAGCTGCCGCGTGGATCGCCTATCCTTAGCGCTTAAACATTTTCTCTCTCCATCCGCGCAGAATACACCTCTGTTATTTCTTTCGGCGGCTGCTTTTTTCGTTTTTCTGGGCAACAATATAGTTCTGTCGAAATTTATTAGGCGGTAGTCCGACATTTTTTGTAAACTGCAAATTAAAATAGCTCTGGGTATCATAACCAACCATTTCCGCAATGCGGGTGATCGAAAGATCCGTGGTGATCAGCAGTGTCTGTGCCTCCCCGATCCGCCGCCGCAGCAGATACTGCACCGGCGAATAGCCGCTCATCTGCTTAAACACATGTGACAGATAATACGGGCTGATGTGCAGCGCCTCTCCCATCGTCTGCAAAGTAATCGGCTCCATGTAGTGCCGGTCTATATAATCCTTGATCCGCCGTCCCAAAACCGGCGGATCCTCCACCGGTTTTTCATCCGCAGCCCGCGCTCCATCGGTAACAGCCAATACCTTGACCAGCAGTGCATGCATCAAGCTGTGGCAAAAGGCTTCCGCACGCGGCTCGTCCCCCGCCAAATTACGGAACATCATTTCAAACAGGATGCGCAGATCTCCAAAGCTCTGCCCAGAGGGAAACACATAACCCGCATCGTCCGGCAACAGCGCATTCTCCCGCAGCCCCGGCATATGCAGTCCGCCGATTGCAACACAATAGCTGCCGACTTCAATATCCGGCCCCGATATCTCATCATGCACCACCCCGGCATTATAGATCAGCAAATCCCCCGGACGGATGAAATACTTTTTATCATGGATCAGATATTCACTCGAACCGCTGCAAATCAAAATGATCTCCACGAAATCCTCATGTGCGTGCATCACCCGCGGATGCGCACTTGCATCCGGCCGAATATCACTGACATACAGCAGCTTGGGATTGTTTTCTCCTGTAAAGATGGATTGAAAATCCTTTTTTACAAAACACTGTACATTCAAAGGATTCTGCTGTGCCATTTTCGCTCTCCTTTTCTGTATCCCGATACCGTTTTTCCGTGCAGCGGCCACGCTGCCGCCGCTGCGGCTCCGCAGATTCCACGCCGGTCAGTCTCACACTGTATGAACGAAGTTGCCATACCTGCACCGGATCTTCCCCGTGCACCATACTCTATCTTACCACAAGAACACGTTCACACGCTTTTCACCATGTAATCATTGCAGATACAGCGAAAATCACACAGAAAACGTTATATGATGGCAATGGGGTTCTTTCTTCTCAGATATCGCCATATTTATCATACCATATCCGCATATCAAAAACTACTAACTTCTTGCTTTTCTGCGGCAACCGCAAAGCGCTTGACTTGATAAAAAGAAAGCGAGTGTATGAAAATGAAAGCAAGTTATACATCAGCTTGTTAGGCGCAGGCACATCTGCAATCTGCATGATGACCATTTGGCACGCGCTGTGCCGGAAACAGTGTAACAGCAGGATTTTCAAAAAAACCAATCAAAAGACCTCCAGCCACAATAAGCGATCCGCGCTGCATCCCCTAAATTCATGCATAAAATTCGGTATTTATCTGCGGTTTCGGTTTCTTATTGCCGCGCCCAGTTTTTTTGCAGCAATCTCAAGAAGTTGAAAGAAAATCCGCCCATAAACTGCTAAACTGTAAGCACAGAAAACGAAACGGCTACCATCAGAAAGGAAGGAACCCGTCATGTTAGATCCGAACAAGGTCAAAATCGGTATTGCGCCGATCGCATGGACCGAAGACGATATGCCTGAAATGGGTGCGGAGAACAGCTTTCTCCAGACCATCAGCGAGATCGCACTGACCGGCTACACCGGCACAGAGATCGGCTGCCAGTACCCCCGCGACCCCGCCATTCTCAACCGGGAGTTTGCACGCCGCGGCATCTCTGCCGTTACCGCGTGGATCAGCACCTACTTAAACGAACAACCCCTATGGTGGAACGAGCGCGCTTTTGTCGATCACATGAACTTCTTAAAAGCAATCGGCGCGGAAGTCATTAACGTATCCGACCAGTCCTTCTCCATCCAGCACCAATGGAACACACCGCTCTCCCGCAAAAAGGTGCTGAACGATGACGAATGGGACGTGCTCACTAAGGGACTGGATCACCTCGGCAAAATTGCATACGACAGCGGCATGAAGATCGTTTACCACCACCATATGACCACCACCGTGCAGACCACTGCCGAGATCGACCGTATGCTGGCAATGACCGACCCCAAATTTGTCAGCATGATCTACGATACCGGCCACCTCACCTTCTCCGGAGAGGATCCGATCGAGATCCTCAAAAAGCACCACGACCGCATCGGGCATGTGCATCTGAAAAACGTCCGCAAACCCGCTATGGACAAGTGCTATGCAGAAAACAAGAGCTTCCTGCGCTCCATCCCGGAAGGCGTTTTCACTGTACCGGGCGATCCGGAGGGCTGCGTAGACTTCCCGACCGTGTTCAAACTGCTTGACGAGTATCAGTACGAAGGCTGGCTGATTGTGGAAGCCGAACAAGACCCCGCCAAGGCCAATCCGCTGGAATATGCCCGCATGGCACGCGCATACGTCAAGGAACACACCGGCATCTGACCGGAACCCACCGCCTGAAAATATTTTGATAAAGGAGAGCATCCCTATGAAAAAGCTGAAAATCGGTATCATCGGCGTCGGCCGTCTGGGCTATGAGCATGCCTGCAATATTGCCAACCGCGTGCCCGGTTCTGAACTGGTTGCCATCGCGGACGCAAACTTCGACCGCGCCAAGCAGGTTGCTGCCGAGCTGGGCGTGACCGCCGTTTACAGCGATCCTAAAGCGCTGTGTGAGGATCCCAACGTGGAAGCTGTTGCGATCATCACCAACACCACATCCCATGTTGAAATGATCCGCCTTGCTATGGATGCCGGCAAGCATGTATTCTGCGAAAAGCCGCTGGCAGATACCGTAGAAAAGTGCAAAGAAGCCGAAGCCATTATTGCGGCACATCCCGATCTGACCTTTATGCTGGGCTTTATGCGCCGCTACGATCATTCCTATCAGGTCGCCAAAAAGAAGATGGACAACGGCGATATCGGCGATGTGATCCTCGTTCGCTGCTACTCGCAGGACCCGATTTCGATCATTGAAGGCACGCTGGAATACGCGCCCCGTTCGGGCGGTCAGTTCATTGACATGTCCATCCATGACTTTGACCTGATCCGCTGGCTGACCGGCTCCGAGCCAAAAAAACTGTGGGCAATCGGCGGCTGCTATGAATTCAAACAGTATAAAGATTGGGAAGACGGCGATAACGTCAGCGGGCTGATGCAGATGGAAAACGACGCGATGGCGTTCTTCTTTGCCGGCCGCGCGGCAGCGCACGGCTCGCATGTAGAAACCGAAATCGTCGGCACCCGCGGCACCCTGCGGATTGCTTCCGTACCGACCGATTCGCTGGTAGAGGTCATGAGCGAGCACGGTGTCTGCCGTGAATGCTATCAGGATTTCATCACCCGCTGGCACGATGCGTATGTGACCGAAATCGAAGCATTCTGCGATTGCGTTGCGACCGGACGGAAGGCTACGCCGGGCGTGATCGACGGCACCCAGTCTACCAAGATCGCGTTCCGCTGCAAGGAATCCTTCCTCAAAAACGAACTTTTACCGTTGGAATAATCCGAGATTTCCTCTTATTGACACCACTCCTCATATGCTGAAAAATCGCGGGGGACAGAGCATTCCGCTCTGTCCCCCCGCAATTTTTTATGTCCGAATGCTTTTATAATGATCTCCGTGACAAAAAGCCTGACGCTTTCTCGCATTGATCACACGATCTTTGCAGCGTTTTTCAGCCAATCATCCAAAAAACACATCTGTTCCTCCGTGTGGAACCAATGCTCGCCGCCCGGCATGACCGTCAGCGGAGCGGCATGTTTTTCGGCAAAGGCGGAAATCGTTTCCCAAGAAGTCAAGTGATCCTTTTCCCCATACAAGATGCAGGTCGGCACATCCCACCCAATCGGATGCGACCGTACATAGCACAAGTAATCCCACGAGAGTGTTTCGCCAAAATCGGTCGTGATTTCCCGCTGTTCTTGCAGCTTTTCTTCACTCACGCCAGCCCAACAAATCATATCACCGATCAGCCGCTCCATATCCACCACCGGTGAAATCAAAAACGCCCTGTCAATGCGATTTTGATTCAGTGCGGACAACACGAAAAATGCCCCGATGCTGTTGGCGATCAGCCAAACGGCATCGTAGAATTGCCGGTATGTATCCACAAAACGCGGGAACTCTTCCGCTGCTTCCCACGGGTTTTGCGCCTGATACGCAAAGCCGATCACATCCGCATCCGGAAAAAGCGGCTGATACCGCGCGGCCTCAGCCGCACTGCCACCCCTGCCATGTATATAAATCACCAGTTTTTTCATACTTCCAATCCCTCCGGCCGCTGCGCCTGTGTCATGTCGAAGCGATGGCTTTTATGCAGTCAGCGTTCCTCAACGAGCAGCAGCATACCGAATAATATCATCCCAATGCCTTACAGCTGCCTTTTCATAACGCTTCTATCCCCTATCTCTGTATTCGATGCCTTATTATACCATGTCAGCTGGCATTTGACCACAAAAAACAAAGCACCCTTTCGGGTGCTTCGCTATTATGCAGAAATTATTCGTCGTCGTACTCGTCGTCGCCGAGGAGCAGCGCACGGATCGACAGGGAAACCTTCTTCTTTTCATCGTTGATGTCGATGATCTTGGCCTCAACCTGCTGGCCAACCTCGAGCACATCCTCGGGCTTGGCGATGCGGTGATCCGCGATCTGAGAAATATGGATCAGGCCGTCCACGCCCGGAACGATCTCAGCGAACGCGCCGAACGGCATGAACTTGAGGATCTTGACCTCAGCCACAGAGCCGATGTCGTACTTGGACTTGAACACGTTCCACGGATTGTCCTCCTCGCGCTTGTAGCCGAGGGAGATCTTCTTGTTTTCCTTGTCCAGACCGATCACAAACACCTTGACCTTGTCGCCAACAACCTCGGACGGGTGCTTGATGCGGCCCCAGCTCAGCTCGGAGATGTGAACCATGCCGTCCACGCCGCCGATATCAACAAACGCGCCGTAAGAGGTCAGCGACTTGACCGTACCCTCGTACTCGTTGCCGATCTCGATGGTGCCCCAGATCTGCTCTGCAGCAGCCTTGCGAGCCTCCTGCTGGATCTGGCGGATCGAACCAACTACGCGCTTGCGCTGCCGG
>ENA-ORSX01002433-ORSX01002433.1-human-gut-metagenome-genome-assembly--contig:-NODE-2433-length-10468-cov-2.531739_pt1 | contig 10468 bp, 8 predicted proteins | sample MGYA00241904_ERZ509172 | MGnify/ENA primary metagenome ERZ509172 (study PRJEB26280, sample SAMEA2338795) | human gut metagenome | biome: human gut; feature: human-associated habitat; material: faeces...
GACGGAAAAATCCCGGTCCCCGATCACATCGATCAGCCCTTTCAGATAGGTACTGCTGATATTGTTGCCTGCAAAATAAATCTCAGGCGTTTTTCTCAGTTCTCTGCTGATATTATTATAGAATCCATGTCTCAGAAATTCAATGGCTGCCCTGGCACCCAGGTAGGAACCGCCGATGCCGATCACCACCAGAACCTCTGAATCGGAATGGATCTTTTCAGCCGCCTTTTTGATAGCCGCGAACTCTTCTCTGTCATAATCAACAGGCAGGTTGATCCATCCCAGGAAATCGTTTCCCACGCCGTTTTTTGCTGCCAGCGCAGCTCTGGCTCTTTCGGCAGCTTCTTTCATATATTCTACTTCATGGGCACTGACAAAGCCCGCTGCCTTAGAATAGTCAAATGATACCTTATTCCCCACTGCACTTCACTCCCCTCTCCACATTGCTTTACTTATTCACAACATTCACAGGATTGCCTTCTGCATAAGCCCTGATATTGTCAGCGGTAATGTCCATGATCCGCTGGCGGGATGCCTGGGCTGCCCAGGAAATGTGGGGTGTAATGAAGCAGTTCTTTGCCTTCAGCAGCGGATTACTGCCTTTGATCGGCTCTGTGGACACAACGTCCAGACCTGCGGCATATACTTTCCCGCTGTTAAGGGCATCCGCCAGATCCTGTTCCACTACCAGTTGTCCACGGCTGTTGTTGATGAGAATCACGCCGTCTTTCATTTTCGAAATATTTTCTTTATTGATTATGCCTTCTGTCTCCGGGAAGAGAGGACAGTGAAGGAAGATCACATCCGACCGGGCAAACAGGGTGTCTAAGTCCACATACTCTGCCAGCTTTTTCCCTGCCTCGCTCTGGTAAGCGTCGTAGGCGAGCACCTTCATATCCATTGCCTGAAGGATTTTTGCTGTTGCCTGACCGATCCGTCCCAGTCCGATAATGCCTGCCGTCTTGCCGTAAAGCTCTATCATGGGGTAGTCCCAGTAGCACCAGTCCGCATTGCTCTCCCATCTGCCCTCAGCTACCGTCTGCGCATGATGTCCATAGTGGGAGCAGATTTCCAGAAGAAGGCCCACTGCATACTGGCCTACGATCTGTGTCCCGTAGGTCGGCACATTCACCACCGGGATTCCTTTTTCCTTTGCATAAGCGCAGTCTACCACATTGTATCCGGTAGCCAGCACGGCGATCAGTTTGATATTCGGACATTTCTCTATGGTCTCTCTGGTGATCGGTGTCTTATTCATGACTACCACTTCCGCGTCCCCGATTCTCTCGGCAATCAGCGGTGAGTCCACATAGGAGGTACGGTCATATACCGTAAGCTCCCCGTATTTTTCAAGAGGTTCCCAGCTTAAATCTCCCGGGTTCTCTGTATATCCGTCCAACACTACAATTTTCATAACAATTCCTCCTTGAATGTTCCCTGTCCTGTGTCCCGGCACACGTCCCTTATCACACCTGCTTGTATGCTTTCTAAGGGGCAGCGCCGTTTTCTGTCAGTGCTGTCAGCCGAATATGAGGCCCACAGGCACTGTGATGATAGATGGAAATACTATAAAGATACATAACGCAACTGCGATCAGAATGATCCACGGCACGGATGCCTTGATGATCTTCTCCAATTCAAGTCCCGTGACATTCTGCGCCGCGTAGAGACATACGCCCACCGGCGGGGTGATCAGTCCGAAGGACAGGGTGATTACCAGGAATACCACGAAGAACAGCGGAGATACACCGACTGCCTGCACTGCAGGAAGAAGGATGGGAACCAGAATGAAGATTGCCGCTGTGGCATCCATGAACATGCCCACACAGATCAGGAACAGGTAAAGCACAAACATGATGACAATACGGTTGTCGGAAATACCTGTGATCATATTTGCCACTGCGCTTGGAAGTCCGTCCAGCTCAAAGATCAGTGATGCAGGCTTTGCCGCGATGGCCACAAAGAGGATCGTTCCTGTGGAACGGGCATTTTTGCAGATAATGCGGGGGATATCTCTCCATTTCAGGTTCTTATAAACATATACGGAAACCAGTATGGTGTAGACAACAGCGATCGCCGCACCCTCTGTGGGGGTATAAAATCCTGTATATACGCCGCCCAGCAGGATCACAGGTGTCAGCAGTGCGGGAATGGCACTTACAAATGCTTTGCCCAGACGCTTTCCCTGGAAAGGCGTACGGTCACCGATATTATGTTTTTTACAATAGAAGTAATTGTAAATCATGAATATAAGACCGATGATGATTCCGGGGATCAGTCCTGCCAGCAGTGCCTGTCCAATGGACACATTGGCTGTTGCCGCCGCGTTGATCATCAGGATACTGGGGGGAATCACTGACGCCAGCATGGAACCCGACAGGTTGATGGCTGTGGCATAATCCTTGGGATAGCCTTTCTTCTCCAGGGCATTGATACTCATCTTACCGATGGATGCGATGGCCGCTACAGAGGAACCGGACATACCCGCAAAAAGCATATTTACCACAACAGATACATGGCCCAGGCCTCCGAATATCCAGCCAACCATGGACTCCGCCAGATCATAGATCTTATCCGCAACTCCGCCTTCATCCATAAGGGAACCGCACAGAATAAACAGCGGGACCGCAACCATAATAAAGCTGTTCATAGATGTAAACATGGACTGTGCCGCCATGGAAAGAGGCAGAGAAGACATTGTCACAATTGTAAACACAGATGCCGCACCAAGGGAAATCGCAATGGGAACTCCCAGGAACATCAGCAGCATGAAAACCACCAATAACGTAATACTCATTACCATCTGCTGTCACCCCTCCTTCTCTTCTGTTTCTTTATCTTTTTTACTTTTTCCTGCAATCTCCACATTTCCGTGATATTCCATAAAGCTCTGCAGGACACCGATGATACCCAGCACACCGGCAATCGGCTGGCAAATGCCGATCAAATACATGGGAATCATAAGCGCTGTTCCCATTTCCTTCATCATGATCTGCTGCTGCACGACTTCCCATCCGTAAATGATCATGAAGCCGAAAAACAGAGTCACTATCACCGCATATAATATTTCGCTGAACTTTCTAAGCCATTTGGGTCCCTTTGCCACAAACAGGGTGACACGGGAAGATTCCGCCTGGTTAAAGCCTGCCGCCAGTGCCACGAACATCATCCACAGGAAGAGATACCTGCTGGTCTCCTCTGTCCAGGGAAAAGGATGTCCGATGACACGCCCGATGATCTGCACCAGGATCGTGAATATCATGCCCACCACCATAACGGCAAGGACTGCATTCTCCACTCCGTCGATCACATCAAAGAATCTGGACAGGGCTGTTTTCTTTCGTTCCATAAGAACACCTCCACCATTTTCTTAGTTTTTACCGCAGAATTTTGCTGTAGCATCGAACAGCTCATCGTCATCGATCAGTTCTTTAAACTTATCGTAGCAGGACTGGGATACTTTAACGAATTCCTCACGACCTTCGTCGGAAATGTCATTGTACTCCATGCCGTTGTCAAGCAGGGTCTGCAGGGCAGTCTCATCTTCTTTTTCCATAAAATCAACATTCCACTGCTGTACTTCCTCACCGGCCTTTGTGATGGCATCCTGCTGTTTCTCGGATAAACCTTTGAAAACTTCGCTGTTGATTCCTACCAGCCATGCGTCTGCCATATGGTCTGTTCCGGAGATGTATTTCTGTACTTCATAGAACTTGTTGGAGAAGGGAACATCCACCGGATTTTCCTGTCCGTCCAGAGTATTTAACTGAAGCGCATTATAAACCTCACTGAAGTTCATGGGTGTTGTCACCGCACCGCAGGCACCAAAGAATTCCACATACAGTGCATTATTGGGTACTCTGAGGACCATACCCTTTAAATCCTCCGGTTTGCTCACAGGGTTTTTGGAATTGGTGATCTTACGGAAGGATCTGGTCCAGCTTCCCACCGTGGTGATTCCCATATCGGAAACACGGTTCATCAGTTCTTTTCCTGTGTCGCTGTTCAAATAATCCAGAAGCTGCTGCTGGTCATCAAACATATAAGGTACGGATATCACATTATAACCCGGTTCAAAGCTGGCATATACGCTGCTTGCCAGGATCAGCATCTGCAGGGAACCTGCTGAGAGCTGTTTGATACCTGCAGCGGTATCACCGCCGTAGAGGGAACCGTTTCCGGAAACCGTGAATTCCAGAGTTCCGTCAGAATACTCACTGGCCCGGTCTGCGAATTCCTGTGCTGCCTGATATATGTAAGAGGATTCCGGGTCCGGAACAGCGATGGTGATTTTTGTCTTCTTTTCCGCTTTGCCTGAAGCATCTGTGCTTCCGGAAGCGTTTCCTCCGCATCCTGCCAGACCGGTACAGATCATTGCTGCTGTCATTATTGCTGCTAATACTCTTTTCTTCATTTTTCTTCTCCTTTTTTACTAATGTAAATTACTCCCAATCTTATATAATTCCTTAATCTGTGGATATAACTGTATATATACCTGATACCTTTTGTTGTAGATATCATCATGTGCCCGGCTGCTTCGGATAACTTTATATACTTTCTTCTCCACCTTATCAGCAGCTTCATAGACATCTTTGAAAATTCCGGCTCCCACTCCGGCAAGCAGTGCTGCGCCGATGGGGGCCATATCATTCATATCCAGAATCTTGATATCTTTTCCTGTGATATCCGCTTTGATCTGTGCCCAGGTCTCGCTCTTGGCACCGCCTCCGATGGAGGTGAATTCCTTGATTTCCCGGCCTGTAACACGTTCGGCGATCTCCGAGAGCTGTCTCAGTCCGTATCCGCAGCCCTCCATGACCGCCCGGTTCATTTCTTTTCTGGTGGTCTGCAGGGATATGCCGAAGAAGACGCCCCTGGCGTAAGGGTCCCAGATGGGGCTTCTCTCACCAAGCATGTAGGGAAGGAATACAAGGCCGCCGCTTCCCGGCTCTGCCATGTCGGCTTCCTCATTCATGAACCAAAAGGCTGTCTTATCTGTACCTATTGCCCTGTCCACCAGGTCCTGGCAGAAGTTGTCCCGGAACCATTGGTAGGAAGCGCCTGTGTGGGACAGTGCGCCCTGATAGATCCAGGTTCCCTCCACCACATGGCACCTGTTGATAAATCCCTTGTCGAATTTCGGCTGGTCCACGCAGATAGTAAGGACATTGGTGGTACCCACGGACTCACACACCTGCCCGGCTTTGGTCACGCCCGCCGCCAGAGTCGCGCAGGCTGTGTCACCGCCGCCGATAATAACCGGGGTATCTCTGGGAATTCCCATCCGGATCAGGTCGGGATGGATAAGCCCTCCCACAACGTCAGTGGAAGCGTGAAGCGGAGGCAGCTTCTCCATATCGATCCCAATCTTTTCACAGAGAACTTCGGACCACTGAAAGCCGCCTGTTGTCTCGAACAGATCCGTATAGGACGCATTGGAATAATCAATAGCAAAATTACCCGACATCCTCTGGGCCAGCAGTGTGTTTACATGACCGAAATATTTTGTTTTCTCATAAACTTCCGGCAGGTTCCGCTTGATCCACAGCATAGAGGTTCCTGACATGGCACCTGCCATGGCTGTGTTCGCCGTGATCTCAAAAAGTTTTTCGCGGCCCACGGCTTCCAGAATCATCTCCGCTTCCTCGGTGCTGCGCCTGTCTGAATATATGATGGGGTCTGTAAGCACCTCTCCGTTTTCCCCCAGGGCAGCCAGTCCGGGACACAGGCTGGAAATGCTGATTCCTGCCACCCGGGACATGTCAATGTTCTTTCCCTCCTGAAGCAGACGGATACATTTTAAATACGCTCTCCACATATCCTCTGTGTCGATCTGCGCATAATCCTGATTTGGCGTGATCAGCCGATATGAGCTGCTGCTCATGCCCAAAACCCTGGCCTGTTCGTCTATAATCGCTACTTTGATGCTGGTGGTTCCCACATCCACCCCCAATAAGTATCTATTTCCCATTTCATACACCCGTTTCGTTCTTTATTGGTTTTTCTTAGAATTCGCTGTAGTTTTTGTCATTTTCAAGCTGAGCTAAAAGCTCTTTTGCTTCTTTTACGCTGTATCCCTCATGGATAATGTAACGAAGAGCAATCACAAGTGCTGTCACATCTTTGTAATCCCATACGAATCTTCCCATGGTCACGCCGCCGACACCACAGTCCATAGCATCTCTTGTCATCTGCAGATAGTCATCCAGTGTCTTGCAGGCATCGCCGCCCTGGATAACGATACGGAAGGTGGAAGGTACGGTAGCCACTACTTTTGCCATGCTTTCCGGGTCACCTGTATAGGTTGTCTTGATGATATCCATACCCAGCTCACAGGCACTTCTCACGCAGTATGCAATGTTTTCCCAGGCTGTTCTGTCTTCCGGTTTTACGCTCTCTCCCTTGGGATATACATGTCCGATCAGCGGCATTCCTTTTCTCATACATTCCTCTGAAACCCTGCCGATGGCCTCAAACTGCTCGCCCTGGAAATCTCCCAGTGTCATGCATCCCATAGATACAGCGTCAGCGCCCATGCGGATGGCTTCATCTACAGTGCCGAAGATGGTGTCTTTGGTGGGGGCTACCGGGGAATAGTTGGAGATCTTCAAGAGCATTGCCACTTCGCCGGCGTGGTTCCACATGCAGTGTTCTGCGATTCCCTTTGTCAGTGTCATGGCATCCGGTCTTCCCAGAATGATCTTATCAATAGTATCCTGCACATGATGCAGTCCTGTCAGAGGTGCGATTCCCCTGGAAGTTGCATGGTCAACTGTGATTGCCATCATTTTGTTGCTCTTCGGGTTAACCAGTCTGCTCATTCTTACTTCTTTACCTAACATTGCCATAATTTTAATCTCCTTTTTTATCATAAAATATTGTAATTTTTCTGCTGCTGTTCACACGCTGCTGTGTGATCCTATGGTTCAATGATCACTTTCAGGCCCTGGCCGCTTTTGCACATCTCGTAGGCCTGCTGGAAATCATCAATTTTATATGTATGTGTTGCGATCTTATCCAGATTGATCTTGCCTGACATAACCATGTCCGCTGCTTCCAGATAATCAGCACGCTTATAAGCTGTACTGCCGTTGACCGTTATTTCATTATAATGGATGGTATTTACCTCTATGGTGCACTCGCCTGTTCCGGCAAAGCCTGCGAAGAGGTTTACAGTACCGCCTTTTTTACAGAGCTTCAAAGTGGAATTCACAAGTGCCGGTACGCCGATGGCCATAACGATCACATCTGCTCCCATGCCGCCGGTAGCTTCCTTGATAATCTGTTCCAGGTTCTCACTGGTGGGGTCTACCACTCTGTCTGCGCCCAGTTCAAGGGCAACCTGGCGTCTCATCTCGTTGGGTTCGCTGACGATCACCTGCTTTGCTCCGGCAATCCTGGAAAGCTGCATGTGCATCAGTCCGATCGGTCCGGCTCCTACTATCAGCACGGTATCATTGAATCCGGTACCGGCATTTTTAAGACCGCGGATACAGCAGGCCAGAGGTTCTATCAAAGCGCCTGCGGTGAAGGATACATGATCCGGAAGTTTGATGACATTGCCGCTCTTGATGGCGATCTCCGGAATCAGCACATATTCTTCAAAGCCTCCGTCAAACTCATATCCCACTGCCTTACGGTTCATACAGGCGTTTTCCCTTCCCGCCAGACAGGCCGGACAGGAGCCGCAGGGGATCACATTGGCGATGGAAACCTTGTCTCCTGCCTGAAATCCTGAAACATTCTTTCCCACCTCACTGATGACACCGCACATCTCATGACCGATCACGGACGGATAACGGACACCTTTTGTCTTGGTTCCTGCAAGAATCCGCATATCTGTTCCGCAGATCGCGGCTTTCTTCATCTCCAGAAGTATGTCATTATCTCCGATTTGAGGCTTCGGCAGATCTGTTGGTGCGAAATCATTCGGACCGTTCAAAACAACTGCTCTCATACTTTCTCACTCCTTTTTTTATCTTGATGACATCATAGCATGTTTAAAAATAATTTTCAATAGTATTTTTATTTTTTGTAAATTATTTTCAATTTAGGACTCTATTTTTGTCTATATTGCTGTATTTTCATTGTTTTTCATCTTTTTTCATCTTTGCAAAGGATTAAATAAAAATATTTTTCAAAAAGTATTCCACTTTATTTTCACATTATTTTTGTCTTTTCTGTAATTTTTTTTCAGTTACAGCCATAAAATCCCCATCTGACTGACCACCTGACAGCGTGCAGACCTGCGCAGTCATCCTGCTGTCCGGACCGGAGAGCCTGAACAAAAAACCGCTGCAGATCACAACGACCTGCAGCGGCATTCGATTTGTATTACCTGTTTACAATTTATTTTCTGAAGTGGCTTTTCTGGTTTTCTGGATAGCCATGTAGGAGTTTTCATAATCTTCAAAGGCTACGATTGCTACCAATGTATCTATCATGGCCAATTGTGCAATCCTTGTACTGACAGACTCTGACTGGAATATAGTCTCCTCTGCCGAGGAATACAGAACCGTATCCGCAATTTTGGACAGAGGCGTCTTTCCCTGACTAACCAGAGCCACCGTATCCGCTCCATTCTCTCTGGCGTTCCGCAGACAATTCATTACATTGTAGTTGCTTCCGCTGTGGGAAATGCCGAAGGCAAGCTCACCCTCCTCCATAAGAGACGATACCATAAGCTGCATATCCGCATCATCATAGACAAAAGCCCTGATGCCTATCTTCATAAACTTATGCTGAGCATCCCTTCCCACCAGAAGGCTGCCGCCGCTGCCGAAGAAAATCAGCCGCTTTGCACTGCGTATCTGGTCTGCCACCTTTGTCAGCAAAGGCAGGTCAATACCCGCAAGGGTCCTGTTTAATACATTTACCTCTGAGGCAAAGATTTTCCTGCAGATGGTCTCCGGATCATCTCCCTGCTCCAGGCTGGGATTAAAGTGCTTGTCCCTGGGCAGCACATCTCTGGCTGCATTCACCTTGAAGTCCTGGTACCCTTTATATCCCACACTTTTACAGAACCTCACCACAGACGCATCACTCACGCCTGCCTCTTCCGCAAGCTCTGTTATATTATAGTTCAGCACTTCCTCATAATGCTCCAGTATATAAGATGCCAGTTTCATTTCTGTATTGGTAAGCAAGTGCATTCTCCCCAAAATTTTTTCCTTGCAGCTTCCTCCTACCACAATCCACGCTCCTCTTTGAACTATTTTTACAATTTACAGAAAAATCATATCATATTTGAAAAAAATTTTCAACACCAATTTCTTTTTTACACATGCGCAGCTCAAACCCCTGTGTTCTTTTCTCTATGATTCCCATCCCGTAAGATCCCGTAACGTACTGATGATCTTCTCCATATCGATTGGTTTGGCAATATGGGCGTTCATGCCGGAATCCAGGGACTTCTTCACATCCTCTGAAAAGGCGTTGGCTGTCATGGCAATGATCGGGAGCTGGTCTGTATCCTCTCATCCGTTCATGACCGGCATGCGGATATCCATAAGGACCGCGTGATATCTCTCCGGATTCTCCCGCACCATATCCACTGCCTCTCTTCCGTTCACGGCCTGTTCCACCTGCGCTCCGGCCATACTGAGCAGCTCTCGGGCGATTTCCCGGTTCAGCTCATTGTCCTCGACCAACAGAACCTTCATATCCCTGAGGGGCGTTTTATCCAGGATATCTGTGACCTTTCTGTCTGTATCCGGCTTCTGGGAAACTGCATTCCTGTCCTGTAACTCCAGATACAGCGTCACTGTAAAACGAGTCCCTTTTCCCGGACTGCTGTGAACCTGCACATCACCCTGCATCATGCTGACAAGCCCTTTTACAATGGACATGCCAAGGCCGGTCCCCTGGATGTTCTTCACGCGCTCATCGTCGGCGCGCTCAAAGGGATCATAGACATGCTCCAGAAATCCCTCATCCATTCCGATGCCGTTATCCTCCACAATGAACTCAAATTTACCATAACCGCATATGTCAGACGCCTTCTCTCTGACGGCAATACCGATACATCCGCCGTCCGGGGTATATTTCACCGCATTTGTTATGAGATTCAGCAGGATCTGCCGGATACGGCCGGGGTCCCCCTGCACATTCCCGTGTATGATCTCATCTGTACATACGGTAAGCCTATGGCTCTTTTCCTCTGTCTCATGCCCGATTATAGTGCCGATATCACGCATCAGTTCCTGCAGGCAAATAGATTCCCGGGCAAGGATTATTTTGCCCGTCTCAATCCTGGTCATATCCAGAACTTCATTGAGAAGCTTCAGAAGATGCTCACTGGAAACACTGATCTTATCCAGGCAGTCCTGTATCTTCTCCGAATCCCCCGCATTTGCCTGGGCTATGGCGGTCATCCCCACAATGGCATTCATAGGAGTCCGGATGTCATGGGACATTCTGGCAAGGAAACTGGTTTTGGCCTCATTGGCAGTCCTGGCTGATTCGTAGG
>ENA-ORSX01002440-ORSX01002440.1-human-gut-metagenome-genome-assembly--contig:-NODE-2440-length-10428-cov-7.759086_pt1 | contig 10428 bp, 9 predicted proteins | sample MGYA00241904_ERZ509172 | MGnify/ENA primary metagenome ERZ509172 (study PRJEB26280, sample SAMEA2338795) | human gut metagenome | biome: human gut; feature: human-associated habitat; material: faeces...
ACACGGTTCATACCCGTGGTGTCGAGAGTTCAAGTCTCCCTTCCGCTACTTGAGAAGCTTTGGATTGTCAAGGCTTCTTTTATTTTGTCGCCGGGTATTTGCCTGCCAGGGCGTTTTATCCGTCTGAAATCTGCCAGGGAGGACACAAGCATCATGGAAAAGGAACAAATCTTTCAAAGAAACGCAGGATTTCTCGCGTTTTTTCTAAGCGGCATATGCGCCATCAGCAGCGGTGTGGTCGTAAGCATGCTTCAGGAGACCTACGGCTTTGCATACGGCATGACAGGGACACTGCTGTCCCTTATGAGCATAGGTAATCTGCTGGCAGGTTTTGCTTCCGGCATGCTGCCTGCGAAAATCGGAACCAAGAAAACAGTGGTGCTCCTGACAGCAGGCTATGGAGCCGGATATCTGATCATGGGATTTTCCGGATGGATGCTGGTTCTCATGCTGGGCTTTTTCCTGGTGGGCGTTGCCAAAGGAAGCACCATCAACACCTGCACCATCCTGGTGGCTGATAACTCCTGCGATCGTACAAAGGGTATGAACATCATGCACAGCTGCTATGCCCTGGGCGCGCTTTTGTGTCCTTTCTTCATCGGCGCGGCCATGAAGGCAGGAAATGCCATTCCCATGCTGGTGTTAGCTGCCTGCGGTTTCCTGCTGTGGCTGACCTTCTGTGTGACTCCCGCCGAAACAAAGGCCATGAAAAAGGACTGGAATATAGATAAAAGCTTCCTTAAAAGCAGAAAATTCTGGATGCTCACCGGTCTTCTGTTCTGCCAGAACGCGGCGGAAACCAGCGTAACCGGCTGGATGGTTACATATTTCAAGGGAAACGGCATCATATCAGGAGCTCTCAGTCCCTACACAGTGACCGTGATGTGGGGTGCCACCCTGATTGCCCGCCTGCTCATAGCATTTGTTATTCCTGTCAAAAACAGCTATTCTGCCATGATTAAGATGGGCATTGGCTGCATCATCTTCTATCTTGGCCTGATGATGGCCGGTACCCAGACCGCTGCCATTCTGCTGCTGTTCGCCTTTGCATTTGCCATGGCCGGCATGAATCCCACTGCCGTGGCCAGCGCAGGACGTATGACCAGCGCGGCCAGCATGGGAATTATGCTTCCGGCTGCCAGCAGCGGCGCTATCATCATGCCCTGGATTATCGGCATGGTGGCTGAACATGCAGGCATTGAAATCGGAATGGCTTCCAATATCATTCCCTGCGCAGGCATGCTTTTATTCAGCGTGGCAGTAAAACGTCTGAAAGAATAGGAGCCGTGAAGCCATGCTCTACGATAAGGATATACGGGAGCCTCTCTTTGATTTTCTGGAGGGGATGTACGGAAAAATACGTATTCTGGAAGAAAAACAGATGGGAAAATCCAGGGCGGATATCGTCATGGTCCTGCCGGACCTGGTGGCGGGAATCGAAATCAAAAGCGATGCCGACACCTATGTCCGTCTGAAACGCCAGGTAAAAGACTATGACCAGTTTTATGACAGAAATTATGTGGCGGCCGGCTCCAGCCATGCCCTGCACATCGAAGAACATGTCCCTGAATGGTGGGGAATCATCACCGTGGAGCAGGTGGACGGACAGGCGGACTTTTATCTTCTCAGGGAGGCCAGGCCAAATCCCGGGGTAAATCTCAGGAAAAAGCTCAGCATACTCTGGCGGCCGGAGCTGGCCCATATCCAGGAATTGAATGATATGCCTAAATATAAGGAAAAGAGCAAGCAATTCGTCATTGATAAAATCGCAGAAAAGATACCCGGGGATATACTGTCAAAGCAGATAAGCGATACCCTGTTTGAACGGGATTATAATGAAATCGAACATGTGATACAGGAATTTAAAAAGACCCGGACCGCTGGCACCAGGAAACGGCGCGCCGGGCGTACCCGAAAAGGCAGGTGTTCATGATACGCCTGCCTTTTCCTAATCCGCATTATATTGGTCTATATTACCTGTTCCGCTTTTCTATTCCGCCTTACCATCCAGATAATCCAGTATCTCCTGGGCATTGGTATCCGGCTTTACCTTTTCAAATACCTTCTCGATGACGCCATTCTCATCTATTACATAGGTGCTTCTCACCACTCCCATAGAAACCTTGCCGTAAAGATTTTTCTCCTTCCACACATCGTATGCCTGAATGGCAGTAAGCTCCGGGTCGGACAGGAGGATGAAGGGAAGCTCATGCTTGGCGGCGAAGTTGGCATGGGACTTCTCACTGTCCCTGCTGACGCCGATGACCTCCACGTTCCTCTGTTTAAATCCAATGTACGCGCCTGCAAATGCACATGCCTCCCTGGTGCATCCGGGCGTGTTATCCTTTGGATAAAAATACAATACCACCTTCCGGCCAAGAAAAGAAGACAGGCTCACTTCCTTTCCGTCCTTATCTTTTAATGTGAAATCCGGTGCCTTTATCCCTGCACTTAACATGTCTCATTTCCTCCTTACGCAATCTGCCGGATTCTTTGAACGCGAGCCGGCCTATGAGATTATATTATTGCAGGTATCCGTGCTTGTCAAGGACTCCTCTAACGCATTATGATTTCCTTGAATCTGCGGACAAATTCCTCAGCCTTTATATCCTTTGCACACTGCACATTCTGTCTGCTGTTTCCCACTCCTATCTTCCATGTATTAAAGGTGGTGCCTCTGGTATGCTGTCCGTGAAGCTCCACATGGATGTCTTCCCCCTGATAGGTTATGATGTCTTTATCGTACACCGCAAAAACAGCCATGGGGTCGTGCAGGAAGGTGTGGCGTCCCCGGTTCTCGTAATAGCATGTGAGCAGGTCTGCCAGCAGCTCCACTTCCGGTTTTTTGCTGTTTCGGAACATGGTTACCAATTGGTCATTCACCTGGCATCTGGTGGTCACATCCAGTCCTATGGCCCGGATGGGTACACCGGAGGAATAGACGATATGGGCTGCTTCAGGGTCGCAGAGAATGTTCCACTCATTGTAATGCATATAGTATGCGCCGCCCATCATCACGATTTCCTTGATTTTCCCCTTAACCTCCGGGTGCTTGCAAAGCAGGACCCCCACATTGGTCAGCGGGCCTATGGTGACCAGGGTTATGTCCCCCTGTGACGCAGCCAGGCTCCTGCGCAGATATTCCACCCCATCCATGTCCTTCCGGTACTCCAGCTCTTCCATTCCTGCCAGAAGCTGTATGGGCACCGTCTCCACATCCGCCTCTGCCACCAGCGGATGCCCTATCCCTGCGTACACCGGTATGTCGGTCCTGCCCATGAGCTGCAGAAGCCTTACCGCAATCTGCGCCCTGGCCGCCGTGTTCCGAAATACTGTGGTGATACCCATAACCTCCAGCTCTTCCGATTTAAGGGCCAGACAGATAGCCAGTGCGTCATCTGCATCGTCTCCTATATCCGTGTCAATGATTACCTTAATCTTATCCATATTCTTCTCCTTTTTCATAACAGTTCACACAGCACCTATTTTTTACAATCGTTTCATTCCTTCATACCCGATGTACTGATTCCCATTTTATAATATTTCTGCAGTGGGAAGAAGAACATTAACGGCAGCACCGTGGTGACCACGGAAGCTGCAAATATCTCCCCCCACAGAGTTCCGTTTTCCTGCTGGAATACAGACAGGGCCACCTGTACAACCCGCACCTCCGGGGCATTGGCAGCAATCAGAGGCCATACAAAGGACTGCCATTGATAGAAAAATATAAGCAGGCCCGCGCTCACCATAATCGGCTTGGTCAATGGAATATAGATTTTCGTAAACACAGCCAGCCAGCTGGCTCCGTCTATCCGGGCCGACTCAGCCAGGCTGTCCGGTATTTCCTCAAATGCATTTTTAAATAAAAAGATATATGTACCGTTGGCAACAGCCGGAAGGATAAGCGCGCTCTTGGTGTTTAGCATGTTAAGCTGATGGCACAGAGAATAAAGCGGTATGGCAATGGCCTCAAAGGGTATCATCATGGTAAGTATAACCATAAGAAACAGCACATGCTTGCCCCTGAACCTGAATTTTGCAAATGCAAACCCTGCCAGCGCATTGAGGGCCAGCCCCAGGACAACGGTTACCGCGCACACCACCACTGTATTAACAAGCGGCTTCATGAACTCATAATCAACAAACAGACTCCGAAAGGATTCCAGGGATATATGTCTGGGAATAAAGGTGGACAGCGAGAAGGGCGAAGCATATTTAAATATCTCCTCACTGGGCCTGATAGACGACATAAAAGAGAAAAATACCGGCAGTACAAGAAATACGGCATAAAACAGCATCAGCCCATACTGCACGGTTCCAAACAGAACATGTTTGACAGTCCGCTTTTTCATATTTTTCCTCCTCTTTCTTAATGCTTGGGCTTCAGAACTTTCATCTCTACCATGACCACTGCAAATGACACCAGAAGAATCAAAGTCACAATGGCATAGGAACGCCCGAAGTCTGCATAGATAAACCCTGATTTATACGCCTCATACATCATCAGGTTTGTGGACATTTCAGGGCCTCCCAGGGTGATCATGTACATGGGAACAAACATCAGCAGGTTTGCCACCGTGTTAGAGACAAATACAAACATCATGGACCGCCGTATCAGTGGCAGTATAATATCCCACACTGTCCTGAATCCGTTGGCCCCGTCGATTCTGGCTGATTCAATCAGGGATTCGGATACCTCCTGAATGCCGGACAAAAGATAAAGCATCCAGTAACCGCAGCCCTTCCAGATACAGATAAGGATGACTGACATCATGGACTGTTTCGGGCTGGTAAAAAAGGGCTGGGCCGGCATTCCGAACATCATGAGTATGCTGTTGACCACGCCCTGATTGGGATTCAGTAATATATTCCATATCATACAACCGGAAGAAAGGGCTATGGCTATGGGCATCATGAATACAGACCGGAACGCGCTGTTAGCCCTGCCCGGTACGCGCACCGACAATGCCAGCAGCAGAGAAATCAGAATCTGCAGGGGCGTGGTAATGAGATTGAAAATAAGGGTCACCTTCAGCGTTTTATAGAAGGTGGGGTCTGTAAACAGCGCTGTGTAATTATCCAGGCCCGCAAAATACGTTTCCCCCCGCAGAAAGGATTCCGCAAAAAAACTTCCGGCAAAGGATATGATGATGGGGTAAATCTTAAAGATGAAAAGCAGGAGCATTGCCGGTGCAAGAAACAGATAGGGTTCCCATGCTCCGGGCCGTTTTTTAAGTTTTGCTGGCTCCATGGGCCGACCTCCTCCTATTTAAGGAGAACGTATCCGTTAGGCCGGATACGTTCTTCCAACGTCAACTTATGCCGTTTTAGCTACTTTGTGTACTTTTTCAGGATATCATCAATCCTGGCCGCGGATGTATCCAGAGTAGTCTTTACATCTGCTCCGTTTCTTATATCCTCAATGGCTGCATTTACAACATCCGACCACTCGTTGTATCCGGGAGTCTTTGGCCTTGATACAGAATAATTCTCCAAATCGCTGGCCAGCAGGGCGTACACTTCATGGTCCGGGGCAGAGGCATCCGTAATCCGGGCAATCCGTTCCATATTAGCCCCGATATTATTCTGGCTGTCCAGGAATATGCCGCTCCCCTCTCCCACGGTAATATACTTGATGAATTCAGCCGCCTCTTCCTTGTGTTTTGAATTGGCATTGATGCCTATGTGCCAGGAGTCGCACCCCACTGCGGGCACGCCGCCCTCAAAATAAGGCACCGGACACACGCCTACATTGATTCCCTTTCCCTTGGCTCTGGCGTAGCATACCGGGTCTCCCCATGTAAATGCCACCTTTCCTGTCTCGAACATTTCCCTGGCCTCATTGGTGTTCACTCCCTTAGGGGAAACCCCGTATTTATTAAACAGGTCCTGATAAAAGGTCATGGCTTTTACGCTGGCCTCTGAGTTCAGATATCCGGTGGCTGTCAGGCCATCCTCGCTGAGCCAGGCAGCTCCCAGGGAATTAGCCAAAGGCATTACATTCCATACGCGGTTAATCTGGTCACCGATTATGCCCCAGCATGTGGTGGTACCGTTTTCCACCTTTGTAACCTGCCGGCAGATATCCAGACACTCTTCCCAGGTCATGCGCTTATCTGTCTCATAGGCGGGATACGGAATATTGTTTTCGTCCAGAATGTCCTTATTATATACCATAATCATGCCGGACTCCCTTTTGGGCGCCGTCATAACTTTTCCGTCATAAGCAGCTGCATTGAGTCCTGTCTGGGTAAAAACCTTATCCAGTTCATCCCTGCTCATGTAGTTTTCAAAAGGCTCCAGATATCCCCTTACCGAATAGGAGGTCACAAGAGGCGCATCCACATTCAGCACATCAAAGTCGCTTAACTTGGATTTCATCTTTACTTCAACCATCTCGATCATCTGGTCAAAGGGATATGATTCTGTCTTTACCTTGATTCCGGGATGGGATTCCTCAAACTTCTGTATAATCTCCTTACCCACATCCCCCTCCCACACATCTGCATGGGAATTCAGATATACGATTTCCACAGGTTCCCCGCCCTGCGCCTTTTCCTGGCTGTTCTCCGGCGTCTTTTCCGCCTGGACAGCGCTGCTTTCTGTCTGCTGGCTCTTTGAAGAACACCCTGCCGCAGAAAAAACCATAGCTGTTACTAATCCAACCGCTGCTAACTGTTTAAACTTCATAATATGTCCCCCTAGTCATTGCTGATCCTTCTGTTTATCACACACTGCTGCAAAATACGTCATTGTTCTTTTTTATAAATTATGCATAATTTATTTTGACTTTATATATTAATTATATATATTTTGTCACTCACAACAACCGGGTCAAATTATGATTTTGTGTAATATTTTACTATCTCCCTGTTTACTCCCAATCCCACTGTACAATTCTACCCTTTATTCCTGTATTCCGTAGGTGTCATTCCCACCCTTTTCTTAAACAGATTGCTGAAATACTGGGAATCAGAAAATCCCACCATATACGCCACATCATTTACCCTGTATCGGATATCCAAAAGCAGTTCCTTGGCTCTGTCAATCCGATACGCCGAAATATAATCCGTCAGATTCTTATTGGTGTGGCGTTTAAACAGTTCGCACAGATAATTGGGCGAGATATACAGTTCATCCGCCACATCCTTTAATGTGATTTTCCGGTTATAGTTTGAGGCAATATACTCCTGCGCCTTCGCGATAAGCTGATTTCCCGGCTGCTTGTCCCTGGCCGGCCCTGTTTTCAGGGTCCGGCCCAGTTTTTTCTCAATCTGCCTGAGCGTATCTATTAACTCCAAAGGGTTGGTAGGTTTTGTCAGATATCTGGTCACTCCCAGCTCTATGGCACGCTGGGCATAGGAAAAGTTAGTGTATCCGCTTACTATGATTACATCCACCTCAGCATTAACCTCCCTTATCTTATATATCAAATCCAGACCCGACATGCGGGGCATCTTAATATCGGTGATAATTACATCCGCCTGCCCGCCCTTCAGATATTCCATGGCGGCTGCGGCCTCCTCAAAGCTTCCGGCCACGGTCCATTCTTCCAGCCCTTCAACCAGCCTGCACAGTCCGTTTCTTATTTTCGGTTCATCGTCCACAACAATCGCTCTCATGTCATTTCCTCCCTATGAATTGCCGGGTATGCAGAAACGGATGACCGTTCCTTCGCCCAACCGGCTCTCTATCATAAGCCCAAACTCTTCCCCATAGTAAAGCCGGATTCTTTTATTTACATTTTCCACGCCTATGCTTCTGTGGTCCATCCGCATTTCTGTGGTACCATCCCTCAGCCGCTTCAATTGTTCTTCATCCATGCCAGCCCCGTTATCGCTGACCTCCAGCCAGCATCCCCCATCCTCCTCACGTTCATATACCCTTATGCTCACCTTTCCTCCTGTTTCAATTCCATGGATAATGGCGTTTTCCACCAGAGGCTGTAAAATCAGCCTGGGAACCTGAACAGATTCATACTGGTGCGGAATATCAATCTCATATTCCAGTTTATCCTCCATCCGCTCCTTCTGAATCAGGAGATAGTTTGATACATGGCGGATTTCCTCCCTGAGGGCCACGGTCCTGGAGGACCTGCTGATTGCATATTTCATCATCTCACCCAGGGACACCACGATACCGCTTATCTCATATTCCTTTTTTTCCAGCAGCATCCAATTGATGGTATCCAGGGTATTATACAAAAAATGGGGATTAATCTGTGACTGCAGGGCTTCCAGCTCCGCATTTTTCTGGGCCAGTTTTTCCTGATAGACCTCCTTTATGAGCATGTCAATTTTGAAAACCATATAGTTGAATGTCTCCATGAGGCGGCCCATTTCATCCGAGCGCTTATTGTCTATGCGGTAATCAAAATTTCCCTGCTGCACCTCCCTCATGGCTTCAATCAGCTTCTTCACCGGGGCCGTGATGGCCAGCGACACTACCAGAAGGCAGACCAGAATCAGCAGGTTGCACAGAATGATGCTGAGCAGGATGGAGTGGTTCAGGCTCTGCACCTGGGCTGAGATATCAGAATACGGCACCATGGTATAAATCTTCCACCCGGTTGCCTCATTTTCAATAACTGACAGCGCCATACGCTCCTGTCCCACCATCAGTTCCTTTGATTCCCCGCCCCGGTTCTCCATGGCGCAGACCGCGTCTATGACCTGGGAAACCGTCTTTTCATCCCCTGCAATCAGTCTTTGGTTCTGGTCCAGCATAAAGGTCATCTGATGGGGAAATGAGGCATTCTCCGTATGCAGGATGTCCAGAAATGTATCCGGGTTCAAATCCATGATCAGTACGGCAATCACCTCCTGATTGTAAAAATCCGTAATGGGTTCCACCATGGTAAGGACCTTTTCCGGTCCGGTGATTCCCTCCATATAAAAAAGCAGGTTGTCCTGAAGTCCAAGCCATACCGGCTGGCCTCCGTGCTCTGAAGCCGCCTCGTAGTACTTGGAAGACACCAGGTCAAAATCCTGCAGCCTGTAATAATCATAGGTGCTGTACAGGATATTGAAACGGTCGATAATCATGATATTATTCAGCGGTTCAAACGAAAGAACAAGGGAGGAAAAATACTCAGCTATATTGCGCTTGCTGCGCCCCACCTGAAGGTAGTCCTCACCGCTGTGGATATTATTCCGCACAATCTGGCTGGTGGCCGTACTCTGTCCCAGCTGTGTCATGTAGGAAACCTTATCTGTGACACTGATATTGATTTTCTCCAGCATGTTCTCCATCTCATTTTTCTTGTTATTAAAAATAAGGCTCCTTGCATGGCTGTAGGCAAAATAGCCCATGATACCGCCCTGAAGAATCCCGATGGTTATGAATACAATCATGATTTTTGCACGGAATGATAACTGTTTCACGCCCTGTCCCCCCTGTGACCATATTTTTTCTATCATATCATGGATATTTTGGGATTACAAATCCCGAGGGGGGATATGATGTACCGGCTTTTGGACAAAAAAGCAGCCCCGGTCAAATCAGACCAGGACTGCGTTTTTAATCCAAACTGCATTTATACTCTTATATTGTTATGACCAAATACTCCCCTGTCATCTGTCGCACCGCATATCCTGTTATCCCTCTATTGCGCCGCGTTCTTCTTAAGCATCCCCAGAATCACGCATCCGGCCGCTGCTCCCACAACCACCGCAGCCAGATACATAAGGGGATTTCCAATGGTGGGAAGGACGAAGATACCTCCATGAGGCGCCCTGAGGGTACAGCCAAATGCCATGGAAAGCCCTCCTGCAATCGCAGAACCTATGATACAGGAAGGAATCACGCGCAGCGGATCCTGGGCCGCAAAGGGAATGGCTCCCTCTGTGATAAAGGACAGGCCCATTATATAATTGACAATACCGGACTGGCGCTCCTTTTCCGTAAACTTCCTCTTAAAGAAAGTGGTGCACAGGGCAATGGCAATCGGAGGCACCATACCGCCTGCCATGACAGCGGCCATGACCTCAAAGTTGCCCTCTGCCAGCTGTGCGGTTCCGAACACATACGCTGCCTTGTTAAACGGACCGCCCATATCAATAGACATCATGCCGCCTAATACCATCCCCAGCACAATCCGGCTGGTGCCGCCCATTCCGTTCAGGAAGTGGGTGAGGGCATCGTTAATCATACCCATATATGGGTTGATGAATGTAGTTACCACTGCGGCCAGGAAGATACCGATAACCGGATAGAGAAGCACCGGCTTGATGCCTTCCAGCGACTTTGGCAGCTTTGAGAAAAGCTTTCTTAAGCCCACCACAATATATCCGCCTACAAAACCTGCAAACAGAGCGCCCAGGAATCCTGCGTTCACATCGCCGCCTGCCGGGTTGGCAAAGGTGGATCCCATCTTGGCAATCAGTCCTGCCACCAGGCCCACTGCCAGGCCGGGACGGTCCGCGATAC
>ENA-ORSX01002441-ORSX01002441.1-human-gut-metagenome-genome-assembly--contig:-NODE-2441-length-10420-cov-2.800193_pt1 | contig 10420 bp, 8 predicted proteins | sample MGYA00241904_ERZ509172 | MGnify/ENA primary metagenome ERZ509172 (study PRJEB26280, sample SAMEA2338795) | human gut metagenome | biome: human gut; feature: human-associated habitat; material: faeces...
TCTCCAGAGCCTACCTCAGCCAGGAATCCATTGAGGCAACGCTGCTCATTGCAGCCTAATTTCATATTACACGAGCCCTTTTTGCGAACATCCCTTGACGCGGTCCGTTGCATGCTGTTGCAAACGGATGCAGCAAAAAAATCCCACTTGTCTTCATTGTATGATGAAACAAGTGGGATTTTATATATTCATTGGCAGCATCGTTGATGCTGGGTATTTTTACTATGCAGAGCGGGGGACGCATATAACCGGATAATACGTGCTGTAAACGGTTTGTTTTCACTGTGCGTACCGGCAGTTCAGTATCGTTTAACAATCGGTGCAGGAGAAGGCTGACTGTTTTTATCACATGGAATTCAAAACGACTATATCGCCTTCGCAAAGACGGGTCTGTCCATCTGGCAGGATCAAGTCACTGCCGCGCCGGATGAGGATGATCAGCATATCGGATGGAATGTCAAGTTCGTATAGTTGTTTGCCGCACCACCGGTGAGAAAGTGTGATGGTGACTTCTTTCAAACGGATATCATTGTCATCCTGATAAGCAAATGCACTTAATACGAGGATATCATTCTGCTCAATTATCGTATCACCCTTGGGGATCAGGTTTTGACCGGTTCTTTTGAGGAATACCAATAGGGTCTCGGGCGGCAGTGAAAGCGCCTGTACGGATTTCCCGATCCATGGATGACCGCTCTTGATCGGTAAACTGATGTAATGGATATCGATCTCATCTGTGTAATCATTAAAGGTCATCAGTACATTACCGCTTTTGTTGATCATTCCGGCTTTTTCGGAAAACCAGGGCAGCAGACTGCCCTGAAGCAAAAGTGATAACAATACAACGCAGAAAACCATGTGAAACAGATCGGTTTGCAGCGGAATATCACGGACGAACACCATAATGGCAAACACGATGGAGGCGGCGCCACGCAGTCCGGCCCATGAAATGACCGCCTGTTGACGGAAAGGTACATGAAGCGGCGTCAGCAGAAGAAAAACGGACAGGGGACGGGAAATGAAGGTGAGAACAAAGGCAATCACCAAAGCAGGCAGCCATACCGCTGCAAGACGCGAGGGAAAGGACAGCAGGCCGAGGATGAAGAAAATCATCATTTGCATCAGGCTGGTCAGTCCGTCAAAAAAATTGACCAATCCTTTTTTGTTTGGCATGGGGGAATTGCCTAAAATAATACCGACCAGGTAAGCGCTTAAATAGCCGTTCCCGCCGATGTATGTAGGCAAAGCGTAGGATAACAGAGCAACAGCCAGCATAAACACGGCATCAAAACCGTTGATCTCGAAGGTGAAAAACTGCAAAAACCAACGGGCAGCCAATGCGATCAGTGCACCGGTCAGCAGTCCAAAGCCCAACTGGTCGGCGGCAAGTGTTAAAACACCGCGCGCGGAAAGAGCGGAATCGGATTGCATGATGGAGAGCAGGATCAGAGTCAGCGTATAGGCAAACGGATCGTTGCTGCCGCTTTCGACCTCCAGCAGGGAATCCGTATTGTATTGCAGGGAAAGACTGCGTGAGCGCAGCACATAAAAGACGCTGGCGGCATCGGTCGAGCTCAGTACGGCACCAATGAGCAGACCTTCTATCAGACTGAAGTGCAGCATCAGATGACAAAAAAGACCGGTGATCCCGGCTGTCAGGATGGTGCCTGCGGAAGAGAGTAATGCGGCCTTAGCAGCAACCGGCCGGGCGATATCCCAGCGGGTGCCGAATCCGCCATAGAACATGATGCAGATTAGAGCGAGGGTGCAAATGTTTTCGGCAAATGGAAAGTCGTCAAAAGCAATTTTGAACAGACCTTCCGAGCCGAACAACATCCCCAGAAGGATAAAGGCAAGCAGCATGGGGATACCAAAGCGGCTGGTAATTTTGTTGCTGAGAATACAGATAATGATGACAACAGCGCCAAGAATCAGTGACTGAGGCAACGGATAACCTCCTGACAAGTTGATTGATGTTCTGATTGCTTTGCAGCAAGGGAAAAAGAACACCTGTAATCATTATTATACTGGAAAGTTTGGTGATCATGCAATGGGAAGGGGGAATAATGTATGATTCTTGACGAGATGTGAACGGAAATCAGTCAATAAAAGCAACGCACCGACCCTGCCATGCGGCGGATTGGTGCGTTGCTTTGTGGAATATGGTCATTGTGCGTGCGAGGCGATCACATCGTTCATATCGTACATGCCGGGCTGCTTGCAGCCAGCCATAAAGACTGCTGCATCCACTGCACCGGTCGCAAATACTTCGCGGGAAAGCGCTGTGTGCTTGATCTCGATGATCTCATCCCGGCCACAGAACAAAACAGAATGTTCCCCTACGATCGTGCCGCCGCGAATGGCGGAAATACCGATTTCATGTGCAGGGCGTTTTTCGCGGCGTTCGTGCCGATCGTAGACATATTCTGCTGGGTAGGGAAGGCCAGAGGCAACAGCATCCGCCAGCATGAGCGCAGTCCCTGAGGGGGCATCCAGCTTTTGGTTGTGATGCTTTTCGATGATCTCAACATCGTATTGGTCGCCCAGCACAGCAGCGGATTTGCGCAAAAGTTCGCTCATCAGGTTGATGCCGATCGACATGTTGCCGGAACGGAACACAGGAAACGCAGCAGATGCTGCGCGGATCTTCTGCAGCTGCTCCGGAGAGTGGCCGGTCGTGCAAATGATAAGCGGCGTATGGTGCTGCTCGCAATAGGACAGCAGATGCTCTGTGCTGGATGCGTTGGAAAAGTCGATGATCACATCGCATGAACCTTGAAATTCAAATGGATCGGAGAATATCGGAAAATCCGCATATTTTGCGGTATTGATGTCAAATCCCGCAACAATCTGCATGTTATCCCGTCCTGCGACTATATCGGTGATCACGTGTCCCATCCGCCCGTTACAGCCGGAAAGCGCAATATTTAACATCTTTTCAAAACTCCTTAATTAAAGCGGGATTAGATTTTGCAGCCGGCCTTTTCCAGTTCCTTTTTGATACGTGCAGCATGTTCCTCACTGGCTTCTACCAGCGGAAGGCGAAGTGCACCGACGTTCCAGCCGAGGATCTCCATCGCTTTTTTTACAGGGATAGGGTTGACTTCACAGAACAATGCGTCGATCAGATCGTGATATTTGAACTGCATTTGTGCAGCTTCGGGGTAGCGGTTTTCAAAGCAGAGCTGGGTCAAATCATGGGTTTCCTGCGGCGCCACATTGGACAGCACTGAAATAACACCCTTGCCGCCAAGCGCCATCAGCGGAACGATTTGATCGTCGTTGCCCGACCATACGTTGAGGTCATCGCCACATTTGGCCATCGCAGCAGCCAGCAGGCTGAAATCACCCGATGCCGCCTTCAAACCGTTGATGTTGGGATGCTGTGCGAGCTGATACAGTGTATCGGCCGTAAAGCAAACGCCGGTACGGCTGGGCACATTGTACAGGATGATCGGCAGATCACAGCAGTCAGCAATTTTGGTATAGTGGGCGAGCAGACCACGCTGGGTGGTTTTGTTGTAGTAGGGGGTGACAGATAAGCCGCCGTCCGCGCCGCATTCCTGTGCGAAACGGGTCAGTTCGACCGCATAGGCAGTATCATTAGAGCCTACGCCGGCGATAACGGGGACACGGTGATTGACGTATTCACAGCACCAGGCAACCGCCTCGCGGTGCTCCTTGTCGTGCATTGCGGATGCTTCGCCGGTCGTACCGCACACGATGATCGCATCCGTACCGTGTGCGATCTGGTGGTCGACAATGCGTCCGAACTCTTCATAATTTACTTCACCGGTTGCGGTGAACGGTGTGACAATGGCGACACCAGCGCCGGTAAAAACAGGATTTTTCATAAGACAGTGACCTCCTTAGCGGTCCATATAGCCTTCGGCACAGAGCAGTTCTGCCATCAGGACAGCACCGCCGGCTGCGCCGCGCAGGGTATTGTGCGACAGGCTGACAAATTTATAGTCATACAGGGCATCCTCACGCAGACGGCCGATCGAGACGCCCATACCGCCTTCCAGATCTCGATCCAAGCGGGTCTGCGGACGGTTATCCTCTTCAAAATAGGTCAGGAAATGTGCGGGGGCGGAGGGAAGATGCAGCTCCTGTGCGCGGCCCTCAAAGCTGCGCCACCGTGCGATCATCTCTTCCTTGCTCGGCTTGTTTTTGAACTTGACAAAGGCTGCCGCCATATGGCCGTCCGAGCAGGCAACGCGCAGGCACTGCGCGGTGATGACCGGGCTGACGGCAGGCTCGATGTGATCCCCCTCGATATGACCCCAGACCTTCATCGGCTCTTTTTCGCTTTTTTCTTCCTCACCGCCGATAAAGGGGATGACATTATCAACCATTTCCGGCCAGCTTTCGAAGGTTTTGCCTGCACCGGAAATCGCCTGATAGGTACAGACAGCAACTTCGGTCGGCTCAAAATCCATCAGGGCGGACAGCGCGGGTACATACGACTGGATCGAGCAGTTGGACTTGACTGCGATAAATCCGCGCTTCGTCCCCAAACGCTTGCGCTGTGCGGGGATGATCTTGGCGTGATCGGCGTTGATTTCCGGAATGATCATCGGAACGTCGGGCGTCATACGGGGGGCGGGGATGCTTGAGCCGACCGGGCACTCGAGCTTGGCATACGTCTCCTCCAGCGCACGGATCTCTTCCTTTTTCATATCAACTGCGCAGAAGATAAAGTCAACCTGCGCGGCAATCTCCTCTGCGTCTGCCGTTGCATCATACATGACCATGTTTTTGTATTTGTCCGGCATAGGAACAGCCATTTTCCAACGACCCTCACAGGCTTCGGCATAGGTTTTGCCGCGGTTGCGCGAGGAAGCAGCCAGTGCTACTACTTCAAACCACGGGTGGTTTTCCAGCAGCAGGGAAAATCGCTGGCCAACCATACCGGTGGCACCGACAATACCGACTTTGTAGTGATTCATGTTGATCATATCCTTCCCAAAAGGTTTTCTAACGGTTTCCGTTCCAATACAAATGCAGCAAAGAAAAATACCGGTTGAAAAACCGGTATGATCTATACTATAATAGAAAATACGGACGTGCCGTACGGTTCTAAACAGGATAGCTCTCCACCGGCATTTTCTGCTGATGACAGACGCAGGGATATTATCCGCAGCATCCAGCAGGGCCTTGCCGCAACAAGAACCGGCTTCGGCGGAAGACCCTTTCTCGGCTAATTCACGGGTTTACGGACCCTCCCAGACCGATACTGATGAATTCCGCGCCTCTATCTGTATCTGTACTTTTCTTTATTATTGTAAAGTAAGGTCATATGTTTGTCAAGAGAGGGCGGGAAAAATAACAGGAGGATGATCAAATGAAAAGAATCCTATCTCTGCTGCTTTGTGCAGCAGCATTATGCGGCTGCCTGCAGACGGCGCCGGCCGCGGCAGCGAATGAGGATACCATTCTGCGTGTTGGATTGACGGTAAGCGGCTCCAGCTCCTTTGCCGACCCAAAACTGGAAAATGTAACCGGATACGCATCCGGTTATACGGCAGGTGTGATGAACGGCACCGCGTTTTCGGGCAGCAAGACAATTACGGCAACTCAGTTGACCATTCGCCTGGTAGATGATGCGTTTCAGATCAGCGATACGGCATCGGGCAAGGTGTTGTATACAACGGCGAAAGGGGCAGACCATTTGGCGATCCAGCCCAAAAGCACGCTGACATGGTTTAAGGGATATCGCTGGCAGGGCAGCTTTGTTTATCGCCGTGCCGGAAATGGTAATCTTACTGTTATAAATTATGTTGGGCTGGAGGATTATGTGAAGGGCGTGCTGCCATACGAGATCGATCCGGACTGGCCGGCTGAGGCGCAAAAAGCGCAGGCGGTTTGTGCGCGTTCGTTCGCACTTGGTACTCATAAACATACTGCCAGCGGATACGATCTGTGCAACACAACGAATTGTCAGGTGTATTTAGGGGCAAATAAAGCAACAGCGGCTTCCAATGCGGCGGTAAATGATACCCGCGGTCAATATCTGACCTATCAGGGCAAGCCTGTCATCGGTTACTTTTTCTCTTCGGATGGCGGTGCGACCGAGGATGCGGTCAATGTCTGGGGCGGAGATTATCCGTATTTGAAGGGGAAAGTGGATCCGTACGAGGGAAAAGTGGATGAGTGGAGCGTTACCCTGACAGCAGAGGAAGTTAGGAAGAAACTGATCAGCGCAGGTTATACCATCGGTACGGTCGCAAAGGTCGAGGTGACCAAGCGCACAGCAACGGATAATGTAAACGAAGTGACAGTGACCGATACGGATGGCAAGACGGTTACCATCCAGCGCGATAAGGTGCGCACGGTATTTGGTTTGAAGAGCATCCGCTACACGATCACTCCGCATCAGACCAAAGCAGTGAAGACGCTTCCGGTGAGTGCGGCACTGCAAAAAATCGTTCCTTCAGTACATCAGATTACCTTGGACGGCAAAAAGGTCACTCCGCAGGGCTGGAATATCGGAGGCGAGAATTATTATAAGCTGCGCGATATTGCTTATATCATGAATGGTACGGGCAGCCAGTTTAATGTGGGTTGGGATAACGCAAAAAATTGCATTTCCCTGTTTGCCGGACAGGCATATCAGCCGGTCGGTGATGAAATGAGTTCATCTGCTTCGTCAGCGGTCAAAACCTATATGCCTGCGACGGCTTCGATCGTGCTGGACGGCAAAGATATTCAGCTGACCGGTTATCATGTAAACGGCAATAATTATTATCGCGTGCGTGACATGGGGAAGGTGCTGAACTTTACGGTGGATTTCGATCCAGAAAGCGAGATGGTGCTGCTGTGCAGTGCCGATCAATCCGGGCAGCCAGTTCAGCCTGAACAACCGGAGCAGTCGGATACTCCCGCGGCCAGCTATACTTTTACCGGTTCGGGCTGGGGGCATAGCGTGGGCATGAGCCAGTGGGGTGCCTATGCGATGGCCAAGCAAGGTTTTACTTACGAGGATATTTTGAAATTTTACTTTACCGGTATTTCCCTTGCCGGATAACCCGTTAGAAAAAAGGAGGAGTGGCATGGCGCTTTCCAACCGAAGTGCGTGCCTGTATGGATGAAGAAAAGTGATTTTTATTTTGATTTGCCTGAGCGCCTGATTGCGCAGCATCCGTTGGAGCAGCGGGATGCGTCGCGCTTGCTGGTGCTCAATCGGGCAGACGGTTCCGTGACCCATCGTCATTTCCGTGACTTAATCGAATATGTGCAGCCGGGTGACTGCATCGTATTCAATAACTCCCGCGTTATTCCGGCGCGGCTGATGGGGCATGCAGTGGGACGAACGACGCCTATCGAGGTGCTGCTGCTGACCGATAAAGGCGATGGCTTGTGGGAGTGCCTGACCCGCCCGGGACGGAAAACGCGTGAAGGTGTGGAGCTGACCTTTGGCGATGGAATGCTGACTGCAACGGTGGAAAAAGTGCAGCCAGATGGCAACCGTCTGATCCGTTTTCACTACGAGGGGATCTTTTTGGAGATTCTGGATCAACTTGGTACGATGCCGCTGCCACCCTATATCAAAGAGAAACTGGAAGATCAGGAGCGCTATCAAACGGTTTACTCCAAAACACCCGGATCGGCGGCTGCGCCGACGGCAGGGCTTCACTTTACGGATGAAATGCTGGATGCTTTGCAGAACAAGGGGGTAAAGCTGGCGTTTGTTACGCTGCATGTGGGCCTTGGCACCTTCCGTCCGGTTAAGGAAGAGGAAATCACTGATCATGTGATGCATTCGGAATTTTACATGATGGATGAAGCAACCGCAGAACAGATTAACAGTACGCGCAAAGCGGGCGGCAAGATCTGGGCAGTCGGCACGACGGCCAGCCGCACGCTGGAAACGATCGCGGATGAGGACGGACTGGTGCGGGCGCAGTCCGGCTGGACGGATATCTTTATTTATCCGGGTTATCGCTTTAAGGCAGTTGATCATCTTGTGACCAATTTTCACTTGCCGGAAAGCACACTGATGATGTTGATTTCGGCCTTTGCAAGCCGTGAAATGGTGATGGAAGCCTATCGTCAGGCAATCGAACAGGAGTACCGCTTTTTCTCCTTCGGCGATAGTATGCTGCTGTACTGATTACAGATTCAATTGATAATTTGTGCGCTGCTATAACAGATGCAGAATGGCAGCTGCCGCATATACGATAAAAACCGAGGCGTATGCCTCGGTTTGAGACTGTCGAAAAACTTCGTTTTCCGACAATCTATGTTTGGACTACGCCAAACATGAACGAGAAAAAGTTCCTGTATAGAAATTTTTTTCTCTCTCAAAGTATAAAAAGTCAGGCGCATGTCCTGACTTTTTATGCATTTGCGCTGCAAATGCTGTTTTATGCGCGCTGCCGCGCGTATTGCTAACGCCCATCGACAACATACTTTTTTGACAGGCTGAAAGCTGAGGTATATATCCTCAGCTTTTTTCTGTTGCATCGCAGCCGCAGTTCACTCCCGGTTCCATATGTACCATTCCACTGCACCGCACATTTTTGTGCCGCCGCGCATAAGCCTTCGGTCACAGCTCTGTGCTCTCCGGCAGGTTGAGACAGCGGGCGATCCGCTTTGCCACCGGCAGAAAAAGTTGCAGCCCAGGGCCAAACAGCGTCACCGCGATTACCGTTCCCATCCCCAGTGTTCCGCCCAGCAGCCAGCCTGCCGCGATACACAGCAGATCCCACAGCATCCGCATCAGCCCCAGCACCCGGCCGTTCCAGCGCGATGCCGCAATCACGGGGATCAGATCGTTTGCACAGGCGCCTGCCTCCGACCGCACCGAAATACCAATCCCGATCGATACCAGCACGCAGCCCACTACCACCAGCAGCACAGTCAGCCACAAGGGCCGCTCCTGCGGCAAAAGGCGGGCAAACAACCACGCATAACTGTCTACGATCGGTCCGAGACAGAACATACAAAAAATCGTCCCCGGGCGTATCTGCCGCCGCGCAAACACCAGCAAAACCACAAGGCAAAGCAGCATCAGTACCGTGCTGCTCTGACCGTAGCTCAGCCCCAACCACTGCGATACACCCTGCACCAACACCATAAACGGATCTGCGCCAACATCGAGCGCAACGTAAAGCTGACTGCCGCATTCGGTCACCAGTACACCAAACAGCAGCATCAGCAGCCGACGCATCCATAATTGCAATTCTGTCATACGTGTCCCTTCCCTCGCAGACATCCTCTTTATCATAAGCAAACAAAAAACCTTGTGAAACCCATGTTTCACAAGGTTTTTGTTGGTGGAAGTTAACGGGCTCGAACCGCTGACCCTCTGCTTGTAAGGCAGATGCTCTCCCAGCTGAGCTAAACTTCCATATGGTGACCCGTGGGGGAATCGAACCCCCGTTACCGCCGTGAAAGGGCGGTGTCTTAACCGCTTGACCAACGGGCCATGGGAAATGGTAGCGGTAATTGGACTTGAACCAATGACCTTTCGGGTATGAACCGAACGCTCTAGCCAACTAAGCTATACCGCCGTGTTTCCTCTATCGTCCGTTCGCCGGCGACAATGATTATTATAGAGTATGTCATCATAAAAGTCAAGCATTTTTTCAAATTATTTTATTTTTTTATAACAGGCTGTCGAGCAGGCGTTCATAGAACGCCACATCCCACACATGGGTGCGGGCAAGCTGTGACTCCGTCATCAAAAAATACTGGGATGACACATAATCCCCCCGGTCAGGCACCGGATCATCAAACGTGCAGTCAATATAATAGGTCTGCCCCTCCAACCGCACGGCATTCCAGCCGTGGTTCATTTCCTCCGAAGAAACATAAACCGCCTGCAGACCGGCCGCTTCACACAACATGCTGAACGCACGGCCGTAACCCGCGCATACCGCGCGGTGATCGATCAGTGCGCCGTCTGCCGCAAAGGGGGCGGCCGCACCGTCCGGAGCATCCTCTTCGGCGGTCTGCTCATCATATGCACACAGGCGCACCAGTGCATCGTGCAGGGCACGCAGCTTTTGCCGGTCACTCATCTCCCTGCTGATGCAGGAATCCGCCAATACCGCCGCATAGGTGTGCGCCTGCTCCTGCCGCGCGGCCCGTGATACCTCCACCCGCATCACAGTTGTGCGGCCCGGCCGCTCCACAGCATGCAGGGAAAACGCATAAGGATACCGCGCCTCCAGTGCGCGGTACACCTCGTCCGGATCGACCTCATCCGCGCGGAAGGTCACACCATTCCCGCCGTGCCGTGCATCCTGCTCCAGAAGCGATGCCGCCTCAAACACCGTCTGCACATGCGGCGTCATCGCCCACGGCGCCCACAATATCAATCCCGCCGCCGCCAGCAGCAGCGCCAGCATACCGACCGCGCGTTTCATCCTGCTCCCTCCAACAAAACAGGCGGAGTGACCATTTAGGCATC
>ENA-ORSX01002442-ORSX01002442.1-human-gut-metagenome-genome-assembly--contig:-NODE-2442-length-10418-cov-2.198591_pt1 | contig 10418 bp, 7 predicted proteins | sample MGYA00241904_ERZ509172 | MGnify/ENA primary metagenome ERZ509172 (study PRJEB26280, sample SAMEA2338795) | human gut metagenome | biome: human gut; feature: human-associated habitat; material: faeces...
GGCTATCGTAAAGAAATTCGAGCCGTTATTATTGTTGCCTATAGCTTTCGGTATGTTATTGACAAACTTACCCGGAGCCGGATTATTCCATCCAGAACTTTTTGATGGAGGACATGTACATTGGGAGGCTTTCACGAATGCCAATAACATTGGCTTACTGGACTACCTTTACCTAGGAGTAAAATTAGGAATTTACCCATGTATTATTTTTATTGGTGTTGGAGCCATGACGGATTTCGGTCCATTATTGGCGAATCCTAAAAGTTTTCTTTTGGGAGCTGCCGCCCAACTCGGAATCTTCGCTACGTTCTTGGGAGCCCTTGCATTAGGCTTTACTTATGCAGAGGCAGGATCTATCGGAATTATCGGAGGTGCAGACGGGCCAACTGCGATTTACTTGACATCCAAGCTAGCACCGGGATTACTTGGTCCCATTGCCGTGGCTGCCTACTCGTACATGGCACTGGTTCCTGTGATACAGCCACCTATCATGAAAGCGTTAACAACCCAGAAAGAACGGGAGATTGTAATGAAACAATTGCGTAAAGTATCTAAAAAAGAGAAAATCGTATTCCCGATCGTTGTAACCATATTTGTATCATTATTATTACCTTCTGCAGCTCCCCTGATCGGATGCTTAATGTTAGGTAACTTAATGCGTGAATGTGGTGTTGTTGAACGTTTGAGTAAAACGGTTCAAAATGAGTTGATGAATATCTGTACGATATTCTTAGGTATCTCCGTTGGAGCAACCACTACGGCAGCTGCATTCTTGAACTTGCAAACGTTAGCCATTTTGGTTATCGGTGTTCTAGCTTTCAGTATAGGTAGTGCCGGTGGTGTATTACTGGCAAAATTCATGAACTTGTTCACCAAGAACAAGATCAACCCGTTGATCGGTTCTGCCGGAGTTTCTGCAGTTCCGATGGCAGCCCGCGTATCACAGAACGTGGGACAAGAAGCAAATCCAGGAAACTTCCTGTTGATGCACGCCATGGGGCCGAACGTGGCCGGAGTTATCGGTTCTGCCGTTGCAGCCGGTATATTATTGTCATTCTTAGGATAACCTAATATTTCGACTACCTCAAATTTACTTTGAGGTAGTCTTTTTATATTCTGTTCATTATACATTATTTTCTTTTAACCACAAACTAATTTATTCTATTCATGGGACTTAGAGGTTTCGGTAGTGACAATTTTTCCGGAGTATTACCGGAAGTATTTAAAGCACTGGAAGAATCAGCCTTCGGACATCAACATTCCTACGGGGAAGACAAATACACGGAAAAAGCCATCGAAGATTTCAAACAAATATTCGGAGATGATATTGACGTGTATTTCGTTTATAATGGAACGGGAGCCAATATATTGAGTCTCTCGGCTTTCACGCATTCCTATAACGCGATCATTTGCGCAGAGACAGCTCATATCAACGTGGACGAGTGCGGGGCTATCGAGAAACAAACCGGCAGCAAGTTGCTGACCGTTCCCACATTTGACGGGAAACTCTCCCTAGGACTGATTCATAATCACATGCATGGATTTGATGATCAACACCACGCCCAACCGAAGATCATCTCGCTAACGCAGTGTACTGAACTCGGAACAGTCTACACGCATGATGAATTAAAAGAAATCTGTGACTTCGCACACGCCCACGATATGTATGTTCACATGGACGGAGCCCGTCTGGCAAATGCCGTTGCATACTTGGGATGTACCCCGGCCAGCATCACGAAAGAAGTGGGAATAGACGTTTTAAGCTTCGGGGGAACCAAAAACGGCATGATGTTCGGTGAAGCTGTTGTCTTCTTTAACACCACAATGTCGAAAGAGGTGAAATATATCCGTAAACAGTTGATGCAGCTACATTCCAAATCGCGCTTTATCGCCGCCCAGTTCTCGGCTGTTCTAAAAGATAATTTATGGTTGAAATCAGCCGCACACGCAAATGCCATGGCACAAAAGCTTGCTAACGCAGCAGAGCAGATTCCTTCTGTGAGCATCACGCAGAAGGTTGAGGCAAACGAGATTTTCGCTATCATCCCGCGAGAAAAAATTACCAAACTCCAGAATGAATGTTTCTTTTACGTGTGGGATGAAGATGCGGCCGAAGTGAGATGGGTTTGCTCGTTTGACACCACGGAAAATGATGTCATCGAATTCGCCAACCTACTGCGTCAAGAATTATGTTAGAAGATGGATAGAGAAATTATTACCACGGAAGACGGAAGTACTACCTTGTATATACCGGAACTAAATGAACATTATCATTCTATTCACGGGGCCATACAGGAATCTATTCATATATTTATAAAAGCAGGTATTGAATACTACGGACAGAAGAATATCCGGGTTCTGGAGGCCGGGTTCGGAACGGGACTGAATGCTTTTCTAACGTTACTTGAGGCGAGAGATAATGAACGTAAAGTGGTGTTTCACACGTTCGAGAAATACCCACTGACACCTCAAGAAGTGGAACAGATTAATTATTCTGACCTCTTCACCCCGGAAGATGCACCCCTGTTTCAACAATTACATGACGCACCTTGGGAAGAGGATGTTGTCATCACCCCTTATTTCACGCTCCACAAGCATCGGGCAGATTTCGAAGAAGTTAATTTTCACAAATATTTTGATATGGTCTTTTTCGATGCTTTCGCCCCCGACGTGCAACCTCGCCTATGGACGGAATCAATGCTTTCCAAGTTTTACAAAGCACTTAAACCGGAAGGAATTCTCACGACCTATTGCGTGAAGGGGACTGTAAAACAAGCTCTTCGTAATATCGGTTTCAACCTTAAACGCCTTCCCGGTCCTCCGGGGAAACGGGAGATGTTGAGAGCGGTCAAATAATTTTAGATTTTAGATTCCAACCGCACGGGACCAACGCTTTTTCAATCGTAAATCGGAAGTCATAAATCGTAAATTATTCAAATGTTTTCTAAGGATTTAAAACAGTTACTTGACGAAAAGTATTTAGAATACAATAAATCGGAATTCTTTATAGAGACCGATCCGATTCAGATACCGAAATGTTTCGAGGAAAAAGAAGACATCGAAATTGCCGGATTCCTAGCGGCATCGCTAGCATGGGGACAGCGGCCCACGATTATCAAGAAATGCAAGGAGTTGATGCAATTAATGGATTATGCCCCCCATGATTTCGTGATGCAGGCGGAAGATCAAGACTACGAACGTTTCTGCAATTTCAAGCTCCGCACGTTTAATAGCTACGATTGTGTTTACTTTTTGAAATCGCTAGCAAATATTTATCGCCATCACGGGGGATTAGAAACCGTTTTCACACGGGCCTACCAAAAGCATCAAGATATGTTTGAAGTTCTAAAAGAGTGGTATTCTGTTTTCACCTCTTTACCTGCCGAGGCAAGAGTACTGCGACATATCGCGAACGTGGAGAAGGGTTCAGCAGCGAAGAGAGTAAATATGTTTTTGCGTTGGATGGTGAGACACGACGGAGAAGTGGATTTCGGCCTGTGGAAAGAAATTCCAACCTCTGCCCTATTGATCCCGCTTGACCTGCACACGGGTAACGTGAGTCGTCAACTGGGCCTCCTTACCCGTAACCAGAATGATCGGAAAGCCGTGGAAGAACTTACTGCACGTCTCCGGGAAATGGACCCTGTTGATCCAATTCGCTATGATTTTTCACTTTTCGGGTTGGGGGCTTTCGAGAAATATAACCGTTCTAATTTTTAAAACGTTTCAGGTCCGCTGACGTAAATCTCCATTCCGGGGTCAGAATATTACCCATTCTTTTGAGGGTGTACCACGGGGATTTATCACGCTCTTTCGGGTTTACCAATACTTGAATATCCTGTGCAGGCATATAGCTTTGGGCCAACAAATAGAACTTTTCTCCCGTTGCGGGATTCTCTGCCATATCGACCACGATGACCGCGTGCCCGGGTGAACCGCCTTGAATAAGTACGTCCCCGATCTGCATGGAAGTCACCGGTACGGACGTTAATTCCTTCGCCAAAGATAAAGTCCCGGCATAAGCGAACACCACGTCCAGATAGGCTCTAAAAGTTTTATAAGAGTAATCTTTTGCTTTGGATTTATACCAAGAAACTCGATTTCCTTCACGCTGATCCGGTAACCTTCTGCCCATTTCGTGTAATCGGCACGGAATCCATTCGTGAAATTAAAGTGTATCCGGTCATACGCTTTATGCTTATACAGGTATTCCGCCCGCAAACGAATCACGGCATCGGCACATTGTTGCAAATCCCGCTTACCGATCTCCATATCCACCACGGCACAGTACACGCTCCGGTTCCATTTTTCCCGGCCATCAAAATAATACACTTTAGTCCCGTGAGAACGCAAAGGAAGGTTCCTCAGGTATTCACCAAAAGAACCTTCCTTCACGTTTACCCTCGCATATCCCTTGGGAGGAACAATCCGGGTACGGATTTCTTTTCCATCCGCCCGGAGCAACGTGTTCTGCCCTATCCCTTGCAGGCAACATAACAAAACGATGCAGAGGGTAATGCAATTTTTCATGTTAATCCAGTAACATTCCAGCCGCAACTTCTTCAGCCACTTTTTTGGAAGTTAATTGCTCCAAAATAGCCAAACCGAATTTGAAAGCGTATGCCGGACCTTTGCCCGTGATCACATTGCCATCAACCACCACGCCATGAGGTTGCATTTCGGCTTCTGGTAAATATTCTTCAAATCCCGGATAGCAAGTCATTGTATATCTTTTGTTCATTTTTATCTTACTCAACACCAAAGCCGGAGCTGCACAAATAGCCGCCACGTAACCACCTTTGTCAAAGTGTTTTTGAATCATTTGCACCAATGCCGTACAATCTCCCAGATTCTTGGCTCCCGGCATTCCGCCCGGACAAATCAAGAATTCTGCCTCTTCTTCTTTCACGTCACTCAACAAAAGATCGGCCACCACAGGAACTCCATGCGCACCTGTAACCTCTTTCTTATCGGAAATAGAAACCGTTTTCACTTCGATCGTTCCCCGACGTAAAACATCCACTACCCCGAGAGCTTCTACCTCTTCAAAACCATCCGCTAAAAATAAAAATGACTTTCTCATAATTCTTGTAGTTTTAAATGATTCTCCAAAATTACGAAAAATATAACAGGTTTCAAATCCTAAATAACAAACTACTCCTTCACACGCACCAGTTTCACGGCATCGGCAATGATCAGTTGTTTCTTAACTGGTAATTTATCATCCGGCACGCCATGAACTTGTACTAAACCGGCACTTTTATCCTCTGCATCAGCCTTGATCTCCCCACCCCTGTCATTCAGAATCACTTGAGCCTGCCCGACCGGAAAATCAAATTTTCCTAAAGAAACCCACCCGACCGGAATAAGATCCGCTTCCATGATAATCTCCTCTTCAATCAAACTATTACATACCTTGTAATGCAACAAAGAACCCGTGAAAACGGAACTAATGGGTGGATAAGTAAGCGATGAAACTTGGTGATAAAAAAAGACTTCATATTTCCCTGCTTCCTTTATATCTGCCGTCCAGATAGCCTTTCCCGCCCCGGTTCCGGAAACTTTACCAAAAGCACTCCGCACGGGGGTTCCATAGCTTTCTGCCGTGAACATTTCTGTCCATTCCTTCTTCTCCAATGACACCTTAAAAGTTGATTTACGCTCCTTTGTCAAGAACGGCAATCTTTTCCGCTCCCCGGAATCAATCAACTGGAATTGTTCACTCCGGTTATCAACAATGATCTCGCCGGAATTTTCGAAGAAACGACGATCAATATCCCAAATGCCCTCCATGCCTTCCCTTATTTTGGAAATTTCTTCTTTTACTAAAAGAATATTATAATCGCCGGGAAAATTAGCCGCCAAATTCGTCCCGATGTAACCATGATCCCCGTTCATGATAAATTTTACCTCCTTGCATACCCCGGCCGGAATCATGTAATATTTCTCTTTCATGGGCATGTTAAAATCCGCAGCAATCCTTCCCTCACGTTTTGACATCACTTCATCCACGGTTTCATCATCAGCAATAATCGATATAACCCCATCTATATCCGACATATTCCATACTTTAAAACCAACTTGATATTTCGGGAAACCGTCCGTAATAATTTGCTGTACTTGAATATCTCATATATCAAAAACCGGAAGTCCCTCCCGTTGGTATATTTTATCCATAAACGGAAGCAAATCAACACCTAACTCATTCTGGAAATTCAGCGCAAGCTGCTCTAAAGTAATTTCTTCAAATTGAGCACCGGAAGAAACCTTTTCCGAAAACTGGTACAACTTTTCGGGAGCAACAAAAACCGATAAATAAGCACCCAAGGCTCCTGCTTCCAATTCAAAAATTCTTGCCTGCACTTTGTCAGGTAACGAATCATTAGAAAGAACTCCACGCAAACTAGATTGTTGCAAACAGTCAATAGCTAACATATCCTCCGGTCTCAGACCGGCATTCCCTATTGTATATTTCTTTTTAGAAGTAAACATTTTACTAAGTAACATATTGGCTGCCGGATAAGTGCCTGAAGACAAGAAACCCGTGTAATCGTAGTACATGGGCAAAATATCATGTAACTTTTGTTGAAGCTGCATAGAGTTAGATTGTAATCCCATGCGTTCAACACTATAAATCCCTTCGGGATCATCCAAACCCTCTTGCCTTTCCTTCGCAAGTTTTTTCGCAATGGTCATCGGAACATAAGAAGAGATCGTCGCAACCCGTTCATTGAAAAAAACAAATTCCGGTTGAACAAATTCGCTGCCCGTTTTCCATTTCCGTAAAAAAGAAACGAACGAGAGAGGACTTTCCACCAACATCAATTTTTGAAACGGGTAACTCCGCCCGATTCTTGCTTCCAAACGTCCTTTGAGCATGGTCAATACCTTACTCAATTTCTCCCCTTGGATTTCGGTATAACCCTCGAAAAATAATTCATGACCGGGGAAATAATAAAATTCCAGTTGAAGACCACCGAACTCGATTTCTTTCTTGTGATAATCCCCGATACAAAGCGTTATCCCGGATAATTTCTGTCTATTTTTGAAAGATACTTCACCCGTTCCGTATTCCGGTACTCCTTGCGATAGAACCTGTTGCCCTTCCCATGTTTTCACCCGCAGGGTATATTCCGTGAAATTTATTTCGCGGGCGTATGGTGATACCATGTTGACCGGGGGAACGGCTACCGGATACCAAACTTCCGGGTGTAACAAGGTATAGTTTTCCTCCAAATAAGCGAGACGGGTTCCGAAATTGAATAAACCTCGTCGCATTCCGGGATCATATCTTCCCACATTATGCCGCTCTTCAAAAGGCACATCCAAGTAACATATTGCCTCGTCGATTTTGCCTTTATAGGAGATATGTAAAGAAATGCTATCATCCGGTAAAAGCTGGCGTTCAAGTATGATAACCTGCAGATCCCGGTGATAGCTCACGTCGCTATCGGCCTCCTTTAGAGAATAAATCTCTAACGTAGGATTCAGGTACAACACGATCTCCGAAAGCATTTCTTGGTTCCGATTCTGTAAAATCATCTTGCTATCCAACCACATCTCCCCATCTTTCCATTCGTAGGTGATTTCGTGATTGGCAACCCGTGCTTTAAGACGGGATTGATATTCGACATAAGCCTGTCGATACTCCTCGGAACGGTTCTCCCGCTGCCGAATAGCATCCCAAAATAAAAACAAACAGATCACACTGCACAACACAACCACACCTCCACTTCCCCATTGTAATCCTTGATGTTCTTTACAATCCCGCAAACGTTTCATGTTAGCGATCCAGAATAAGATTCCGGCAACACCCAACCCAGCACATGTCAAGCGATGCAGCAAATAACCACGCAAATCAGGGTGTCCCACCACATCCGAAAATATATTCGGCAAGTTTCTGCCCCAAAAGTCAAACGCTCCAAACTGCCACTCATCCAAATAGAAATATACTCCCAATCCCCAAAGTCCCAGAACTAAAACAGATATCGGACGATTCTTGACCATACCCGAAATGCACAACGCACAGCCTAATACAAAAATTAAAGTCGGGAGGGACAACGTCAACAGGTAGAAAACATAAATCCACACGTTAAAAGGAGCTCCTACAACCCAAAGGTTTATATACATACACACCAACAACACACAGATATTCACGAAAAGGAACATCCTAAATATTCCTAGAAAACGACCGATGCAGTATTCACTGTTCCGAAACGGTCGGCACAGGAATACTTCCATCGCGTCCTTTTTCCTTTCCCGGTACACGACCTCCATGCACACAAACAAAGCAATCAGGACTTGTACCAAGTTATAGTAATACATACTAAAAAAAGGAAAAGAGGAAGGAAGAGCCACTTTATACCAAAACACATTTACTCTTCCTTGCTTTATCATCTGCCATAACGAAATACCGACAAGGGCAATCACTACAAATCCCAGAAAAACAATATCTCGTCTTAACAATTTAGACTCATAGCGAGCCACGATATTCACGTTACGCATATTCATTTTATCTACCCCTCCTACGGTGCCAGATTAATATTCCACAACCAATTAATAACAGGGGTAATATCCCCACGAACATCACTTTCACCCATTTCATAGATGACAATTCCAGTGAAATCGAGGTGTCGGCAGGATCCGGACGACGGGTATTCACTGGGAATTCCCCATCCGTCAACCAACGGAAGGATTCCGTGATCAACGAGAAGTTGGACGCCTTGATACCCTTCCGGTACATCATCAGCTCGGAGTTACTGATGCAATCCGCATCTCCCAGTACAATGATCCGTTGTTCCCGATCACCCATCTTCCGACTCAATGCCAAAGCAATCGGGTAAATGCCTTCTTTTTCCCCGACGACAGGGTTGAGTTCAACCGGCTCATTCAATAAATCCCGGGTTTCTATCTCGTTCCAACATCCCGTGTCACGCGTGGCCAAAACAGGACGCACCATAAAACCTTTATCCGTTGTATAGTTTAACGCCGTGGCACCGGGCATCGTGATTACCCGTTTTTTCTTCTGCAAATCGGCATAGTTAAGGGACATCTCCGCGGCATCTTTCGTCAATTCCCCCCGAATCAGATCCGGATCGAAATCCCGACTGGGCTGTACCAAAACACCGGGCATAAATTGTACCCCGAAACGTTCCACCAAAGGATTCATTACTTCCTGACGCCCCGGTTCTCCCGCAATCAACAAATTTCCTCCACGGGCCACGTAGCGGTCAATCTTTTCCAACTCGCTTTCGGTCAACGGTTGTTTCACATCCGCAATCACCAGAATACGAATATCTTCCGGGATTTCCTCCCCCTCGGTCATGCGATAGGCGATCACATCAAAACCATTATTTACTAAAGCATAACGAAAAGTCGGATTCTTGGCAAAAGCATAATAATCCCGATCACCCACGTTGTTCATATCCCGCTCTCCATGCCCCGTAAGACAAGCCACCTTGGGTACTTCCATGATCAACCGTTTCAGTGCTGCGGAAACCTCTGCCTCCATCGGATGTACAAACATATCATTATACAACCGCAGGAAAGTGGCAGAACCGTCGGGTAACACCAACTGTCGCACGAAACGATAACCTTCCGGAGCAAGGTCAATCTGGGCCTCGATCTCTTCGGGAGATAAAAACATTTTCAGATTCAATTTCATCTGATCAACATATTTTTCGGCCACCTCCCGGTCGCTCACGTCAGCATACCGTTCCCGTATGTAGGACGACGCTTTTTTATAATAATACACGTATTTCAGCTCGATATTCGATTTGAAACGGATGTACGGTTTGAAGTTTTCCATGTCACTCTTCAGGGAACGGGGCATCCCGTAAGAAGAGTTATCTCCCAAAAGATTCACGTAAGTGACAATTGTCAAATCGTCTTTCATCCTTTCCAGTATACTTTGACTTTCTTTAGTCAATGTTTGTGTCTTACTTGCTGTCGCATCATAATACCATAAAAACGTGGGACGAGAAGTCATATACCCCAATGCCACGGTAACCACAATCACGACGAGGTAACGTCCTACCGTCATCACTTGACTTCGTTTTGCCCGGTGAGCCTCGATCTTCATGATTCCCAATGTCAGAAAAAAGAGAATTACCACGACGAAATACAGGAAGTCCTCACTGCATATCAACCCGTCAATAAACACGGTTGCCCGTCCCTTAATCGACAACCAATACGTGATTTCACGCACGAAAGCTATATCCTGCCCCACACTACCGATGAAATTCAGCACGATTAACACGGCCAATGTTCCCACGGCCGCCACAACCTGATAAGAGGTCAGGCTAGACATATAAAGCCCGATTGCTGCGTAAGCACACATTAACAAATACAATCCGAGTAAACCCGATAAGGCCGCGGAAAGATCAAATGATTCCACCGTGCCACAAGCAAAAAGAACC
>ENA-ORSX01002443-ORSX01002443.1-human-gut-metagenome-genome-assembly--contig:-NODE-2443-length-10416-cov-28.238201_pt1 | contig 10416 bp, 10 predicted proteins | sample MGYA00241904_ERZ509172 | MGnify/ENA primary metagenome ERZ509172 (study PRJEB26280, sample SAMEA2338795) | human gut metagenome | biome: human gut; feature: human-associated habitat; material: faeces...
TTTATAATAATTGGCTGATCCGATAGCCCAATCCGCATTTATGGTAGCTGCCCCTGATTCCAGTTCTAAATTGCTACATTTTTAAAAGTTAATATATTATCTATCCAAAATAAATATGATACCTTACGCCAAAGCCAGTATACCTATTGCCGCTGGTGACGATTTTTATGCTTATATACCAGTAAGTATTGATACTTCTGTGTACAAATTGATACCCTATACTGTACGATGTTACAGGCGACAATTGCACTAAGATAAATATAAGTACATGCAAATGGAATATCTGCTTACCATTTTGGTTGCATGAATTGATTAATAATGCATATGGCTTTTCTGTTAATCCAGCCAAAGTTATATCTAAAAGAATATTACAGACTTTCCCGTCAATAAAGCCTGTCTGTATATCAACAAGCGTTTGGTATGAACGAAATTTAAGCCCATTTGTATTGCTACATTTTAGAAATTGCTAATGTATATTTATGAACAGCTATAATCTAAAAAATAGCAATTTAGCAAAAACTGTAGAAAATATAAACCAGAGCTATCGCCTGCGATTATATTGGGATAATGACAATAACCTTATACAGGTATATGTAGGTGGTACATATAAAGGTAATCTTAAATTCACACCATAATAATTATTTAAGACCCAAAATGTAGATTGCATTAAGTACAAAACCTGTATTGGAATCAGCTTCCATCTATGTTATGGTACCAGATAGATAATTTATTGATAGCAAAACGTTTGCGCAATACCCGTATGATTTACCCGGTATTGCTATATATCTTGTTTCGTTTAAAATGTGACTTACTAATGGCACAAGAGTAAAATTAAAAAACATATTACCATTACTTGATTGCTGCACAACTACCATAATCTCAATGGTTTTATAACTTTTAAACGATACTCCCGTTGCCGATTTATTATCCATTGACAGAACTGCAAGTTGAGTCCCTTTTCCGATAGATGCTAAATTGCTACATTTCAATGTGGAGCTTCATAAATACACAATGAAGCTCCATACTTATTCACTAAATCATAGTACTTTATTGAAGATTTTAATAGACAAAACCTCATCTTTTGTTGATGCAGACATGATTGATTCTTTAATTGTTTGCATCTCTTCATAGTATGGTTCTGTGTAGGCATACACAGCAAGAGCAAGTGTAGAAAAATCAGAAACAGACATTGGAGTACACTTAGTACCTTTACTATGCCACTTGACAATATCTTCAGCATTTGGGTTAATTGTCTTATTAAGCTGATAAGCTAGATACTGCTGTGACATTTCATCTCTATCGACTTTTGATACTCCATAATACTTCCCATCAGTATAAAGCAGTGGATTATTCTCAAGAAAAATTTCAAGAGAATCACTATTCTTTTTTTGAACAAACATTTTCAAATCATCCAAAGAACATGTTTCTACATCAATAGTAGGATTAATCTGCTGATTAAGCTGCTCTACAATAACTTTTGTGGGGTCTTCATATTTAAGGACAACAACGATAAGTTCTATTTCCTGTGGCTCGTTAGTCACAATAGAAGCTGTTATATCCTGTCCATCCTCGTCGAATGATGGAATTTCTTCTGCTTTTTCTACTAAAATTGTCACCTTATCTATTGAACGACTTACAATATCTGTATAGTTCTCATAGGTTGTGATATACGATGCGGATGGGGTTGTTTTAATGATTCTTTTTAGATCGTTTTTGGTAAGATTATCAAAAAGATTATTGATATCAGAAAATAAATAATCAGATGGATTAATTCGTATAATAAGTGTTTGGGTAGATTTATTTTCCTGGCTATCATAAATTTTTAAAACACGATTGTTATTAAAAGTAATATTGTACATTTTATTTCCTTTCTTTCAAATTAGTTAGTTTCTAAAGTTAAGAATGTATAATTTAATGAATATTTATGTAGATATAGATTTATAGAAATGTAGCAATTTAGGTAATATCAGTGCGGACCTAAATACAGTTATTGGTGATATTAATCCACTTAAGTCCAACTACGTTAGCCATGTAAATGTAAATGTATTAAATAAGGTTAACCTAGTGTTGTGGGACGCCAACACAGCGGATACCCCGTTTAAAACAGGTAATACAGTTTATGGTAACGGCTTTTGTATCACATACAGTAGTGGCGTAGAGCAATGGCTATGTCAGTTGGCAATGGCTGTAGGAGATTCACATCTATTTACCAGGCATCAGAGAGAGGGCGTTTGGAGCGGATGGACAACAATAGGTTCTCCTAGCAGTTAAGTTATTTAGTCCATTTACGAGTCCAGTTTTTACCGTCATAGTAATCGTAAGCTATTTGAGTATCATTAATGTTGAGTGATAATATATTTCCGTCGCTATATTGTTGCTGAAATGACCAACTACCATCACCTGCGTAGGCAATAATTTTAATTGGGCCATTGAGTTGCACTTTGTTGTTGGCCGTAGTTGCAGTACTGGAAACATTTGCTAAATTGCTACATCTAATAAAAATTTGCGACATAAATAAATCTACCGATGTTATAAATGTTATAAATATTCTTATTTTATACATTATCTTAGATATTACTGTATGTTATTTTATTTAATTGTTTTTGGGATTTTTATAAAGATGCTTTTCTGAATCCAGATTTGATTCTTTCAGAAGATGTCTTTGCATAAATTCTTGTCGTTTCGATTTTTGTATGTCCTAATAAATCTTGAACAACATCAATATCTGTATGCTCTAATAGATGACTTGCTGTAGTATGTCTAATTATATGAGGTGTTACAGGTCTTCCTATTCCAGCACGTTTGCCAAGTTCTTTTATTCGATTTTCAAGTGAGCACTTTCCTAATGGTTTATGACTTTTATTTTCACTTACAAATACACCAGGATTATTATCATGCCTTTTGTCAAGATATAACTTTAAACTTAAATGCGCTCGTGGTGTAAGTAGAACAAATCGTTCTTTATCGCCCTTTCCACATACTTTGATTTGTTCCTTATCGAAGTCAATATCATCTATTTTCATATTTGCGACTTCACTAACTCGACAGCCAGTGGAATAAAAGGTTTCAAATAGAGCTTCATCAAAGTCTGTCTTACATGCTCTACGCATTAGTTCTACTTCCATATGTGATAATGGCTCTCGAACTTTTTGTTTATATTTAATTGGTTCAACAGCAGCAGCGGGATTTTCTTTGATATATCCATTTTGATGTAGAAATTGATAGAAACTACAGATTATAAGACGTTTCGAATCTTTGGTACGGTCTGAAATGTTATTTATTTTTGCATATTCGTTTAGGAACGTCCGTATATCATCAGATACTACATATTTAACATCTTTATCTAACCAGGCCACAAATGCATTTAGTAAATATCGATATTGGCGTATTGTATCTTCAGATAATCCGCGAAATTCTTTTCTTAATATAAAAGCGTCTAATTCAGGACACCGCTTAACCGTTTGTATAGCAACTTCAGTACACATTCGTTGTATCTGATAGCTACGCATTACATAACTTATCGCCTGGTCTATCATCAGTAACATCTCACTATTAAACACTTCATTATTTTGTAACTGCATCATTACCTCATTCTTAAATTCTTCCATATAATTCCATCCTCCTAATTTTTGTTGCACAAAAGGAGGCTGTCTAGTATAATAATCAAAGACAGCGCTTTTGCGTTGTAGTGAGAGAGTAGATCTATGCTTTGCGAGGGCGGTGATTTACTCTCTTTTCTGTTACTCTATTATAATAACAGAACATACGTTCTTTGGCAAGGGAGATGATAGAAAAGATAAGAAATCTATATATTATGAAAGATATGTCATAAAATACAAATTATTAGGATATTGACAGAAAACTATATTGCGATATTTAGTTTGCTTTTATACTAAATAGCAATTTAGCAACGGTCAACGCAAAGGTGAATCTAAACGGCGTTAAGATAATTAACGGATTTACGGCCGTGTATTCTGACCGAACCGACCGGGCATTCCAGCTATGTTATGATAACGGTGAGATCGCGTCAATCGCATTTAACAACACCGGTATCTGGTATGATTTTTATGACGGTCAAAAATGGAAACAGGTTTGGAAGTTTAATAAGCCATCATAATAATCATTTTGTGCTGAAGGCATATAGGTTCGTAAGGTTTGGAACTTGACTGTTATAACCAATAAATCGTACGGTATCACCTTTACGCACAGAAAACCATATAGGCATTGACGAATTGACTGTGACATCATTATTGACCCAAAAAATATTTATCCCATTTATAAGTACATTACAACCCTGAGCTGAACTGTTAAAACCAATGGAACCACAAACTATACAATCATCTGTAGCTGTCCAACTGGTACCGTTAGCAAACCCATCTTTAATTTTTTTGCTGGTGTCTATATATGGTAAATTGCTATTTAGTGTAGAAATGCTTGAAGTATTATTGTCTGTCTTTTCGTTGACTTTTCTGAGAGCATTAGCCGTAGCTCCAAGAGATGTACTGGTCGAATCTGTTCCATCATAGAGATCCGATTTATTAAATTTGGTGTTTACCAAGTTCTGTAGACCCTGTGCAACTGTCTTTGCATCGTTACTACCAAATAAATTAGTCACGGTTTTTACATTACCAAGTAAGTTTTCAAGATATGTAAACTTCTTTTTAATCTTCCCGAAGAATACCTTAATGGTTTCACCAGCGGATAAAACGGGGTTTTCATCTGAAGCAGTAGTGATAGTAGGTACCTTCATCTCATCAGCATTTTCACCATCAATGGCAATGGGGAGACTTTTGATGGCAGTGACACCATCACCAAACTTTAATTGGCATTTTCCCTTTCCGCTTCCAGAATCTGGTGTTATTACTAATACTTCATCTTTTTCAAGTACTTTGGTTGACGTATTAGCAACAGATTTAGTTGCTCGTTTTAATTTTATTATATCCATTAATTTCCTCCTTCCATATAATTACAATGAACCACCGTCATATATATTTTCGGCGGGTGTGGTATCGGTTAGTTCACCTCCGTCGACAGTTCTAAGTCTGAATTCAAAATCCTTAAGCGCCATATCAACACGGTCTCCCTGATTCTGCGCATATGCAGCCTTAGTTTGTGCTTCGGTAGCCGCAGCATTGGCATTATCACGAGCTGTATTAGCTCCGGAGATGGCCGTATTTGTATTTGCTGTTGCTTTCTCACAATTCTCAATAGCTTTAGAGGTATCGGCTTGACGTTTGTTTTCATTGGCAACGCGGGTATTTTCCGCTGCCTGGGCAGATGTGTACCAAGTTGTAATGGAACTTTTAAGATTTGTGATTTCAGTTTTTAAAGAGTTGTATTCAGATTTATAAGACGTGATATCAGTATTAATTTTCTGTATAAGTGTATTAAAGTCATTTGTATACTTGGTTTTCATGGTCGAAAACTGTTTTGTATAATCAGATATATCGGTTTGAATCTGCTCAATCAGGGCGTTGATCTGTTCCTGGGATAAATTAAACTGTTTGATTAAATCTGGTATTACATTGGCCTGTAGAATTAGATCATTCAATATATTAAATTCAGACGATGTAACCAATCTATCTTGATTAAGTAGACTCTTGCTTACTGTCATCATGAAAGTAAATGTAGTAGCAACTGTTGTATCAGATGAACTATAAATCCTGAGTTCGCAGCTTACATCACCTTCACGGGATAACATGGATTCTGTAAATACGACTCTTGGAAATCCATCATCTCCAAATGGACATGTTGTATTCGAATAATTATCACCATTGATGTAGAGTGATAGCCCAATTAGTTCTTTTCCTGTAAATTTTAGTGGTATATTATTATCAGTAATGATCAATCGTCGTATCCTTGAATTGTGATCAAATTGCTTTGCCTGTAAATATCTAAATGATTGTTCATGGGATATATCAATCCTAAAATCCTCTGACTGTGTTTGTGCCATTTAGCCCTCCTTTCGCAAAAATTAAAAAACTACCTACTCAGAGAGTAGGTAGTCAATAGCAAAAATATCATCTTCATTGTCAAGGTTGAAGTCCCCTGAATTATTGATAACATCTAGCGATAATTTATATGGAGTAATATCATCACAGGGCATCTTCATTAGTTCATCCATGTCCTTCTGAAACTCCTCGCTATTAATACCAGGTTTAAGATTGAATTGAATCATGCCATCTTTATCAAGCGAATAATAGCTACCTTCTGGGGTCAGTTCATTTTTTATCTTGTTACAGTACTTTTCAAAAATCTCCTCTCGCTTTTGAATAAAGAAATTATATGAATCAGCATACAATTTTATATTCCTCATGACCCAATAGTCAATCTTAAAACTTGGTTTTTTGTTTTTAATTTGCTGTAATACTGGTATAGCCCCAGCTAATTTGCCTAGTGTAATATCCAATTATGTACCTCCTTTAGGTATTTGGTATGCGATTATATAGATAATCTAGCGCACTGAATATTGTATATCCATTCCACCAGTTACTTCCCACAAGTGTAGCATCTCCATTTATTTTATTTGTTATAATTGTTTGGGCATGTGTTTCTCCAGAACCATTAACTACTAAGGCTCCTCCAAAACTACACCATGCCTGTGTTGAACCCGAAGCAGATGCATTCCAATAATTATCATCACTTGTTCCAATCCAACCTCGGTCGGCTGTAGTTATCATCCATCTACCAAGATATAGGGTATACGCATCTGCATCCAGTGCTCCAACGCTAATAGCTCCGCCAGTAATAATAGTACCTGATATTTGAGAACCAGTTATTTTGGATGCAATTATGTTTCCTGTAAAATTAGCTGATTTTGCTGTCAATACCCCTTGTGAATTTACTTCAAAGTTATCTCCGATTTTTAAACTGCCACCTGTTATAATAGCATTAGAACAAGTTAAGGCTCCTGTATTACTAACTCTGAATGGAGCATTATTTCTGTCAGTATTACCCGCCCAGTATGCAATAGCACCAGATGTCTTATCAGAACACAAGCCTATATTGCCAGAAATTAGTGTATTTTCAGCAATATTGAAATCTGCGATTTGCCCAGATTTAGAAATCAATTTTCCTTCAAATGTTAATGCTTTAGCAACAGTGTCCACATAGAGTAATTTCTTTCCATCAATAGCTATTGAAAAGATATTATCTGGTGTATCAGGATTGATTTTTACCTCATAGGAACCTTTCTTCGCAATGAATCCATCTTTATCTATGGTATAGGAACCGGATGCATTGGACACGATAAGCTTTTCACTCATCAAAAGTTTACCAACAATTGATGGGGCACACAATCCAAAGAAGTAGTCATTGCCCATTTTTACATATCCCAAGGCAATCCCAACTGAATTAAACCCGTCCTGGGATATGGCGATTTGGTTATTGGTTATCCATATCTGACCTGGATCATAAATCTGTTGTTCATATAACCATTTTCTACATAGAATACCCGTTGAATCAATAAGAATCTCATTATTGTCATTACTAACAAGCTGCTGCTTACTAGCGTTCAAAATGTCATTCATATATTTATTGACATCAACAGAGACGATAGTAGCATTTTTCCATGCTCCGGTGGTGAATTCGACCTTTGAGGAAAAATCTTCAGCTTGTTTTTTTACCTCTTCAATTAACGCCCATGTTTCTTTAAGCGAATTACGATTACTGAATGTAACCTTAAAATCAGATGGGTCATCCCAATTGATATGAAGCTTTAAAAGTCTTGCTGAAATAATAGAATCATGGTTCTCAAAATTAATATGGATTATATTAAACATCTCAAGCGCATCAGTAAAGCGTTTATAATCATAGTCTACAGTGAAATTGACTAAATCTACATCCAAAGTGAATTGAGGATAGCAAACTCTAGCAAGTTCATTTTTTCCGTGCTCTAGCAAAGCTTGTTGCATTTCAAGAATTTCACGGTCTGTCATAGAGTTGGTTACTATGAAAGAATCATCAGTCAAGGTATCCTCGCGGACATAAGGGCCAAGTTCTTTGTATAGTTCTTCACCAAGTACATCAGGCAAACTTACAACCAAGGAGTTAATTGTAGAAATAAGATTGTTTATATCAGTCTCTTTGTTACTTATTTGTTGTTCCCGAACCTTTATTTCGGCTTCAATTGCTGCATGGATGGTAGCGTTTTTTTGATATTGTTCAGATTCATCTTCTCCAAGATATAAGGACATATTTGTTTTATAGATTATTTCTTTTTCCTGAAGCTCTCGTAAACCAAATAAAGTCCAATCGGTAGAAGCTTCCCCTTCATCAGGAACCTTGTTTTTTAATGTGTTCAGTTCATCGTAATGGGAGAGGAGCGTTGACATTTTCTCTTGATACGCAGATTCGTTTGCCTTACATAATTCATCGTAACGGGCCAATCCGGATTGCAGCTCAGAACTCATCATGTGAAGAAAATAGCTGAAATTATATATCTGATTTGTACCTGAGATATTTACGTCAAGAATTCCAAGAGGTGTATTGGTCCGCTCATCATTACCGCCGACTACTGTCAGCACAGTTTTAATATCATCTTCTGTGCTATTCATCGTTATGCTTTTTATCACATTACGATAATTTAAAATAATGCCTGTATCTTTTCCAAGGTTTTCGAGTTTATAAGCTGAAATACTACGCTCATAAGAATCAAATAAGAATACACACTCATAAGTCTCTGATACTTTTCCAGTAAGAAACGAGTATGTGTCTATACTGTCTTCTTGAAAACTTCTATATTCAGTTGAGATTTGAGGATCTATGTATCGGATTGACCATCCAGGATTCTTTTCAAGTACTATATGCATGATTGAATGTGATACGTCTAGTGGATTATATAAGCAATACCGATCCAAGCCGCCTTGCTCATCATCGTCGGTTCCTAAAGCTCCAAATGAGGTAAGGTACGTTTGACCTAGTTCACATTCTATAGACAGATATGATATTTCTTTGTATTCATTAATTCCTTCATTGACTATAGATACCTCGTTAATTCTGAACCATCCAACGCCATATAGATAAATATATCTTCCGCTCTCTATTTGATCATAGAATCTTGTTTCTTCGCCATCCTCGTAGCGGTACACTGTGAAAGTACCTTTGTTGACTGAGTTTGCCATTATATCCGTTTGTAAATCATAAATGTGAAGAACACCAATAGTGCGTTTATTAGGATAAGCTAGGTATACTTCTGGGCGTTTGAGACTTTTGAAATAATTATATGTAAAAAATCCCATTATACAATACCTACCTTTCTGTATTCGCGATATTGTAATTCTATAACACAGGATTTATCTACAGTAATTTTATTATAGCCATCAACCAAGTATGGCCAGTATTTGTTAAAATCATCAAAAATCTTATGAGAAGGAATAGAAGATGAAATATGGGGATATTCGCATTCTAAAGTAATAACCTCGTTGGCAGCACAATTATTAATGATAAGGGTATTATCTACATCAGCTAAAGTTTGGTTCGATAAATTAAGCGTTCCGGGTTCATTCATTGTTATAATCAAAGTAGGATAAATTGGCAATTCTTCGTCATTATCTACGTATAAATCTTCAATAATATCATTCCCTTCTAATATCCATTTCTTATCTCGTATATCTGAAAATCCAAATGGAGCATTAGTCGTTACAGTAAACTCCAATCCAACAGTATCGCAAATGTAAATACATTTAGGATTATTAATATTGGCAAAAAACCATGTATCCGCATATCGTTTATCATAAATGCAAAATGGCTTGTATTTTCCTCTTTGACACATCCACTTTTTCAATGCACGTTCTTGGATTGCAGAGATAGGAGAAAAGTCTTTATTTACAATTTGTATGGTAAACGTTAATTGTTTCGTATATTCATGGGATGTAATATGAAATATATCCCCTCTGATAGATTTTTCGGTTTTTAGTTCAGATTCTTGTGCTGATATGGTTTCCATTCCAGGAGATGAAAAAGAAACACATGTTACCCCGTATTCATTACAGGGGATATTATCAAAAATAAATCTGTCAAACATTTTATCACATCCTTTCTTAATAACGTCTAAATATTTTAATTTTTTGATAATTTTAATAAGCAACTTAACAAAGCTGGGATTAAATTGGGATAGTGTCAAATTTAAATGGAAATGAAAAAATCTTATTTTCACCTCATTTATTAAGGCACCCATTTCTGAGTGCCTTAAAGTTTATTTACCCATCAGTTCATATTTAATACTCTTAGCAACACGCTTATCAATATCACGGGTTTCATTTTTAATGATTGCAGAGACTTCACTAGCAGACAGACCAGTACCGTCAATTTGTACAAGAGGGGAATTAATTGCCACGGGTTGATTCCGCACTATATCAAATTCTGGTATCTTATAATTAGGCATCGACCGAGCGACAATATCTTCAACAAATCTAT
>ENA-ORSX01002448-ORSX01002448.1-human-gut-metagenome-genome-assembly--contig:-NODE-2448-length-10400-cov-3.172450_pt1 | contig 10400 bp, 8 predicted proteins | sample MGYA00241904_ERZ509172 | MGnify/ENA primary metagenome ERZ509172 (study PRJEB26280, sample SAMEA2338795) | human gut metagenome | biome: human gut; feature: human-associated habitat; material: faeces...
ATGGTTTTACCGATACCCAGTGTGCGCGAGGACTTGCCGGCGGTTATGTAGGTTATAATCATGGCGGAAGAATCTTAGGAAATGCTTCTGGTGGCGGCAAGGAATGTGCTGCCATTCGTATCCGTTCTGTATACGGAGGCGAATTTGCCGGAGGCTTTACCGGATTGATGGAAACGGCAGATTTAGCCGGAACCGGAAATCTTAAGCTTTTGTTCGGACTATTGGAGACAAGCAATGTATTAAGTCTTTTAGGGGCTGTCTATCCTACAGAAACAAATACAGCTGTTTATGGTCCCCTTAGAAAAGTAAGTGTGAATACATGGAATAAGTGGGCAGAAGCAGTGGGAAGCAATGGCGTTTACGGAGACCAGTTCCCGAATACATCTGTCAGTACAGAAGGTAAACTGCAGGTATTAATTAAAAAATATGCATATGGTTATAACGTCAAAGCAGGAAGAACACAGGTTGGCACACAGGCTATGGAAGCAGGTGTTGCCGGAGGCTATGCAGGCCGCATGAAAGCAGGTGTTGTCACGAATGCCCATGCCTGGGACGCAAAAAATATCATTGCCTATACAAGTGCCGGAGGCTTTGCAGGGGAGATGACAACAGGAGGCGTTGCAGAGGTTGGAAAGGTTTCCTTGTTGGGACTGGATATTACAGGTTCCATCAGCGCTGCGCAGACGTTCGTTCCGGTGATAAGAAATTCCGATATTACAGGCTTCCAGTCAGGAATGACAGTAAAGGCAACAGGAATTCCGGTAAAAAATTCCGACTTTAAAATAGAAAAGGTTGGTTATGCCGGGGGCTATGTAGGGCATATGCTTGGAGGTCAGATTTGGGGTAACTGGTCAGCGGCAAGTACTTTCAGCGCAACAGATGCAGTACCTGATCCAAATAATAAGCGTTGTTTTGTGGCAAATTTAAGAAAGGTAGAAGGTACAAAGGCTGTGGGCGGTTTTGCCGGTCAGATTGACCCGGCAAGTGCGGCCGCTTTAGATACAGCAAGCAGCGGCGGTCTTCTTGGAGGATTGCTTCAAAATCTGATAAAAGTACCGGGAGACTTGTTAAAGTTATTGGATGCCACTATTTCTACTGTACAGGCAGCAGATGTGAAAGCATGGGATGAATGGGGCATTATCGTGAATGGCGCTTACACAGACGGCACAGGAAATACAGCTTATGCAAAGGCAGCAGGCGGCTTTGCCGGAGAGATTAACGGTGCAGTCATCGGAAAAATGAAAAATCCGGAGAGCGGCGTTCATGTATTGAATATCAGAAGCGTGACTGGCGGCGAGTATGCGGGCGGATTTTTCGGTCTGGCAGACGTATCTGCTGTATTACAGGTAAGTGGTGAGGGCAATACAAGTATATTGGCTGCGCTTTTAACTCTTGGAGGTACAAGTGTACTGGATGCGTTCAGAACTTATATTTACGATTCGGATGTATCAGGAGCAAATCAGGCAGGGCTGGAAGTGCAGGCAAGAGACAGCAAAAAGACAGAATATGTCAACAATCCTGTTTATTCAGGAGCAGCAGGCGGATTTGGCGGCGCTTTGCTTAATTGTTCTGTTAAGGATTCTGAAGCAACAAAGCTTCGCAAGGTCAATGGAATGAATTATACCGGGGGCTTTATCGGCCATCTTGGAAAGAGCGGTACGGTAGATTTAGATAACTTAGGTGCATTGGGAAATCTGTTGAGTGCAGGCGCAGGCGTACTGGATATTTTCGGCTCACATGTAGATAATTGCAGTGTTTCCGGAGTGGCAGAAGGATTTACTGTACACAGTAATAACAAGATGAATCAGCAAGACAAGTCAGAGATTGCCGGAGGTTTTACAGGATATGCTGACCTGGGAAGAATGTCTGGCAATGAAGTAACAGGCTTAAAGCAGGTGACAAGTGGTCAGATTGCCGGAGGTTTTGCTGGAAAAACAAATTTTGCGTATCTTGCAGACATTAATCTGAATTCCAATTTAGTTAAATATTTGGCAACAGGTGTGAATCAGATTTTGAAAGCTCTTTGGCTGGATAAACTGCAAAAAGGGCAGGTAATCAAGATTAGTCTGGGAATTATTGAAATCAATGCTCTATATGACGGAGAACTGGTATCCTTGAATCTGTTTGGACTAAAAATTAAGATTGGACTTGCAAAAGATAAGAGTCTTGCGACGATCTATATTGGAGACAGTAAAATAGAAATAAACTGTTCTGATGGAGGTACGATTGATGAGACAAAATTAAAAAACGAGCTGAATATTTCTCTCATTAAGGCAAACAGGACAAGGATTGATTCCTGTAAGGTAACAGGTGTGGCAGAAGGCTATGATGTCTATGGCGGCGGTGCCGGAAATAATGTAAACGGCACAGGTGAATATGGCATTGCAGGCGGATTTGTCGGATGGAACAATGAAGGATTGCTAAAGGGCAACAATATGTATTTGGCAGATGTTATTCGTGGGGCAGAGAAGCTTACAGGACCCTTCAGCGGCAAGATAAATCTTGATAGTAACTGGGATTTTAATACATTTGCAGGAATCGAAGGAGACCAGAATTATTATAGAATTTACAGAGATGGGGACGAGACGTACGAAGATCTGACGGATAGTTCTGGAAAACCTCTTCAGGAGAAACACGAGACAACAGATGCGTGGAAAAATATATATACGATTAAGCATATGACGAAAGATAAAGTTGAGAAGTTTTCGAACCTGAAGAATGCCTTATTGAAGCACTTTATACAAAAGGCTGAGCAGTCTGTAATGGCGGAGGTATATCAGGAAAATGGTGCAATGGCAGTTCTGATGGCAAATACAGCAACAAATCCGACAGAACCGGACGGCAGTGAGGAAACACCGGATGTTCAGGATCCATGTAAGGATTTGATTGAACTTCGTATTAAGAAGGTATGGAAAGGAGACGAGGAGAAAGATCGTCCGGAGTCGGTTGTTTTTCATGTTAAAAGAAGCTATGAAGCAGATGGAAAGACAATCGAAGATGAAACCTTCAATGAAGAAGTGATTTTGAAGAAAGAGGATGCACAAACCTCGGATATATGGGAAAAGGTTCTTTCCGGACCGAAGTTTACGGCATACCATGTGGGTAAGGATGGAAAGAAATATTACTATACATATCGTATCAGTGAAACAAAGGTTGACGGTTATACAACAACTGTGAGTTATAAGGGAGAATATCAATATAGTATTACAGTGACAAATACAAAAGACCGGTTTAACAGTGTTCTTCCTGAAACAGGAGGACGGGGAACAACAGGAATCTATACGGTAGGTGTTCTGCTTCTTTGCTTTGTGGCGGCTATGGAATACAGAAAGAGAAAAAGCAAAAGAAGCCAGAGTAGCTATAAATAAACAATTTTCAAAAAGGAGAGAAAGCAAATGAAAAAATTGAAACGCGTGCTGGCAGTTTTACTGACAGCCATCATGACACTTGCAATGGCAACAACGGCCTTTGCAGCGGCTCCGCAAACGGGAAACCTGACTGTTAAAGTCAATGCGAACAACACATTAGAAGGACAGACAATCAAAATTTATAAACTGTTTGGTTTAACTGTAAGCAAAGCAACAAGTTACAATTATGCAGTAAATGAAACATATAAAACAATGATTGCAAAGGCATTAGGCGTATCAGAAACTTCTACTAGTGAAGAGTTATATAATAAACTTGCGGAATATAAGGAAAACCCTACTGCGATTCAGAAATTTGCAGATGACTTTACAGCAGCGGCATTGGAAGCAAGTACTAAGGAAACTGCAACTTCTGGAAAGTTAGGCAAGGTTGATTCATATCAGTTTACAGGTTTAGAGTACGGTTACTATCTTGTATATCAGACAGGAACAAAAGAAATTCAGTCATCTCTTGTATCTGTAGATAAAGCTTCTGTAGAAGTTAATTTAAAAGGTGAGGCTCCAAGTATTGAGAAGACAGCAGCAACACCAAATGGTCAGGGAACTGTTGAAATCGGACAGGTTGTAACTTATACAATTAAAGGAACAATTCCGGATACAACAGGGTATGAGCAGTATACATACATAATCCACGATAAATTGTCAAAAGGTCTTGATTTTGTAAAGAATGCACAGGGTGAAGCACAGGTAGGCACAGACTATGTTGTATCGGTGCAGATTAAAGACGGTGCTGCCAGCACGCCAACTGCTGCATTAAGCGGAGATGGTAACCGCATAATGACTTTAGATTTGTCCAAGTGGATTAGAGAAAATCAGACAAGTAAAGGAAAGGAATTTACAGTAACATATTATGCAAAAGTAAATGCAAAAGCAGATGTAACAGAGAAGAACGAAGCGAAATTAGAATATGGTAACGACCCACAGAATACAATAACAACAAAACCTTCTGAGGCAAAGACACCGACTTATCCGTTACAGATTCATAAGTCAATCAGAGGACAGAAGGACAGCTATCTTGCTGGTGCAACCTTCCGTCTTTATAAAACAGAGCAGGATGCGAAAGATAATACAAACCCAATTGCAGTTACAGGTTCTAATGGTAGTTACACAGTAGACCCGGTGCAGATTGGTGATAATAAGCAGTATGATATGGTATCTATTGGTGACGGAAAAACAGTGGGCGAAGGCATGAACCTGAAATTAAACGGTCTTGCAGCAGGAAACTACTGGCTTGTGGAGACAAAAGCGCCGGAAGGATACAGCGGCATAACTGCACCAATTAAAATCACAATTACAAAATCTATCGATACAGATGTGAATAACTGGACAATCAGCAAAGGTGATGGAGAGGCAGAAACTGATAAAATCATCGACATCGAAAACAGCGCAGGTACAATTCTTCCGGGAACAGGTGGAATGGGTACAATTCTGTTTACAGTTGTAGGTGTTGCGCTTATACTTGTTGTCGCAGCAAGCTTTGTAATCAGCAGAAGAAAACGTGCTTAATGGCATAAGATTCAGATTTAAAGATGAGGGGACTGCCTTCGGGCAGCCTTCTCATACTTTCTATATAACAGCAGGGAGAATGAAATAAAGATGCGAAAAAAAAACACACAGAAGAAAAAATTTTATATTGGAGATATTTTTCGTATTATTGGATTGATTATTGCACTCTCCGTACTGTTATATCCTACAGTGAGCAATTATCTATATGAAAAAAACGGCGCAAGGGTAATTTCCTCTTACGATGAAGAGGCGGTAATGTTAAGCGAAAAGGAAAGAAACGCAATGTTGGAAGCAGCAAGGCAGTATAATCAGGAACTTCTGAGAAATATTGAGCTTCTGGATCCGTTTTCGCCCATTAAGAAAGAAGTAGATGCAAGGTATCAAAGCCTGCTCAATACAAATGAGGCGGGAATGATGGGATATATCAGAATCCCTCAGATTGATGTGGAATTGCCGATTTATCATGGCACAGAGGAAACAGTACTGCAGTCGGGCGTGGGGCATTTTGAGGGAACGTCTTTGCCTGTAGGCGGAGAAAGTACCCATTCTGTTTTGACAGGACACAGGGGACTTCCTTCTAAGCTTTTGTTTACAGATTTGGATAAGCTGAAAGAAGGAGATGTTTTCTACATTAAAATCCTGGGAAAGACTTTGGCGTACCAGGTGGATTGCATTCTGACGGTGCTGCCGGAAGACACGAAAGATTTAAGTGTTGTATCGGGCAAAGACTATGTTACCTTGGTAACGTGTACACCTTATGCTGTAAATACGCACAGGCTTCTGGTAAGAGGAGTGCGAATACCATATGAAGAGGCAATCCAACAGGCGGCAGATGAAAAAATAACGCCGGAATTACCGTTCCAGGTAAAAGTATTGATACTGGCAATTATGGTTTTAATCCTTTTTTTTATTATTTATCTAATTTGGAAAAAGGGAAGAAAAAGAAAGACGGGAGATAAATAGAATGAAAAGAAAAAAAGGAAAAATAAAAAATATTAGTTTTGTCATCCTGGGCATTTGTATTATGACTTTTTTTATAATGCCGCAGGTTGTGCGTGCAAGGGAAAAAGCGGCAACCCTTACAGTATATTATCATGGCGCAACATCGGAGGAAGATAAAATTCCTTTAAAAGGGGTTGAGTTCGTTCTATACAGGACGGGAGAAAAAGTTGGAAACAGATGGATATTGCAGGGGGAGTTTGAAAAAGCGAATATATATGTTGGAGATACCAGTTCCTCAGGTCAGAGAAGAGCGGCAGAACAGTTATATTCTTTTGCCATAAAAGAAAAAATAAAAGGAATAACAAAAGTAACAGAGAGCAATGGAAAGGCAGTTTTTAGCGATTTGGAGGAGGGAGTTTATTTATGCTTTGCTGTTTCCGATATAACGCTGGAGGGATATAAATATCATTCCGCTCCGTTTTTAGTTTTTGTTCCGTCAGAAGACGGGCGTTATGATGTAACAGTAGAACCGAAAAGTGAATGGGTTGGAAATAATAGTGAAACACCAAAACCAGTTTCGCCAACACCAGAAGTGCAGGAGATAAGACCTGACCATGTAAAAACAGGAGATGATACAGATATTTGGAAACCGGTGGCGCTTTTATTAGTCAGCATAGTTATTATTGTGACTGGAAATTATAAAAGAGGAAAAATGAGAACAAAGAGGGATGGGGAGAAATGCTCATTTTGAGTCGAGTGTATATGTGTATTTTTTGTTGTTGGAGTTAAGACATCGTAGACAACCAGTGACTTATACGTTATTATATAGGGAGACACAGATTAACTGGATTTGCCTGAAAGGTATAAAAGCTCTTAATTGATAGCATTAGCTCCTGCGGGGATTACACGATATACTCACTTTTTTGGGAGCAGCTGTGGATTCTATTCCTGCATGGGGATTATCGTAAAAAGAACAAGAGAGCTTGAGACAATTTGTCTTGAGCTTTTTTTCTGTATGTTTCACGTGAAACAATTAAGAAAAGTGAAAAGGTGTGAAAATGTATTATGGAAATATTATGGGAACAATATGAGTTTAGAAATATAAAACAGGATGAGATTCCTCAGGCGGCAGAAATAGAGAAACGGTGTTTTCCACCAAATGAGGCGTGTTCTTATGAACATATGGAGCAACGCGTCAAGAAAGCGCCGGAGTTATTTCTTGTTGCGGTGGATAAAAAAACAGGCCTTTTGGCAGGATTTTTAAATGGGCTTGCAACAGAGAAGAAGCATTTGACAGATGATTTTTTTACAGATGCAGAGGTTCATAATCCGTCAGGAGAAAATATTATGCTTCTTGGACTTGATGTTCTTCCAAAACACAGAGGAAGAGGGCTTGCAAGAACACTGGTGGAAGAATATATCCGAAGAGAAAAAGAAAAAGACAGGAAAAAACTGATATTGACCTGCGTAGAAGAAAAGGTAGAGATGTATAAGAAGTTTGGATTTATGGATCATGGTATTGGCATATCTCAGTGGGGTGGAGAAGCCTGGCATGAAATGAGTATAGTGATAAAGTGAAAGGTGAAATATGAGTAAAGTAAGAATAATAAAGAAAAATGATGAATATACCTTGGAATATCAAGTAGGAGATATTTGTGAGGTTACAGGAACCTGGTATGGAGGAGTACATATTATAGGAAAATCAGGTGTTCCGGTGTCTTTGGATAAAGAAGAATATGTGGAATTAGATACAGAACCGGAAATAAAGGAAGAAATAGTAGAAAAAAGAGATATTTGTGTGGGAGATATTGTAAGGCATTTTAAGAGAGAGTGGGTATCTGCGGATACATCAGAATATTTATATAAGGTGCTGGCATTTGCCTCTCATACAGAGACAGGGGAGAACCTTGTGATTTACCAGGGGTTATATGCTCCTTTTAAAATATGCGCAAGACCATATGGGATGTTTATGAGTGAAGTAGACCGGGAAAAATATCCGGATATAAAGCAGAAGTATAGATTTGAAAAAGTAGAAATATAAAGAAAAAATGGAATGGAGCACATGGAAATTAGTCTATGTGCTCTATTTTTTGTCCCCGCTATTAAAACAGACAAAAAAGAAAAAATGTACGAAAAAGATATATAAGTAATGTTTTGTCTGTATTTTATTCTTCTTTTTTGATGTATGATGACGGTAATTCAATTTTCTGTTCTGTTTCAGAGGAGTCAGGAAGAAAATTTTGACAAGTATTCAATAACCCAGGAATGATGGGAGAAAGGAGAAAATCCATTATTTTTACGAGAGAAGAATTGGATTGTATGTGAACGGATCATGCAGGAGATAAAAAGATTGAAGACTGCGTATAGTGTTTTTTCTATATGCCTGTTGCTGTTTGGTACATTTATATTGATTTATCCAAATGCGAGTATTCATATAGTGTATAAAGTTGGAGGGGTGATTTTTATTGGTTTTGGGATTACCAAAATGATAGGATATTTTTCGAAGGATATATTTCAGCTGGCGTTTCAGCATGATCTGGCAATGGGGATTGTTTCGATATTGATCGGATTGATCATGTTGTTTCAGACAGAGAATATGATACGTATTCTTGCTGTTATCATTAGTTTATTTATGATTATAGATGCGCTTCTTAAGATTCAGACGGCGATTGATGCGAAAAAAATCGGCATAGAAAAATGGTGGCTGATTTTGGTGATCGGGATTAGCGTAGCTGTAATTGGGGTAATACTGTTTTTTGAACCTTTTCATGGAACGCAGGTGATTGTCCGATTCATAGGTTTTATCCTTTTTATAGATGGGATACTTAATTTATGTGTCGTACAAAATACAGTGAGCACCATGAAAAAAAGATATTCGTCAGGATTTTATGATGAATAAAAAGAGGTTCGAAAAATTTTATTTTAAATACAAAAAGGAGAATGAGTTATGGGAATTGCAAATGAATTGAAAAAAACAACATTAAAAACTGCATTTCATTATTTGGAAAAAAATCCGGAAAAAAATGCAATGAAGTTATTGGATTTGGTGGATAAATTTGCAGGCGATGGTCCGGATAGTTTTCCTGCACAAAGAGAAGCGTTCCGTAATGTGGACGCGGATCTGTTTAATAATATTTATTAGTTACTCATGAGTGTGCTGAAAGATATTGATGAAAATGTGCTGAAAGCAACTTTTGAAAATTTCTTTTTCAATGCAAATATTGTGGGGTGGCCAAAACAGGAAGAAAACAGAAAAAAATACGGATGTAATATTCCGTGGGCAATTTTGCTGGATCCCACATCGGCATGTAATTTACATTGTACAGGGTGCTGGGCCGCAGAATATGGAAATAAGCTGAATTTATCTTTCGATGAGATTGATTCCATTATTTGCCAGGGGAAAGAATTAGGGGTTTATATGTATATCTATACAGGCGGTGAACCTCTTGTACGAAAGAAAGATTTGATTGCTCTTTGTGAAAAACATAGTGATTGTCAGTTCCTTAGCTTTACAAATGCAACATTGATAGATGAAGAATTTGCAGAAGAGATGCTTCGTGTAAAGAATTTTATTCCGGCAATCAGTGTAGAAGGATTTGAAGAGGCAACAGATGGAAGACGTGGAAACGGTACATATCAGAAAGTCGTTAAAGCAATGGGAATACTGAAAGAGAAACATCTGCCATTTGGCTTATCATGTTGTTATACAAGCCAGAATTTAGATTCTATCAGCTCGTTTGAGTTTATTGATCAGATGGTAAAATGGGGAGCAAAATTTGTCTGGTATTTCCATTATATGCCGGTTGGAAACGATGCAGTTCCGGAGCTTCTGCCAAATCCGGAACAGAGAGAATTTATGTATCACAGAATTCGGGAGATCAGAAGGACAAAGCCGATTTTTGCAATGGATTTCCAAAATGATGGAGAGTATGTTGGAGGATGTATCGCAGGAGGAAGAAGATACCTTCATATTAATGCAAATGGCGATGTAGATCCTTGCGTATTCATTCATTATTCGGATTCCAATATTCGTGAAAAAACTTTGCTGGAATGTCTGCAGTCACCGATATTTATGGCTTACCACGACGGACAGCCGTTTAATGAGAATCACCTGCGTCCATGCCCGATGCTGGAAAATCCGGAAGTACTGAGAGGAATTGTTCATGGAACAGAAGCACATTCCACAGATCTTCAATCACCGGAAAGTGTAGATCATCTTTGTGACAAATGTGTGGATTATGCAGATAACTGGAAGCCGACGGCAGAAAAACTGTGGACATGCAGCCAGAAGTGCAAAAAAGAGAAAAGTGTAAAATAAAATTATTTTGATAAGTAGATATGAAATGCCCCTACGTGTGTCTGCATGAGAACTTGCAGGCTGGTAGGGGTATCTTTGAATAAAATAATATAAATGGAAAGGCGGAACAGAAATGGAGAGGGTTGGTATTGTGACAGACAGCAATAGCGGACTGAGTCGGGAAGAAGAGGATATACTGGGGATTAAGGTTGTTCCTATGCCGTTTACGA
>ENA-ORSX01002458-ORSX01002458.1-human-gut-metagenome-genome-assembly--contig:-NODE-2458-length-10366-cov-2.144700_pt1 | contig 10366 bp, 5 predicted proteins | sample MGYA00241904_ERZ509172 | MGnify/ENA primary metagenome ERZ509172 (study PRJEB26280, sample SAMEA2338795) | human gut metagenome | biome: human gut; feature: human-associated habitat; material: faeces...
ATGTCCAGACGATGACAACAGGAGTCCATGAGGTGAGCCACGCATTGCTGCATGACCGGGAGGTAATGGATGCGGAAGGAGTCTTAAAAGACCAGACAACAAAAGAAATAGAAGCGGAGAGTATTGCCTATATTGTCTGCAACCACTTTGGTCTGGATACTTCAGAATATTCGTTTACCTATATCGCCAGCTGGTGCGAGAGCAGGGATATGAAGGCATTGAAAGCATCAATGGATACCATACGAAAAACATCTTCAGAAGTCGTTGAGAATATCGAGGCACAGATGCACGAGTTGGAAATGGAAAGACCAATCCGGGATACCTTCCATAAGGAAGATTTGATCCTGCATCTTTCGGGCAGCATGGGTTCCGAGTTTACTTATAATCTGATCGAAAATATGAGCAGGGAACAGTTAGAACAGAATGTGGAAGAATATGTCAGCCTTCTGGAAAGTGGTGAGATAGAGGAGAATGAGAAACCTCTGGAAAGTTTTCTGGAAGAAAAAGGTGCTACCGTCACACCACTGTATGACAGCAGTGGGCACGGAGAGAACTATCCGATTGATTTTTATGATGTGGAGTATGATGCTGACACAGGAGTTACTTCTTTTTCTGATCTTTCTCCGAAAGAGCAGGCAGAGATGATTGTGCAAAAAGCAGAGTTTCCAAGAAATATTTTTTCAGAAGAAGAAAAGGCATTTGTAAATGAATATGCGGAAACTTTCCCCGGACAGGTGGAAAGACTGAATGACCTGGTATGGGATATGAGGGAATCTTACGATGAAGCTGGTTCAAAGCTGGTGTATGAAGTGATTCAGGCAGCAAGGGCAAACTTCCCAGCCAAGGAACCAGAGATTGCAGAAGAAACAGCCATGCAGTATGCTCACCGTCTGATTGAAACGGCAGAAGCTGCCAATACGGGAAACTTCACAGATTCCCAGAGAAATCTTATTGTGAATTTTGCATATAAGATGGATGACAAAGACGAAGTGCTTGGACTGGTGAACCGTATGATGACTGCAATCCGCAGACCGGGAAGTGAATATACGAGAAGCCTTATGAATGAAACACAGGCACAGATTGACAATTTCCCAGATGGCATGATCGGTTTTACAGAAATGCACGAAGCAGGAATCCGTCTGGAACACATGTATCCTCTTGAAAAAAACAGGGCAGTAGAATTGTATCGTGAGGGTGCGGAAGTTTTTCTCTTACATGGAAATCCAGACAATCCAGAGCAGGCAGGACAGATTCTTGCAGAAACAGAAAATGCAATCCTGGGACATGACGGTATTTTTGGTATTACGGAAGCAGAATGGGAAGTACATAAAGAAAGAGAAGCAGCTGCCGCCAGACAGGAAAAACTGGAACAGGACAGTGCGGAAAAGATTGATGAGACACTTCTTCTGCATGGAGAAAGCAGAAGGTTTGCCATTTATCAGATGGATAGTGGAGATGAGCATACTTATCAGTTTATGGGAATAGAATCCGCAAAGAGTCTGGGCTATACCATTGACGGAAAGGATTACCGGATGGTTTATGCAGCACCGTGGATGCCAACGATCACGTTAGACAATATATTTGAACGCTTTAACATTGACCGACCGGAAGATTTCCGTGGTCATTCCTTATCGGTAAGTGATGTGATCGTGATAAACAGGGGTGCAGAGATTACAGCCTATTATGTAGATTCTTTTGGATTTCAGGAACTTCCAGAGTTTGTCCAGCAGAGAATGAACATGCTGGAACATAATTCCGTCAGGGCATATCCGCCAGTTTATAAAGGAACATTGGAACAGGCAATGGGAGAACGGGATGTGGATGCTTATCTGGATTCCAGAAAGTTAAACCTGGACTGTAAGAAAGCAATCGAAGAAGCCATCCGGGAGAATTTTGACGGGCTGCACTTAAAGCAGGATGCGGCAAAAGAAGTCGTGGAACGCTTCGGGGAAGAACGTATAAATTTTGTTATGGCAAATACCATCCGTGAACTTTCCCATGATGGAAGATTTTCCAGACAGAACAAAGACTGGGCGGAGCATATCGAAGTCCCGGAAAATGTCAGCCGGGGTAGAAATCTGAACCTGGATTATGTGATCGAAAGCCACCCGGCAGTTTTAGATGGGTTTATCGACATGGCAAGAGCTGAGATCCGGATGCAGAGGATAGAACAGGCGATAGGAGAAAACGAAGTGACAATCACGGCAGAGACAAGAGGATATGAAGCAGAAGGACATAACGGGACATGGCATACGGTTGATGAAAAGGAATATGCGGGGGAGAAGTTCTTCTTAATGGAACATGATGAATTTGGCTCCGATGTGGCAGGAATTATCGTAGCAGAAAATGGACAGCTTGTAGCGGAGGACTTATGGAATGGATTTGATGAAGGAGCGTTAGAAGCTGTATCAGAATATCTGCAGGAAAATGGAACAACACTTTATGACTTGACGGAATTCCCGAAAGATTCTGTTGTAACCCTGCGGAGTGGACAGACACTTACAATCGAAGAAATACAGGCAGTACAGAAAGACATATGGGAAGAAACGATGGCAGGAAAAAATGAATCGGGAACAGATGTCCGGTTTAATTTTCATGCAGTCAGTGAGGTGCAGCTGCCGGAAGGCATAAAGTTAAAAATGCCAGAGATTCATTACATTGATAATTTTTATGTGATGGAAGATGTAAATGCAGAGGGTGTAGTAAAAGTAAACCGGTATGAATCACTGGATGAAGCGATGCAGGAATATTTACGTCTGCCAAATCATCAGAAAAAAGTGCTTGGTATCCAGAATACGGAAACGATGCAGGAAAGCATGGATTTTATCCGATGTGAAAACGGGATAGATCGGCTGACCTATGCGTATGAACAGATCGGAGGGTGGCTGAATCCAGAAATATATGAAGCGGTAAATAAAATGGAAAATATGCTGGACTGGAATGAGGTACAGATTGCATATCAGATTGGAAAACAATACTTTACAATCCAGACCGTAGAAGATGGCTATGATTATACGTTTTACAATGAAGATTATCAGGAGGATGATGGAGGAATCTATGACAATCCGACAATCTATGTGGATGAAGCTGTCAGCGATATTTTAGAAGATAAAGGGTACTCATTGGAAGATACAAAAGTAGTGGACTATGAAGAACTGATGGCAGATGTGGAAGAAGTTCAGGAAGAACAGATGCAGCGGGTGCAATTAGAAAAGAACTGTCCGGCAAGTATTTTTGAAGGATTTCGCAGGGAAGAAGCACTGCAAACCTATGAAGGAATCGCAATGCAGTTTACCAGGAGCAAAGGGTATCTGACTATTCAGGCAACAGAAGAAGGATATTCTTTTATTTTTTATGACTCTGACCTGCATGAAATCCAGAGTGGTGATTACGATAATCCAGACGCATCCATTCAGGAAGCTGCTTATGAAATCCTTAAAAGTGAAAGAATGGATGACATGGAATGTGTCAAAGTGGAATATAAAGAATTTGAAGAAATGACGATCCAGCACTCTAAGGATTTATTGCAGGAGGGGGAACTTCGTGCGACTTCTGAGATTGGAAGAACTGAACTGGCATTAAACAGTCTGAGCAGGGCAGAAGTAGAAAGAGGTGTTTTATACCATGCACAGGCAGTATTAGAAGATATGGGAATGGAACAAGAGGTAGAGCTGCTTGCTGCAAGGGTGTATGGTTCCAGAAGCAGACAAGACCTTTACCGGGAAGATTCTGACCTTGATGTGGTTCTTTCCTATAAAGGTGATATTCGAGAAGATAGCTTTTTCAATGCCTTAAATGAATCCGGCATAGCGATGGCAGGAATCCAGGTGGACATTAACCCGATTGCAGAGGAGCGAATCACTCTGGCAGAGTATATAAAAGAATCTGAAAAATATCTTGACCAGCAGGAGATTAAAAAGCTCGCTGCGGACTTGGATAATTTTAGTTATGGTGTTGATACCTATGAGTATAACGATACGATTGAAAATAGAGAAGAACAGGTGGAAAAACTCACGGAGGATATTTTGAATAAGAAAACAGAAGCTATCAGGGACTGGCTGCTTGAGGTAGCCGAGGAATCCGATATAGACAGCGATGTTATAACTGCCCGTTCTTTACTTTCCCGTCTGGAAGATACAGAGCGATTTTCTATCTTTGACAAACAGCCGGAGCAGGAACAGCCAGAAGCCACGATCAGTTTTTATGTCGCAGAGTGCATGGAGTTTCCGGTCATGGGAGAGTACCATAACAACCTCACTTTAGAAGAAGCCATTAAAATATATGAGAGTATCCCAGCGGAACGGATGCATGGAATCAAAGGAATCGGATTTGATCTGCAAGATGGTGATGAAGATTATTCCGGGGAATATGAGTTGATGAGTGCAGACCGGATACGGCGTGATCTGATAGATATGATTCCACACTATAAAGAAAGCCCTCTGGTGCAGAAAGCAATCACAGATATGGAAAAGTATCTGGATGAAAAGCATGGAAGGATGCAGGAAACGAAACGTGCGGCAGAAACAGTAATAGAAAGTGGACAGAAACCTTCTGCGGTTACGGCAGACAGAAGGGCAGAGCAGGAACCGGTATCTGTAAGTCAGAGCCAGCCACAAAAGGCGGAACCTGCAAGTAGAGCAAAAGGTGAAGTGAAGAAGTCTGTGCTGCAGTCTTTAAAAGATTTTCAGGCAAGGGCAAAAGCACAGGAGCAGAATAAGACAACGGAAAAATCCAAGACACATAAGAAGGGAGAGGTGGAATTATGATGGATGTGATTCTCAGTGAGGAAGGTGTCGTAGTCATGAATGACTGTTACAATGGTTTTGATGAAGAAGCCAGACGTAACATTCAGAACTTTATGCAGCAACAGGCAGAGCTGGCACAGGAACAGCAGAAACAACAGCAAATGCAGACACAAGCCCAGACTGGACAGACACAAGCCGGTGAAACACAAAAGAAGAAACCAGAGCTGGCAAACTGGCAGAAGGTCATGGACAATGGAGAATACCTTCGTAGTGCAGAGATGGCAGAAGAAGCCAACTATAATATGATTGACGGACTGGTGAACAACACTCCAAAGAAAAAAGATAAAAACGCTCCACGGAGATCGGTACTGAAACGACTCCGTAATCATCAGAAGAAAATAGCTAGTCAAGGAAAAGGACAGCCGCAGCAACAGAAGGCGGTAGAAGAAGAGATGGAAAGGAAGAAGTGATTTTTCAGTAATTTTTATGAAACTCAGTCTACAATTCATAATTATTTTTCTCTTTCAAATTATTATAAAAAGTGATATAATACATATATTCTAGGTTGGGGAGAAAAAATGTCGAAATTCACATTGGAACTTTGAAACTAGTATAACTATATCTCTTTGATTACTAGAGACTAAAGGTTCATTGAAAAAATATAGTAGAATGAATAAAAATTATTACATTATAATGAAGCGCAGAGAAAACATTAATCTCTGCGCTTTTACCATATGAAAGGAAAAGGAAGGAAATTTACATGGCAAATGCAGTAGCTGCTAGAGAATATGGTGATCAATATCAAGCAATGGTATTTTGGCAATATGCATTAGGATTATTAAGGAAAGATAGCGATATAAAAGAAATTGGTTATGAGCATGATGAAATTAAATCTTTTGATGATATTGTAATTCACTATAATAGAGAACAGAATTTTCGTGATACTACGATAAATACTGAGTACGTTCAGGTGAAGTTTCATATGAAACAAAATAAGGAATTTACGATGGATAATCTGCTAGATCCAGCATTTATTGATGCCAAGAGTGAATCTTTTTTACAAAAAGCAGCGAATGCTTACCGAAAAGATAAAAAACAATACGCTTCCAGTATTTATGTGATATATTCAACTTGGACAATTCAGCACGCAGATATATTGAATGATTTGATAAGCAATACAGATAATACGTTTGATTTAAAGAAAATAAGCGAAGGATCTACAGAACGTTCCAAAATGGGCAGATTGAGAAAAAAATTACGTATCAATCTTTCTCTGGATAATGATGATGAATTGTTAGAAGTTTTGAGACAGCTTAAGGTAAAAGCAGGTCAATCAGATTTTGATGATTTAAAAGAATCTTTAAATAGGCAGCTGATGCTTTATGGATTGAAGACATGGTCTAATAGTAAAAATACATTTCCATATTGTGATTTGATTCATAGTTTGAACCGTCGAGGCGTTCATTTATTGGATGCAGATACATTGAAAAAAATTTGTGAAATAGAAGAATTGTTTGAAACTAAAAGAAATAGTGATACAGTTGCAGTTAAAAGTTTTGAGAGACAGACCGAATGGCTAGATGATTGGACAAAAAACATTTGTGATTTAACAACTATCGTGGATAAACGTAATCTTAGAGAAGGACATTCATGGGAAGATGTTTTTCAAATGTTGGAGAAATTTGTATGTGAAAAAATGAAAAAGAATGAAGAATATCAAATTGCATTGGAAACTTCATTATCAATTTCATTTACTATTGGACGAATTTTGAATCCGAAAACGGGTATAAAGGTAAATCCAGTTCAAAAAACTTTAGATGGCCATAGCCAATGGACTAGAGAAGGAAGTTCTCAACAAAATGAATTTTTAATCGAGAAGGATATTTTAAGCAAAGATGCTAATGATATGGTAATTTCTATAGGGATTACACATGATATTAATGCAGATGTGAGAGAGTTTATAGATAATAGCGAACTTGAAATTGGAGTTTATGAGAGTTTCTTGCTTGAAAATTATGGAACAGATGCGATAAAAAACGGAACTCACGCATGGGCATTAGCAAAACAAGTAAATTGTGAAATTGGAAAGAGAACAGGAAAGTTAAAAAGGGGAACATTACATATATTTATTGCTGGACCGAATTCCGTAATGTTTTATTTGGGAATACAATCTATGATGTACGGTAAAGTTCAATTATACGAATACGATGTTATAACCCATTCATATTATCCAACGATTTTATTTCCACAGAGAGGAGAAGTTTGATGGCACAGAAAATGACAACTTATTTTAATGATTTTTTAAAAAATATTCGTTTAACAGAAAATCAGATGAATGAATTAAAAACAGCTCATACAACACTTAGAACAAGATTGAAATCAGATAAGGATTTGAAAGATATAATAGAGACAACATTTTTACAGGGCAGTTATAGGAGGTCAACAGCAGTAAGACCGAAACAAGGAAAGCGTTCGGATGTCGATATTGTGGTAGTGACAAGGCTTGATAAAGAGGAAGTCACACCAGAAGAAGCGTTGGATATTTTTGAACCGTTTTTGAAAAAATATTATGATGGAAAATACAGAAAACAGGGAAGATCATGGGGAATAGAAATGACCCATGTAGATTTAGACGTGGTGCCAACATCTGCACCAGCGCTGGCGGAACAGGGACTATTAGAGAATATGGCAGTTCTTTCAGATGATGATTTGGAAGAAATGAGCGAAAAGCTAGCAAGTGTTGAAAAAAATTATTCTTCCGACTTATGGAATTGTGCATATGCAGAATTTATGAAAGCAGATGAAAATGCAGATTGGAAAAAAGAACCATTGTATATACCGGATAGAGAGGCGGAATTTTGGGACAAAACACATCCATTAGAACAGATTCGCTGGACACAAGAAAAAAATTCAAAGTGCAATACACATTATATTAATGTTGTAAAATGCTTAAAATGGTGGAGAAAAGAGAAGTTTCCGGATGTAAAGCATCCAAAAAGTTATCCGTTGGAACATTTGATAGGTGATTGCTGTCCTGATGGTATTGAATCGGTTGCAGAAGGAATTGTTTTAACTTTGGAAAAAATCGTTTCAGATTATTCAGAAAAACCAGTATTGGAAGATAGAGGCGTTCCAGAACATGATGTTTTTGGAAGATTGTCTGATGAAGATTATGAAGCATTTTATGATGACGTCTGCGATGCTGCAGTAATAGCAAGAAAGGCATATGACGCAGAAACAGTTTATGAGAGTGCAAGTTTGTGGAGACAATTATTAGGAAATAAGTTTCCGGAAGCTAAGCAAAAAGAGGCTGTATTTACTAAAAGAGAAGCAGCAAGCATTAATTTGGCTGGAGGGAGATTCGCTTGAAAAATCCCAATAAATATTTGTTAGAGGGTAGAAGGTGTGTAGATGAGTTTCAGCAAATAGAGTTATTAACAGACTTGAAATGGGATGAAGTAGAGTGTGTTTGGTATTTTTCTGTTAAAATTTGTGAAACAAATGAAGCCAAAAGTGATTTTTTTAATTCTATATGGTATGTAACTATGGAGGATGTGTTTCCGGAAGGAAAAATAAAAATTTTTCCAGCAGTACAGGGTGGAATCTCAAAGACTTATTATCATCAATCTAATAATGGAATAATAGCTGAAAATGGATTATGGCGAAAAGGAGATGTGTGTCTTAGAGATCCATTAGAGGATATAGCAGATATTAATTGTGAACCGACAAATCCAGAGAATCGAATATGTTGGAATATAGAAAGGCTGTTAGAGTGGATTTCTAAAGCAGAGAAAAATTCCTTGATTACAAGTAAAGATTGGTTTGAACTTCCAGATGTTAAAAAAACCAATGCTTTAACAATTATCTTTGATGAAGATGAAATTTCGTACATGCAATGGGAGGATGCTGGTGCAAAATCTGGAATAGTTAAATTGAGATTTAAGGGAAATAAACAATATTTTGTTGAAACATTTTTGGATTTAAAGGGTAATATATGCGTTGAAAATGCATGGGGTGGATATGTTGATTCGCAGAAAGAAGATTTGATAACAGGAATATGGATTCTCCTAGATAAGATTCCGGTAATTAATATGTGGCATGCACCTAGAGCAATTTCAGAATTAAAAAGTGTTGTAAAAAAAAGTGGAATATTATGGGAAAAGGATATTGTACCACTTTTAAATAAAATCAGAGATGGTAAAAGACATCCATTTTTGATCGGGTTTCCAATACCAGAGAAATTTTATGGGGATACTAGAAATTATCATTGGTGGTCTTGGATTCTTCCTGTATTGTCTCATCATAATAAAGTATATAAGGGATTTCGTCCCGGAAAAAAAGGGTGGAATTTAAGAGATTCTCGTTTTCTACTGAAAGATAATAATCAGGTTGAATGGAGTTATTCTGAAAATTGGAATCAGAAACAAATTCTGAATAGGGGAATGTTTGAAAAAAAGGTAACACAAAAAAGATATGCTATAATAGGGGCAGGAGCAATAGGAGCTGTAATAGCAGAATTACTTGTGCGCTCTGGTGTTTGGAAGCTAATGATTGTAGATGGAGATATTTTATCAGTAGGAAATCTTTCAAGACATACATTGACTATAAAAGATACAGGGCATTGCAAAGCAATAGCATTAAAAACACATTTGGAATCTGTTAACAGTCATGTTCGTGTAGATGCGGTTTGTGAATATCTTTCGTATAATAATTTAGAAATTCTGAATCAGTATGATGTTATTATTGATTGTACTGCTAAGGATAGGATGATAGATATATTATCCCAGATTAATATGGAAAAAATTATAGTTTCCGTTTCTGTTGGTTTTAAAGCCGAAAAACTATACTTTGTATATTATAAAGGAAAAGAATTTGGTGAAAATGTATTCAATCAGCATATGCTGGAGATGATATATAGAGATAAAAAGCGGATAGATATTGAAGAATTGCCGTGGGAGGGAATTGGATGTTGGAATCCAGTTTTTCCGGCCCTTGGATATGATATGTATATAGCAGCAAGTGTAGCAGTACAATTATTAACGAAATTGATTGTTGATGATTCTAAGAGTGTGTATACATGTGTTTTTGGCAAAAAATACGGGATGGATGGTTTATTTAGTGGATATGAAAGGATATGAGAATAAAGAATTAGATTCAAAAATTTTTATAGAAGATAGTGTATATAAGAGGCTTTTAGCGACACAAAAAGAAAGCCATCCAATGGAAACTGGGGGAATAATTATAGGATATTATGATACAGAATATAGAAATGCAATCATAACAGAATGTACATGTCCACCTGAAGATTCTAAAGCTTCAAAAAATCATTTTTTTAGAGGAACAAAAGGATTAAAAAGTTTGTTAAAAAGAAAATGGGATGAAGAAAAAGAATACTATTTAGGAGAATGGCATTTACATCCGGGGTCTTCTCCAAATCCAAGCACAACTGATATTGATCAAATGAAGAAAATAGAGTATGATCCCAAATTTAATTGCAAAGAACCAATTTTACTTATCTTGGGAGAAAAATTTGATAGTTCTGTTTTGAATTTAATATTATTCAAAAATAATAAACAGTATTTTTATACTGAGATGAAAGAGGTAGAATCATGAAGTTGAAA
>ENA-ORSX01002476-ORSX01002476.1-human-gut-metagenome-genome-assembly--contig:-NODE-2476-length-10305-cov-2.092878_pt1 | contig 10305 bp, 9 predicted proteins | sample MGYA00241904_ERZ509172 | MGnify/ENA primary metagenome ERZ509172 (study PRJEB26280, sample SAMEA2338795) | human gut metagenome | biome: human gut; feature: human-associated habitat; material: faeces...
TTGAGAAGATGTATTCCTGCCATACACGCCGTGAACTGCTTGAATATCTGAAAAAGTCACTGGGTTTTCTGGCGGACCAGAACAGGGGGGTCAAGCTGGACAGGAACCAGCAGACCGCACAGCGTATTTTAACATATATTGAAGAGCATTACAGGGAAGACCTTTCCCTGGATTCCCTTTCAGAGTATTTTAAAATCAGTAAGACATATATCAACCGACTGCTGAAGAACAATACAGGGAAAAGCTTTCTGGAAATTCTGCTGGACTGCCGACTTATAAAGGCAGAACAGCTCATTTCAGAGAATAGGTACAAAATATATGAGGTGGCGGAGATGGTAGGCTACCATGATCTGAGTTATTTTATACGGGTATTTAAGAAAAAATATGGAGTGACTCCCAATGTATACCGCAGGATATAGGAAAAATGTGCACACTTATAATAGAGTGTGTGCATTTTTTTTATTGTTTTGTTTCCGTATGTCCGGTTTTTACTACTTTTTTGCATATAGATTTTTCATTTGGAAATTTATAATAGGAGTATCAACAAGAGAGATACACAAACCGGTATTTCAAAGGAGGAAAAATATGAAAGCAAAAAAAATCGCAGCATTGGCACTGGCCGGAGTAATGGCATTTTCCACATTGCTTGCAGGATGCGGAGGGGAAAGCAGTTCCCAGACGGGAGAGACGGGAAAGAAGGCAGCAGATGCATCAGAAAAATCATCGGGTGAACGCAGGAAGATAACAGCGCTCCTCAGATGTAGTGAGACTTCCACAAAATACATTATTCTGAAGAAACTGCTGACGGAGTTCAGTGAGGAAAAAGGACTGGAGGCTCCGGAGTTTGAGCTTGTCAGCAGTGACGCGGACTATGTAACTAAACTGCAGCTTTACATCAACAGCAATGCGCTGCCGGACATTTACGGATGTGCCAACGGCGCTCTCTCCAAAGCAGCAAAAGACATAAATGCAATCGTGAATGTAGGAGAGGAGCTGGAACGTATTGGCATGAAAGACAATATGAACGGGGCTGTGTATGACTTTTTTAAAGATGCAGAGGATGGTAATGTGTATCTGTTTCCGGAAAGCCTGAACTGTGAATTCTTCCTGTACAGGAAAGATATTTTTGAAAAATATAACTTGGAAGTACCTGAGACATGGGATGATTTTCTGGATATCTGCAGGACTTTGAAAGAGAAGGAAGAAATTCCGCTTATTGTGGCAGGAAAAGAGAATTGGCAGCTTATGAGATATCTCTCTTTTGCACCCTGGCGTATGACGAAAGACCAGTTTATTATGGATTACATTGGTAAGAAAGAAACATTTTCTGAAAACACAGCGGCAAAAGAAGGCGTGGATCTGCTGTATACACTGGGAACAGAAGGTTATTTCCAGGGGGGATTTCTCAGTACAGATTACACGGCAGCTACAGACCTGTTCTTTGGCGGTACGGGATGTATGTGGTACAGCGGCTCCGGTCAGATTTCACAGGCAAGCGGTATGTACAGCAAGGGTGAGCTGGGATTTTTCCCGGTGCCGGATGTGGCAGGCCAGGAGAATATGGAGACAAATATTCCCATTCACGGCGGATTCGGTACAGCCTTCAATGCCCAGACCTATGATGATACCATGAAAGAATTTTTCCAGTATATGTGTGAAAATTATTCTGACTCCTGTTATAACGATGCAAAGGTGTTCTCACCGTTCAATGATGAGATTCCTGAGGGATTGGACCAGATGTTCTACGATCTGCAGCCACTGTTTGAGACAGCAACGGACGCCTGGGTATCCTGGGATGACAAGCTGGATTCCGCTACACTGACAAACCTCGTGGATGAGCAGCAGAAATTAGCACAGGGAAAAGAAAAACCTGAAGAATTTGAGGCGGCAGCAGACCAGTTTATCATCAATAACAGTAAATAAGAATTGCAGGAGACAGGTGCAATTTACATATCAGGCGCCTGTCTCATTTTCTGCCTGAAAATGCCAAAATAAGGAGGTTTTTCGGTAACAATTTGCGGAAATGACAGCAACAATTCCCTCCCGGCATGTGACAGAGAAAGGAAGATATTATGCAAAAATCGTTTGGACGTAAAAAAGTAATCATGATGTTCCTTCTGCCCGCTTTTATTGTGTACACCTTGTTTGTGGTAGTCTCTGTTGTCTGGGCAGGATACTACAGCCTTTTTGACTGGAGCGGAGTGGGAGAAAAGGATTTTTTGGGTATTCAGAATTACATACAGCTTTTTACAAATGACCCGACTTTTTGGGCGACAGTTGCTCACACATTGATCTATACGGTCATCTGTGTTCTGATCCAGGTGTTCGGCGGATTGCTGTTTGCCGTGTTTTTGAGCAGAGTGACTAAATTTAGGGCAGGGCTGCAGACCATGTATTATGTGCCGGTAGTAATCTCTTCAGTGGCCATCTGCCAGATATTCACAAAGCTGCTGTCCGTGACACCGCCGGGGGTCATCAACTCCGTGCTTGGCTTTTTAGATCAGGATCTTCTTTATATGGAGTGGATATCCAATGACTCCCTCTCCCTCCTTGTTGCAGCATTTGTGGAGGGATATAAGTATCTTGGACTTTACATGGTTATATTTTATGCCGCACTTATCGGCGTTCCGAAGGAACTGGAGGAGGCTGCGATCATGGACGGTACCAATGTGGTGCAGCTATACCGGCACGTGAAAATTCCGTATATCAGACCCGTCATCATCGCCAACTGCGTTCTGGTGCTGAACGGCTCTCTGCGTTCCTTTGATATCTCCTTCCTTCTGACAAAAGGCGGGCCAGGAAATTCATCGGAGCTGATGTCCACATATATGTATAAGCAGGCATTTTCCAGTATGAAATACGGGTACGGAAGCGCAGTCGCCATGGCGATCGTGGCGATCTGTCTGCTGGTTGGCTTTGTATTCAGAAGAGTTACGGAAAGGGGGGAGGAAGCATGAATATGAGGACAAAAAAGAATATCTTTACCGGATGCAAAGTGCTTGCAGCCGCGCTGCTGCTGGTTTTCCAGGTATATCCCATCTTTTATGTGATCATGTCGAGTATGAAGACAACGGAGGATTTCCGGCACCTGGCCTCCTATGCGCTTCCTGGGGCGATCAATTTCAGCAATTATATAAAAGTATTCACCACAAGTCCCATGCTGACTTACTTTAAGAATAGTATCATCATTACAGTTGGGGTGCTGATCCCGCTGCTTCTGATCAGTTTTATGGCGGGATTTGCTCTCAGTAAGATCCGATTTAAAGGGAATAAGAAAATATTATCCTATTTTCTTTTGGGACTGATGCTGCCGTTTCAGGTAGCGCTGATTCCGCTGTTTACTATTTTCAGCAAGATGAATATGCTTAATACATATCCTGCTATTATACTGCCGCAGATCGCGTTTTCTCTTTCCTATTCCATCCAGCTTTTTTACTCATTCAGCAAATTTCTGCCGGATGAGATTGTGGAGGCAGCCATTATAGACGGATGTACACCTATGAAGACATTTTTCAGGATCATTTTCCCCATGTCAACCAATTCTATCCTGACAGTGGCTACCATGCAGGGAGTCTTTACCTGGAATGATTTTATCAATGCCTATACCTTTACACGTTCTACGGATATGAAAACAGTGACACTGGGACTGAATGATTTTGTGGGATTTATGGGAACTACGGACTGGGGTGCGACTTTTGCTGCCATCACGGTAACTGTTCTGCCTACATTCCTGTTCTATTTTTTTACCAATAAATATATGTTAAGCGGACTGACAGCCGGTGCTGTCAAAGGCTAGAAAGAGAGGATTTTATTATGAACAAGCTTTACTATCAATTCCCGGATACCTGGTTTGGAGATTGCATGCCTTTTGGCTATAAGGACAAATTTTTCCTTTACCATCAAAGAGATACCAGAAAGCCGGGGCCCTTTGGCGAACCCTTTGGCTGGGACCTGGCGACTACCTCGGATTTTGTAGCGTATCAGGACTGCGGTGTGGCAGTGCCCAGGGGAACAGATGAGGAACAGGACCAGTTTATTTTTGCTGGAAGTGTGTTTGAAGCGGAAGGAAAGTTTCACATTTTTTATACAGGATACAACAGGGATTATCCGGCACAGGGAAAAGCGTCCCAGGTGCTGATGCATGCTGTGAGTGATGACCTGTATCACTGGACAAAGACACAGGAGGCGCTTACCTTCTGTCCTCAGGAGGGATATGACCCGGATGACTGGAGAGACCCTTTTGTCATCTGGAATGAGGAGGCACAGGAATACCTGCTTATACTGGGGGCACGTAAAATCGGGCCTAAGACAGAACAGACAGGACGCACTGTAAAGTTTACATCAAAAGATTTGAAAAACTGGGAATTCCAGGGGGATTTCTGGGCACCCGGACTATATACCATGCATGAAATGCCGGACTTGTTCAAAATAGGAGACTGGTGGTATCATATCATCTCTGAATACAGTGACAAGAATAAAATCATCTACCGCATGAGCAGAAGTCTTGAGGGGCCCTGGATCGCTCCGTTGGATGATGCCTTTGACGGCAGGGCCTATTATGCCGGAAGAACGTTCTGCCTGAATGGGCAGAGGATACTCTTTGGCTGGGTTCCCACAAAGGAAGACGGTGATGACAGGAAGAACTTTGAGTGGGCGGGAACCTTTGTGGCACACGAGATATACCAGCGCCAGGATGGAACTCTTGGCGTAAGAATACCGGAAACTGTATGGAATGCATTTGGGGAGCGGGAGTACATTTCCGATGTAAAACTGGATAGTCCCTATGCCAGGACAGAGAAAGTGCTTGCTGAGACATGCGGTGATCTGTATTCTTTTGAGGCTGATATTACCTTCGGGGAGGGAACCAGGTCTTTTGGAATCCGTGTTCTGGAAAAGGAGGAGACAGCGCAGTCTTACCAGTTTATTTTCCCTGTAGGGGAGAATAGATATGTCTTTGAAAAGAACCCCAACTGGCCCTGGTTTGGGTGCATGAACATCGGCCTGGAACGCCCGATCACGCTTCGGGCAGGGGAGACTTATCATGTGCGGATGATACTGGATGATACTATTGTAACTCTGTATGTGAACGGTGTGGCTCTTAACAGCAGAGTTTATGAAAAGCCGGGGGATGCACTCAGCATATTTGTCACAGACGGCACCATGGAGGTAAGTAATATTTCCATTGCGAGAGGACTGGAGTGTGTTTGAAAATGAGTAACCGTTCAGACAAGCTGAACCGTTACGCATTCAGTCATTAAAAATTGCTTCGCGATGCACAGATATGGAGCATTCTGCTCCATATCGCGCTGGCCGCCTCGGAATTTTCATGCCCTCGGTCTGAAAACACCTCCCGGGACAATAGCATGTGAACGGCCGCAGCTTTTCCTTGCTTTACAGATAATTTGAAGGAATACTTTGGGTTTCGTATGTAATCTTAAGGAGTCTGACTACGGTTTTTTCCCGCTTTACAGATAATTTGAAAGAAATCTCTAATTTTATTATGTAATTTCAAAGAGCTCAATCAAGTTATTAGCTTGTTTTACGAATAATTCCGAAAAAATTTGGGGGGTTGGTATGTAATCTTAGGGGATTTGCTTGCTAATCCTCCTATTTTTACAGATAATTCCAAAAAAAATCTTGGGATTTATATGTAAATCAAGAAATTTAGCTGACAGGTGCCCTTTCTTTACAGGTATCATCTCAAACTCAGGTGCTTTTCATATGATATGTGAACTGTAAGTGCACAATCTGCAAATGCTGATTTTTATATGGTGTAATAAAACAGACTGTGCTATAATCAAAACAGAATTCCTCTGCCTGTGCGGAGGTTATATATGAATCAAAACAGAAAACTGGCACAACTTTTATTTAAGGATAATTTTATGTTCGGTGCAGTTATGGTGCATGAGGAAATCTGCCGTGATTTTCTGGAATTAGCTGTAGGCTTTCCAATCGAGAAGGTGGAGATCAGCAAAGAGAAAAGCATGATCTACCATCCGGAATACCGGGGCATACGGCTTGACATTATCGCCCGGGATGAAAACAGGACCCACTATAATGTGGAAATGCAGGTAGCAAAAAAATCCCATCTGGGAAAAAGAGCCCGATATTATCACACTCTACTGCATCTCGAACGCCTGCTGACCGCCGACGACTACAGGGAACTTCCTGCGGCCTATGTGATTTTTATCTGCGATTTTGATCCATTCGGGCAGAAAAAGTACGGCTATACTTTCCAAAACATCTGCACGGAGACAGGCTTATCCATTGCAGACGGAAGCACTACTATTTTTTTGAGCACATGCGGAAACAATACGGCAGAGGTGCCTGAAAAACTTGTTAAATTTCTTGAATTTGTCAGAGCCGGCGAGGCAGACAGTACCCGGGACTACCAGGACAGCTTTATCAGAAAGATCCAGAAGTCCATGGAGGATATCAGAAGCAGCCGGGAAATGGAGGAGAAGTTTATGCTGCTGGAAGAGTTATTGAAGGATGAACGTGCAGAAGGCAGAGTGGAGGGCAGAGCAGAAGGCAAAGCGCTGGGCAAAGCGGAATCTATCCTGCTTTTGCTGCAGGATTCAGGTATGATACCGGATGAACTCAGAAGCAAAATCCTGGAGGAACAGGATACGGATATCCTTTCAAAATATCTGAAGCTGGCGGCACGCGCGGAGTCAGTTGCAGAGTTTATGAAAGAAATGGATAAAATCTAAACGGCGTTTAAAAATTATCATATAAGGATGCTGCGGCTATTTGCCTGCAGCATCCCTGTCTTACAATTCTATGCCATATCCGGCATATGACAAACCCTATCATCAATTATATTTGTAACCATCCGGCCGTCAGAAGCATTCGCGGCATTTGCCTATGAAAAAACGCTTTGCCACGGGGCAGATATCTGCTTCCGTTATTCTTATGTACGGTCAGTGCACAAAATGCGCAGGACCCGACCGGACAGTTACGTATATTTTTATATGACGGGCAGAGGAATTCTGATAGCCAGTTTCCCCGAATTATGATAGTATAAAACTACACGATTGCCCCACAGCAGAATGCCGGACATGATCGGTTGTGCCAGAAAATAGTATAAGAAAACAGTACAGGCATCACATAAGAAAAGGAGAATGCATATGATGAAAAATTACGTTACAGGACTGCAGCATATTGGAATTCCCACAAATGATATAAAGAAAAGTCTTGAGTTTTATGAAAAACTGGGATTTGAAAATATTTATCAGGTAAAAAACGGGGCAGAGACTGTGGCCTTCCTGAGATATGAAAATTTAACACTGGAAATATATGAAAATGGTGCCGCGTCGGAGCGTGACGGCAGTGTGGATCATTTTGCGCTTGACACAAAACATGTGGAAGAGCTGTATGAGAAAATGAAACAGGAGGGATATACCATGCTGACCCCGGGAATCAACAGTCTTCCTTTTTGGGAAAAAGGAATCAAATTTTTTATCATTGAAGGGCCAAACAGAGAAAGAATCGAGTTCTGTGAGATTCTGTAGGAGGAGATGGGTATGAAAAGAGCAGTATTTGGTATTGTGGGCGCCGGATGGAGGGCTGAATTTTTCCTGAGGGCGGCAAAAGAGCTTCCGGAATTTTTTCATGTGAGCATTGTGGTGGAGCGGAATCCGGAAAAAGCAAAACGGTTGGAGCGTCAATGGGGCGTTAAGGTTCTGCCTGACCTGGATGCGCTTGCCAAGTGCAGGGAAGAGGTGGAATTTGTGGTCATGTGCCTCTCCCCGGATGTGATGCCGGCGATGCTTAATAAGGCTTCTGATCTGGGCTTTTATGTGCTCAGCGAGACATTTGCGCTGAACTGCGCAGATGCCATTGAGGAGTATTATCACGGGATCAAGGACCCATCCAGGGTGCAGTTCGCAGAGCAGTATTGGCTGCGGCCCGCCCATATGGCGAGGATGGCTGTCATTGAGTCGGGAAGGATCGGCCGTGTGACACAGGCACAGATTTCCGTGGGCCATGGATATCACGGTGTCAGCCTGCTCAGAAAATATCTGGGTGTGGGATTTGAAAACTGTGTGATTCGGGCATGGGAATTTGCCAATCCCATTGTGGAAGGTCCGGGACGCGCCGGATATCCTGAGAAAGAGCAGATCATACAGGACAGACAGCAGTTTGCAGTGCTTGATTTTGGCGGCAAATGGGGCGTGTTTGATTTTACGGAAGAACAGTATTTTTCAAAAATCCGGGGCAGCAGAGTGCTGATCCGCGGTGACAGAGGCGAAATAGAAAACAATACCGTCCGCTGTCTGAAAGATTACAAAACACCGGTGGAATACAATATGACAAGAAGCGGTTCCGGTATAGACGAGGGCCTTGGCGCCCCGGTCATAGAGGGAATCCAGGCAGCCGGAGAATGGCTGTACCTTAATCCATTCGGAAGGCCGAGACTCAGTGACGAGGAAATTGCCGTAGCAGATACTGTCTGGAAAATGCATCAGTATGTATGCGGTGGTGAGAGCTTCTATTCCCTGGAGGAAGCCTGTCAGGACCAGTATCTTGACTGTATGATAAAAAGCGCAGTCAAGTCAGGGGAGAGCGTAAAGACCCGGAGCCATAGCTGGACAAAATAAGGAAAAGACAGGTTCAGCAGCCGGGAGAACGGAACAGTTCCCCATTTTGTATATAAAAGGAGCAGCAGCAATGGAAAAGAAAGAACAGCAGCACAAGCGCCGTGTCCGCTATAAAGGCACCCATCCAAGAAATTATAAAGAAAAATATAAAGAACTGCAGCCGGAGAAATACGCGGATACCATCCAAAAGGTCATTGAAAAAGGCAGTACACCTGCCGGAATGCACATTTCCATTATGGTAAAGGAAATCCTGGATTTTCTGCAGATACAGCCGGGGCAGACAGGTCTGGATGCAACCCTCGGGTACGGCGGACACACGTCGGAAATGCTGAAATGCCTGCAGGCAGAAGGCCATATTTATGCCCTGGATGTGGACCCCATTGAGATGGAAAAGACGAGAGAGCGGCTGCAGAAAAAAGGATACGGCCCTGAGATACTTACCATCATACAGAAAAATTTCGCTGATATTGACCAGGTGGCAGAACAGGCCGGAAAGTTTGATTTTGTTCTGGCGGATCTGGGTGTTTCCTCCATGCAGATAGACAATCCTGACAGAGGATTTTCCTACAAAACGGACGGACCTCTGGATCTGAGGCTGAACCCCCAAAAGGGTGTCTCCGCTGCGCAGCGCCTTAAGGAAGTGACCCAGGAAGAACTGGAGGGAATGCTGGTAGAAAATTCAGACGAGCCTTTTGCAGAGGAGATCGCCAGGGCTGTTATGCAGGAATTAAAAAAAGGAAATGAGGTGTCCACCACCACACAGCTTCGCAGAATCATCGAGAAAGCACTCTGCCGTGTACCGGAAAAGGAGCGGGAGGAGGCTGTGAAAAAATCCTGCCAGAGAACCTTCCAGGCACTCAGGATTGATGTGAACAGCGAGTTTGAGGTGCTGGAAGCCTTTCTGGAGAAGCTGCCCGATGTTCTGGCAGAGGGCGGCCGCGCGGCTATTCTGACCTTTCATTCAGGGGAGGACAGGCTTGTGAAAAAATCCTTCAAGCAGCTTTGCAAAGCAGGTGTATACAGGGAAGTATCCACAGAAGTGATCCGGCCGTCCGCAGAGGAATGCAGAAGAAATCCACGTGCAAGGTCTACAAAAATGCGCTGGGCCGTCAAAGCATAACAAGAAGCTTAAAGACCATGGCATGGAGATTCATAAGTAATTATGGCCTCCATGCCGTTTTTTGTAACATGGCTGTCACAACTCTTTTTTATCCTTTAACAGGATGGATGAAGTAAACGATTTGATTCCATACTGAGAAAGGGAGTATAAAAGAATTATGAAAATATTAAAGAAACTGATTTTCGCCGTTTGTCTGTTATTTCTTCTGACCGCAGGCTGTATCTTCTATGCATTTCGGATTGAACCGTTCCGGATCAGCGTCAATACCTTTGCCATGGGGGCAGAAGAAAGCAGTGCAGAACCTGTAAAGATCGTTCAGATCTCAGATATTCATATAAAGGAGGACTTCACATACAAAAATCTGGAGAAAATAGTGGAGAGATGCAATCGCCTGTCACCGGATTTTGTTGTCTTTACAGGAGATTTATATGATAATTATGCAAAATACAGCGATGACAGCCGCATTATCTCCGAATTGAAAAAGCTGCATGCGGAATATGGAAAGATCGCCATATGGGGAAACAGGGACTACGGCGGCGGGGCGGGGCGAAAATAACAGGAGGTCCTGGAACTGGTAAAACA
>ENA-ORSX01002478-ORSX01002478.1-human-gut-metagenome-genome-assembly--contig:-NODE-2478-length-10303-cov-2.317818_pt1 | contig 10303 bp, 9 predicted proteins | sample MGYA00241904_ERZ509172 | MGnify/ENA primary metagenome ERZ509172 (study PRJEB26280, sample SAMEA2338795) | human gut metagenome | biome: human gut; feature: human-associated habitat; material: faeces...
CGGCGGGCAGCGCCAGCTTGAAGGCAACCATGGCGATCAACATGACAGCGAAGATCCGCCGGGCAGCCGTTTCGCCGAAGGCTTCGCACCAACGGGAAGCGCTCTGCTGCATCCGCTGCTCTTTTTCGTTCAGCCGTCCGAGCAGCCAGCGGCCGATCAGCTCGAGCGAGGCGATCGTCTGCGTAAAGGTTAGCACCAGCAGCAGGAGAAAGCCGAGCATGGAGCGCCTGTGCGGAAAGGCCAGCAGAACAAGACAGAAGAGCCATCCGGCAAGTGTTGCCATATGATGCAGGATCACGCCGAAGCGGACAAGGCTTTTCACAGCGGCATCATCTCGCGGCCCTCGAACGCGGCGCGGCGTTTGATGTCCGCCATCACGGTGTCAAACTGCGGCAGATCGAGCGACTGCGCGCCGTCGCACAGGGCGTGCTTGGGATCGTTGTGCGCCTCGATGATCAGACCGTCCGCACCCGCGGCAATGGCGGCGCGCGAAAGTGGCTGCACCATATCACGCCGTCCCGCGGCATGCGAGGGATCGATGATAATGGGCAGGTGGCTGAGTGTTTTTGCCAGCGGCACCGCGGAAATATCCAGATTGTTGCGGATCATCTTTTCAAAGGTGCGAATGCCGCGCTCGCACAGGATCACGTTGGTGTTGCCGCCTGCGAAAATGTACTCCGCCGCCATCAGGAACTCTTCCATCGTGGCGGACAGGCCGCGCTTGAGCAGAATGGGCTTGCCGGAGGCGCCCAGCTCCTTGAGCAGCATAAAGTTCTGCATATTGCGCGCGCCGAGCTGGATGATATCCACATCTGCGAACAGGTCAAGGTGCTTTTCGCTCATGATCTCGGTTACGATGGGCAGGCCGGTCTGCCGCTTGGCTTCAAGCAGCAGCTTGAGACCTTCGGCTTCCAGACCTTGGAAGGAGTAGGGCGAGGTGCGGGGCTTGAACGCACCGCCGCGCAGGAAGGAGGCGCCCGCCTTTTTGACGGCTTCCGCCACTTCGACGATCTGCGCTTCGCTTTCGACCGAGCAGGGACCGGCCATCACGTTAAAGTAGCCCGCGCCGATCTTCCGTCCCGCCACTTCGATGACCGTATCCTCGGGATGGAATTTGCGGTTGACGGCCTTGAACGGTTCAGATACGCGCTGCACACGTTCGACCACGTCATAGGCCATGATATCCCCTTCGTCGAGCTTGGTGGTATCGCCTACCAGGCCAAAGATCGTGGTGTTTTCGCCCTGCGAATAATGAATGGCCAACCCCATGTCCTTAAAATGCTGCATCAAGCGGTCGACGCGTTCCTGTTCGCTGTTTGGCTTGAGAATTACGATCATTTCAGTTCACTCCTTTTGTAATACGGCGGGTACGGTGCAGTATGCAGACCCGCCTTGATTTAACAGATACTGCGTACAAAGACGCGATACTTTAGCAGTATAGCACCAAAAAGGATAAAAGAAAAGAGCGATTTGTGACAAATCGCCCTGTGTTTTTGCGCGCTTTTTGCACGCGGCAGCAAAGAGGAGATCTACTGCACGGATTTCAGCTCCCGGTAGCGCTGCTCGACGGCGGCGCAGAACGCGTCCCACCGGCCGGATTCGATCAGCCGCGCGGGGCATACCTTGCCGGAAAAGTCCTGATGGCGGCGCAGTGCACCCGGTTTCAGATCGTATTCGATCAGCAGGCGGGCACACAGCTTTTGCGCGTTGAGCAGTGTCTGCTCGTAATTACTGCCCTCGTTGACGCACATTTCAATGCCGATGCCGTTTAGGTTGCCGCCGTTCTTTTCCATTCGGTCACCGGCGTGGTAGGCATTCTCATCGTCCGGCAGATGGTGATAGATCTGGCGGTCATCCACGGTGTAGTGCCACGAAACGATACCTTCCGGTGCGTTGGCGTTTTGATGAATGAATGAGTTGTGCGCGGCGGCATCTGCCCCGGCGGAGAAATTGTCGGTTTCGTGCAGCACGAGGTATTTGATCTCGCGCTTTTCGCCCGGACGGGCGCGGCAGCCTTCGGGCAGAAAGTCTGTCACGACCGGGATCTCCTCGATATAGGTCAACCCTGCATCGGTCTGCGGCGGCCGGGTCAGCGCACGGTGTGTGAGTGCGCCGGCTGCGAAGGAAAGCAGCATCAGCACGGCGGTCACAGCAGCCTGCGTGTGTATTTTCTTTTTGCCGGTTTTCTTTCGTTTGGTATAAAAGCCCGCCATTTTCACATATTTCCTCTCTTCCTGCCCCGATGCCTGCTGCACGGGTAAAATCAATAGCATTACCACAGCGGTACAGATTGTTCTGACCTGCGCTGCCGGCATAATTGTAAAATAACTGTTCTGCGGTTATTATATCATTATTCGATGTTTTTTTCAAAGCCGGCGCCGTAAATGCGGACCATCGGGAAACAGCGGATTTCCGGCGGCTTCCAGTTTGGTTTCGCAGCAAAAAAATGAGCTTTTCCGCGGAAAAGCTGCAAGGCAGCTCTTGCAATCCGCAGGACGGTGCGATATAATAATACTATTCGGAAGAGGCAAAGCCTTTGCCAGCAGAATTCTTTGACCGCCCTTCCCCGTCGGAAGGCGCCAAGGCCATACGGACAGCCGGGTCAAATGCCGAACATGGCAACTTTGTTGCCTTATTGAATTTTATAAGTTGGCTGCTTAAAAGCCGTGTGCCGCGGGCGCATCACACTTGTGAAACGATCAATAAGAGTAGTAAAAGTAGGTTCTTGCTATATAGACTCTTTCCTCTCCCCATTGTAAAGCCGTTTCGCCGTAAGGCGGCGGTGAGAGCGATTGTATTCCTCAAGAAAAGGATGTCCCGCCTTCTGCGGGTTTTCTTTTTGCTTGAGGATTTTTTAATATACGAGGATGAACGATATGCAAAATACGCTCAAACTGTATGGGTTCAATAACCTGACCAAAGCGCTTTCCTTTAATATTTATGATGTCTGCTACGCGAAGACCGAGCGCGAACAGCGCGACTATATCGCCTATATCGACGAACAGTATAACTCCGAACGCCTGACCGGTATTCTCGAGCGGGTCACAGAGATGATCGGCGCGCACGTGCTGCATATTTCCAAGCAGGATTACGATCCGCAGGGTGCGTCGGTCACGTTTTTGATCGCGGAGGAACACATGAAGCCGGCGCTCGAACCGGATACCATTGTGGCGCATTTGGATAAAAGCCATGTGACCGTGCATACCTATCCGGAATACCATCCGGATACCTGTCTGGCGACCTTCCGCGTGGATATCGATGTGGCGACCTGCGGCGAGATCACGCCGCTGTCCACACTGGATTTCCTGATCGGCTCGTTCGATTCGGATATCATTACGATGGATTACCGCGTGCGCGGCTTTACCCGCGATATCGAGGGCAAAAAGCTGTTTATGGATCATCACATGACCTCGATTCAGGATTTTATCGATCCGCACACACTGGATCAGTATGATGCGTATGACATCAACGTGTATCAGGCCAACCTGTTTCACACACGGATGCTGCTCAAGGAAGTGGATCTGCAAAACTATCTGTTCAATACGGATATTTATGAGCTGCCGCCCAAAACCCGTCTGAAGATCCATTCCGACCTGCGGCGGGAGATGATCGAGATTTTCTCGGGGAAAAACGTCTACTAACGCTGACGCTTCGGCCGGAAATATATTTCCGGCCGAGGGGACGCACCGGACAACGTCCGGATGCTTCCTTGTATCAAAACCGAGGTACACGCCCCCGGTTTTGATGATGATTTTTCGGTGGAAAATCATCTGTTCCATGCGGCGCTTCGCGTCGGGGGCATAAGTCGTCTGTTCTCCATTCCTCATTCGCAATTTATTCCCTCTTGGCAAGGAGGTTTTCCTATGGATCAATCCCGTGCGCCAATCAAAGAGGCGCTCGAACAATTTAAGGATATGCGCATCGTACCGTTTGATGTGCCCGGACACAAGCGCGGGCGCGGCAATCCGGAGCTGACGCGCTTTTTAGGTGAAAGCTGCTTGACGGTGGATGTTAACTCCATGAAGCCGCTGGATAATTTGTGCCATCCGGTCAGCGTCATCCGCGAGGCGGAAGAGCTGGCGGCAGAAGCATTTGGCGCGGCACATGCGTTTTTGATGGTCGGCGGCACTACGTCGAGTGTGCAGGCGATGATTCTGTCGGTCGTCGGGCGGGGGGATGAGATCATCCTGCCGCGCAATGTGCACCGCAGCGTCATCAACGCGCTGGTGCTGACCGGCGCGATCCCGATTTATGTCAATCCGCAGATGAACGACCGGCTGGGCATCTCGCTCGGTATGTCGGTGGCGGACGTTAAGGCTGCGATCGAAAAGCATCCTGCGGCCAAGGCGGTGCTGGTCAACAATCCAACGTATTACGGCATCTGCTCGGATATCCGGGAGATCGTCCGTCTGGCGCACGCCAAAGGGATGAAGGTGCTGGCGGACGAAGCGCACGGCACGCATTTTTACTTTGGAGAAAACATGCCGGTATCCGCTATGGCGGCGGGCGCGGATCTTGCGTCGGTCTCCATGCACAAATCGGGCGGTTCGCTCACGCAGTCCAGCTTTCTGCTGTGCGGGCCGGGTATGAATGCCGAATATGTGCGGCAGATCATCAACCTGACGCAGACGACCTCGGGCTCGTATCTGCTGATGGTCAGTCTGGATATTTCGCGCAAAAATCTGGCGCTGTACGGGAAGGAGATCTTCCGCAAGGTGACCGGGCTGACCGAGTACGCCCGAGAGGAGATCAACCAGATCGGCGATTACTATGCCTACGGCCGTGAGCTTGTCAACGGCGACACTGTGTATGACTTTGATGTGACCAAGCTGGCGGTCAATACGCTGGACGTTGGTCTGGCCGGCATTGAAGTGTATGATATCCTGCGGGATTTTTATGATATCCAAACCGAATTCGGTGATCTGGGCAACCTGTTGGCTTATGTTTCGGTAGGCGACCGTGAGCGCGATCTGGAGCGTCTGGTGGCGGACATCCGCCGCCGCTATAAGCGGGATAAGGCAACGCTGATGCGGCAGGAGTATATTTCGCCGCAGGTGGTAGCCGCCCCGCAGGAAGCCTTTTATGCGGAAAAGCAGAGCGTGCCACTGGCGGATACGGTCGGCCGGATCTGTGCGGAATTTGTCATGTGCTATCCGCCCGGCATCCCGATCCTGTCACCGGGTGAGCGCATCACTCGTGAAATTTTGGACTATATCCGCTACGCAAAGGACAAAAACTGCATGCTGCTCGGTACGGAGGATCCGGACGTGGACAACCTGCAGGTGATCAAAGGAGTCATCAGCCCATGCAACTGACGTTTACTGAAATGCATACGCCGACCGTTGGCCTGCAAATACAGGTTGACCGTCAGCTTTATACCGAACAGAGCGATTTTCAGCGCATCGATGTGTTCGAGTGCGAGGAATTCGGCCGGTTTTTGACGCTGGACGGCTACATGATGCTGACCGAGCGCGATGAATTCATCTACCATGAGATGATGGTGCACGTGCCGCTTGCCGTTTTGGGCGAACGCATCCGCAAGGTGCTGGTCATCGGCGGCGGGGACGGCGGCTGCGTGCGCGAGCTGTGCCGCTATCCGCATATCGAGCATATCGATCTGGTCGAGATCGACGAGCGCGTGGTGGCGGTTTGCAAAGAATTTTTGCCAACGGTCGCGTGCAGTCTGGACGATCCGCGCGTGCACATCCTGTATCAGGACGGCCTGAAATATATCCGGCGTATCGAGGACGAATACGATCTTATCATCATCGACTCGACCGACCCCTTCGGACCGGGCGAGGGCCTGTTCACGATGGAGTTTTACGGCAACTGCTACAAGGCGCTGCGCGAGCACGGCGTGCTGGTCAATCAGCACGAAAGCCCGTTCTATAAGGGCGACGCGCTGGCCTGTCAGCGGGCGCACCGCAACATCGTGCACTCGTTTGAGCTGAGCCGGCTGTTTCAGGCACACATCCCGACCTATCCGTCCGGCCATTGGCTGTTCGGTTTTTCCTCCCGCGGTGTGCATCCGGTGCGCGACCTCAAGGCGGAGGAATGGAATGCCCGCGGCATCGAGACCAAATATTATAATACAAATCTGCATAAGGGCGCGTTTTATCTGCCCAATTATGTGCAGAAACTATTAGAAAAAGTAGAGGAATAGCATTTTTCGCGCAGACGCAAGATTCTTCGTCGCTTCGCTTCTCAGAATGACAGCTTTTAGATTGTCATCCTGAGCGCAGCGAAGGATCTCGCGCTTGCGCGTGAAGCAGGCGCCAAATCATACGGATAAACAAACGAACATACAGGAGGAACCGACTATGGGAAGAGCTCTTATTATCGGCTGCGGCGGCGAACCGGTCGTGGTCATTCACAAGTGCTGCCAGAACAGCAGCGTGTTTGAGGAGATCATGATTGCCTCGCGCACCAAGGCCAAGTGCGATGCCATCAAGGAAAAGCTGGACGGCACGACCCCGACCAAGATCCGCACTGCCAAGGTGGATGCGGACAATGTGGACGAGCTGTGCGCACTGATCGAGGAATACAAGCCCGATATTGTGATGAATATTGCCCTGCCGTATCAGGATTTGACCATCATGGATGCGTGCCTCAAGTGCGGCGTCAACTACATGGATACCGCCAACTATGAGCCGGAGGACACCGATGATCCGGAATGGCGCGCCATTTACGAAAAGCGCTGCAAGGAGGAGGGCTTCACCGCTTACTTCGATTATTCGTGGCAGTGGGCGTATAAGGAGAAATTCGAAAAGGCCGGTCTGACTGCGCTCTTGGGTTCGGGCTTTGACCCGGGTGTGACGCAGGCATACTGCGCCTATGCCCAGAAGCACCTGTTTGACCAGATCGATACCATCGACATTCTGGACTGCAACGGCGGTGACCACGGCTATCCGTTTGCGACCAATTTTAACCCGGAGATCAACCTGCGCGAGGTTTCTGCGCCCGGTTCCTACTGGGAGAACGGCCACTGGGTCGAGATCCCCGCGATGTCCATTAAGCGCGAGTATGATTTCGATCAGGTCGGTCATAAGGATATGTACCTGCTGCACCATGAGGAGATCGAGTCGCTTGCCAAGACCATTCCGGGCGTACAGCGCATCCGTTTCTTTATGACCTTCGGCCAGTCCTACCTGACGCACATGAAGTGTCTGGAGAATGTCGGCATGCTGTCCACCACCCCGATCGAATTTGAGGGACAGCAGATCGTGCCGATCCAGTTCCTGAAGGCGCTGCTGCCCGATCCTGCAACGCTCGGCCCGCGCACCAAGGGCAAAACCAACATTGGCTGCATCTTCACCGGCAAGAAGGACGGCAAGGAAAAGACCGCCTATATTTACAACGTGTGCGACCATGAGGCGTGCTACCGCGAGGTCGGCTCGCAGGCGATCAGCTACACCACGGGTGTACCTGCGATGATCGGCGCTATGATGCTGATGACCGGCAAGTGGAATAAGCCCGGCGTATTCACAGTGGAGGAATTCGATCCCGATCCGTATATGGAAGCCCTTAACAAGTGGGGTCTGCCGTGGCAGATCAGCGAAAATCCGGTGCTGGTGGACTGATATGAAATTCACTGAGCTTCCCACCCCCTGTTTTCTGGTAGATGAAAACAGGCTGGTGCAGAATTTGGCGGTATTGCGCGATGTGGCCGACCGCACCGGCGCAAAAATTCTGCTGGCGCAGAAGGCGTTTTCCATGTTTTCCGCTTATCCGCTGCTGCGTGAATATCTGGCGGGAACAACGGCTTCCGGCCTGTTCGAGGCACGTCTCGGCAAGGAGGAATTCGGCGGCGAGACCCATGTGTACTCCCCGGCTTATGCAGAGGGGGAATTTCAGGAGATCCTGCACTATGCCGACCATGTTGTGTTCAATTCGTTCCACCAGTGGAAGGCTTACGGCAATCTGGCGCGGGCGGCGGGAAAAAGCTGCGGCCTGCGTCTGAATCCGGAATGCTCCACCCAGCCGGCTGAGCACGCGATGTACGACCCCTGCGGGCCGACCTCGCGGCTGGGCATTACCGAAGCCAACTTCCAGCCCGAACTGCTGGCAGGGATCGAGGGTTTCCACTTCCACACCCTGTGTGAGCAGAATGCGGATGATTTGGTGCGCACGGTAGCGGCGTTTGAAAACCGCTTCGGCAAGTATATGGAGGGTATCAGGTGGCTCAATCTGGGCGGCGGCCACCATATCACGCGCGATGATTACGATGTAGAAACGCTTGTCCAGTGCGTCAATTATCTGCGCGAGAAATATCATGTGCAGATCTATCTGGAGCCGGGCGAGGCGGTCGTGCTCAATGCGGGCTGGCTGGCCGCAACGGTGCTCGAGGTGATGCACAACGGCAAGGACATTGCGATTCTGGATACCTCGGCGGCCTGCCACATGCCCGATGTGCTTGAAATGCCCTATCGTCCGCCTGTATGGCGGTCGGGCGAGCCGGGCAAAAAGGCGTTTACCTATCTGCTGACCGGGCGCTCCTGTCTGGCGGGCGATGTGATCGGAGAATATTCCTTTGATAATACGCTGCGCCCGGGCGATCAGGTCGTGTTTGAGGATATGGCGCTGTATACGATGGTCAAGACCAACACCTTTAACGGGGTGCCGCTGCCGATGCTTGCGGTGCGCCGTGCGGACGGCACGGACGAGGTCATTAAAATATTCGGTTATGAGGATTTTAAGAACCGGCTGTCATAAAACAATCGCCCCATCTGTTGCAGATGGGGCGATTGTTTTACTGCTGCGGCTTGTGCTGTCTCAGATAATTGCGCAAAACCATGTTGATATATTGAGAAAGCGAACGGTCATCCTCTTCGGCCAGCGTGCGAAGCCGCTGTACGATATCGGAATCAAGCGTGATTGAAATTTTATCCTTTAACGGCTTCATTCGGGGCACCTCTTGATGAATTTTGCATTTAATATAGCATTTTATGCGCTAACATATTGCAAAATACTACTAAGTAAGATAAAGTGGGATAAGAGGTGAAAGAAATGCAGAAAAGAAAAGATGAAATCAGGCCGATGCACGATAAAAATGCGTATTGTGCACTGGTGGATAGGGTGAGCCGTCTAATCGACCGGATCGAGGCGGAAGGCGCATGTTTATCATCCGCGCAGATCGGGGAAGAGCTGAAGCAGGCGCTGTGCGCAGCGGAGGAGTGCGCCATAGAGGACGGGACAGGCGCGTAAAAGTGTGAAATGTGCGGTAAAAAGTCAGGACATGCGCCTGACTTTCTCTCATTTTATCGCCGCACAGCGGCGGAATGAGGTCAGAGGCCTACGGGCTTATACTGCAAGAGAGAAAAAGTTTCTATATGGGAACTTTTTCTCGTCCGTGTTTGGCGAAGCTCAAACACAGATTGTCGCGAACGGAAGTTTTTCGACAGTCTCGCTTTGTTACGGTTGATAGGTTACAGGCTCAGCTCATTCAGGCTGCCGAAGGTATAGCCGGCCTCCTCCCAGCGGGTGAGCAGCTCGTCAAGAATACGCGCGTTGGTTTCACTGGTCGAGTGCAGCAGCACCACCGCGCCGTTGTGGATGCGTGGCACCAGCTTGGAAAAAGCGTGCTCCTCAGTGGGCTGGGTATCCCTGTACCAATCCACGTAGGCGAGCGACCAGAATACCGTTGTGTAGCCCAGCTCCTGCGCCTGCCGCAGGTTTTCCCGGCTGAATTTGCCCTGCGGCGGACGGTAGAACTTGGGCATGGGCTGACCGGTGAGCGCGGTATATTTTTCCTCCAGTCCGGTCAGCTCGGCGGCAAAGGCCGCTTTGTCCGCAATGGCGGACATATCCGGGTGGTGCAGGGTGTGGTTGCCGACCAGATGCCCCTCTGCCACCATGCGCTGCACCAGCTCGGGCGCGGTATCAATGTAGTTGCCCACAACGAAAAAGCAGGCGGGCGCATGGTGCTTTTTAAGCGCGTCCAGAATGGCGGGTGTGCAGCCGTTTTCATAGCCGGCATCAAAAGTCAGATAGATGGTTTTTTTGTCTGTGTCGCCCAGATACAGCGCCTGATAACCGCGCAGCTCTTCGGCGGATGCGTTGCCGACCGGCGGCTGCCCCTGCACCTGAAAGGACAGCCCCCAATCTGCTGCTGCGGTGTCGGCTTCGGCCACAGTTACGGCGGCTTGCTCCTGCTGCGGCAGCAGCAGAAAGAGTGCGGCAAGCAGAACACACACACCGGCTCCTGCGCCGATGCGGTACAGTGTATCGCGGGTGATGGTGATAAACATAACGAACGCCCCCTTGGTACACCATATGAAGGGGCGGCGGGGGATATGACCGGCGG
>ENA-ORSX01002480-ORSX01002480.1-human-gut-metagenome-genome-assembly--contig:-NODE-2480-length-10292-cov-2.680375_pt1 | contig 10292 bp, 7 predicted proteins | sample MGYA00241904_ERZ509172 | MGnify/ENA primary metagenome ERZ509172 (study PRJEB26280, sample SAMEA2338795) | human gut metagenome | biome: human gut; feature: human-associated habitat; material: faeces...
TTTTCATCATCTCCTGCAGACCAGAGAATCGCACGGTAAAGAATACGGCTGTTTTCAAAACTGTATGGCAGACCACTGATATATACACCGCGGCCTTTTCCAAACTCTTTTACTGCCATCTGTACTTCCTGCTCTCTCTGAATGAGGATTTCTGTCTCCGGAAGTGCAAAAATATTCTTCTTTCCTTCTCCGAAATCTACATCCTTTGTGCAGTCAGAAAGAATAAAGTGATCTTTGTGCTCTTCCCAGTTGTATTTATCTCTGTTCAGGTTAAATCCATGTTCTTCTTCCACGCCAAGAATATCGGAAAGCTGGAAGAAACGTCCCTGCCACTGATGTGCTGTCGGCTCGCCTACACCGATAAATCCACCGCCATTGTAAACAAATTCCTTTACTGCTGTAACAATCTTTTCGTTTGTCCAGTATTCTCCGCCGCCATAAGCTGTGTCTGCATCGCCTACATTGATGATAACATCAATGTCTTTTAAAATGTCCGGATTTTCCAGAATATCTTCAAAGCTTATGAATTTTACATCAAAAGGAGCGCCGCTTAATGCTTCAATAATTCCTGCATAGGAATAATTCTGCTTGTAATAAATTGCATGGTGTACCATATGATTTCCCCATGCACGCATCTTGCCCCAGCAGTTTAATACAGCCACGCGCTCTACACAGTAAGGAGTTGTTCCTGTAATATTGTCATAAAGTGTACGGAATTCATCACATACGCTCTCAATGTATTCCACAAATTCCGGGAAATCAAGAGCAAGCTTTAAGTATCCGCCGTATCCGATACGGTCAATCGGTTTTCTTAAAATCGCACGTCTTGCAGTTACCCAGTTGACTTTTGCTTCCTTGACCGGATCTCCGCCTTCATGGAACGTATCCGGGAAGAAGTATGGCAAGAATCTTCCTTCTGTATATTTTACCCCGTCAATATCACTGATCAGACGCAGCGTCGCACCGTTTCCAACACTTCCTACGACTGCATCCAGACCGATGGTCTTGAACTCATCCATAAACGGTTCCATTCCGATCCAGTGATCTCCAAGGAACATCATGGCTTCTTTTCCACATTCATGTGTGATATCCACCATCTCTTTTGCAAGCTTGGCAACCTCTCTTCTCTGGAATGCCTGAAAATCCTTAAATTCTTTGGATGGAATCCGATACGTATTGTTCATATATCCCTGATCGATAATAAATTCCGGACGGAACTTATATCCGACCTCCTGCTCAAACTGCTCCAGAATATATGGACTTACCGATGCAGAATATCCATACCAGTCTACATAACGCTCTCTCGCCAGTTCATCAAAAATCAGTGTAAACTGATGGAAAAATGTCGTATAACGGATCACGTCGATATGTGGATTGTCCTGAATATATTTTCTGAGACGCTCCATGGAATATTTGTGTGTCTTTGGCTGACGCACATCAAATGTGATCTGCTTTTCAAAGTCTGTCCATCCGTTTGTCACCGCATTGTACATATGTACCGGATCCCACATAATATAGGCAAGAAAACTTACTGTATAATCATGAAATGCCTTTGCACTGTGGATCGTCACATCCCCGCTCTCGCTGTCATAGCTCCACTGCTCTGTCGGAACTACTTCTCCCGTGGTACGGTCAATCACTTCCCACCATCTTGTGATATCATCATGGTCATTGACCTTCAGCATATCCGGATACAGATGGTTCATCAGATGAATGGATAACTCCTCTTCCACTGCTGTATAAAAAGGAGTCATAATATACATCTGCTGAATCTCTTCCGGATTTGCCTTTGCCCATGAGTTGTCTTTTCTGGTTGTATAATAAGTAGAATATACTTTTGCATCTACATTCTTTAATTCTTCTGGATAATCGGTTCCGTCACAGTCACGGATCGCATCTGCCCCCCAGCGCTTTACCAAATCCAGTGTTTCCGGCACAACGTCCACATCTGTAGGGATCGTAACCCTTCCGCTCGTACACTCTTTCAAAATGATTCTCCTCTCTCTTCTCTGTTATAGTCTACTTTGTATAAATCAAGAATAGAAGAAAACCCTGCTTTCGTCAATTTGCTTCTTGCTTTCATTTTTAGCATTCTTGCTGTTGTATTTTTTTCGTGTTGAAACTGATAATTTTATTCGAATTTTACATCCTCCCGCTCCAGAGAAATATAAATTTTCGTTCCCACTCCGACACGGGATTCCGCCCGGATGCTGTGTCCTAATTTCTGTATGATCGTCTTGCACAGGTACAGACCGATTCCCGTAGATTTCTGGTGCTCTCTTCCGTTATATCCGGTAAATCCACGCTCAAAAATACGCGGAAGATCTTCCGGGGCGATTCCAATTCCAGTATCCTCCACCACCAGTTCCGTGCCTTTTATATAAAGGGAAATGCTCCCTGCCTTCGGCGGGCGGACTTCGTCCGATGATGTGCATTTCAGGGCATTGGACAGTACCTGCTCGATCACGAACAGCAGCCACTTTTCATCGGTGAGCACCATCTGCCTGCTGTCCTGAAAATTCAAATGGATCTTTTTCAAAATGAAGATCTGGGAATATTTGCGAACTGCCTGCCGCATAATATCACCGATCGGATACCACTGGAATTTCAGGTCATTCCCCATATCCTCCATCCGCAGATAAGACAGTACCATTCCCACATATTCTTCCGTCTGAAAAATCTTCATTTTCATCTCATTTAGGAAATCCAGTGTCTCCTCTGCATGTTCCTCAAATTCCATTGCCTGTTCTTCAAAAGACTGGATCAGAAGATGCATAGCGGAAATCGGTGTCTTGATCTGATGCACCCACAGACTGTAATAGTCAGATGCATCCTTTTTGCTAAGGAGTACTTCGTTTTCCAGCATCTCTCTCCATGCAAAAATTGTCCCCGTGATTTCCTGATATTCTGCTTCAATCCGGCTCTTTGGATCCGGAAACTCTTTCAATTCATGCGGAAGTGCCGCAGACAGATCCAGCAGACTTTGATACCGCTTCCGATAAAACCAGAAATTCAGCGCTCCCACAAATAAAAGCCAGATTGCAGAGAGCTCTGCTCCATACTCGATCACATCAAAGGGAACTTCTTTTAACCAGAATAATATACAGAAAATCACAAGCATTACGGCATATACTCCGACAACCGGAAGTTTTTCTTTCAAATAAGAAATCAACAATCTCATTCTATCACGTACCCGATTCCTTTCTTTGTAGCAATAAAATCACAGATTCCAATACTTTCCAGTTTCTTTCTGAGTCTGGTCATATTTACAGTCAGTGTGTTGTCATCAATAAACTCATCACTCTCCCAGAGACGTTCCATGATCCGATCCCTTTTTACGATCTTTCCCGCATTCTCCATCAGGATCTGCAAGATTTTGAAATCATTTTTCGTCAGCTCCATACGCTCTCCGTGAAATGTCACTGCCGCATCGTTCAGATTTAAGATCACATCCCGATACTCCAACACATTTAACTGCCCGGTAAAAGAATACGCTCTCCTTAATAATGCCTGGATCTTTGCAGTCAGGACATTCAGATCAAATGGTTTTTCCACAAAATCATCCCCACCCATGTTCATTGCCATCACGATATTCATATTGTCACTTGCGGATGATAAAAACAGGATCGGCACACTGGAGATCTGACGAATCTGGGTACACCAGTGAAATCCATTATAAAACGGCAAAATAATATCCATGATCACAAGCTGCGGATCAAACGCTGTATACTCCTCCTGTACGCGTTTGAAATCCTGCACACATGCCACCTCATAATCCCACTTTTCCAGATGTTCCTTCATTTTATCCGCGATGACACGGTCATCTTCCACAATCAGTATTTTATACATCGTCTTCCCCTTTCACGCTCTTATATATAGAAATAATATCCTTGCTTTTGCTCACTGTCAACGACAAGAATGCTCACCTTTAGAAAGTCTTTAGAATTCTTAAGTTTATATATATTGACCGTATATATTATATTTTCTATAATATGCTCAAAAGATAGATATACGGTTTTCTTACCTATCAAATATACGAAAGGAAGGGATGGATTTTATGACATTTACACTCAACACACCCATGTTTGATTTTCTTGTTCTTTCTATTATCGCCGAGGGTGATGCCTATGGATATCAGATCAGCCAGATCATCAAACGAGTATCTGATACCAAAGATTCTGCCCTGTATCCGATTTTAAAGAAATTACAGGAAAACGGCTATGTAGAGACCTATGACCAGCAGTTTCAGGGACGGAACCGCAAATATTATAAGATTACACAAAGCGGAAAGATCCGGCAGGAACACCTAAAAAAGGAATGGAAAGAGTACATTACGATCATTGACGATATTGTAAATGGAGGAATGGGAAATGACTAAGAAAGAGTATATGAAAAAACTTGCATACCAGCTTCGTCGTCTTCCTAAAGAGGATTTCGATAAAGCAATGGACTACTTTGAAGAATATTTTGAAGATGCAGGCATCGAAAATGAGCAAAAAGCCATCGAGGATCTAGGCGCTCCGGAAGAAGCCGCTTCCGCACTGATTCTGGATCTGGCACAGGAAAATGCTGTCAAACCGCCAAAAACAATGAAACGGCGCTTTTCCGCTTTATGGATCGCTATTCTGGCACTTTTTGCAGCCCCGATCGCACTGCCTCTGGCACTTTGTATCCTGGCTGTGCTCGCATCCCTGATCCTTGGAATACTTGCAGTCGTTGGAGGTATCTTAGTCACTGCACTTGCCGCAGTGGCAGGAAGCGTGCTTGGCATCATTGGAGGAATTGCGATCATCCCTCAGACTCTTGGGGGAGGACTGGTTACGATCGGTCTGTCTCTGATGCTGATCGGTTGTGGAATCCTGGTCACATATTTCACCATATTACTGGCTCGCTGGATCATCATCAAACTTGCCGGACTGCTCGGCAAACTTGTGAGAAAAGGGGGAAAAAGACATGAAGAAAAGTAAAAAAATCATTCTGACACTTTCTGCAGTCACACTGACTGCCGGTGTTCTTTTCACCGGAATCGGATATATGAAGGGCGGTCGGTTTGGATTCGTCTTCTCCGATGGAAAATTTATCTCTGCTGACAGTATGGAAAAAGAAAAACGGCCATTTATCATGGAGAAAAAGAAACTGGACTCTGTAAAAAATATCGATATCAAGATTTTATCTTATGCAAACATCCAGATTCTTCCATCTTCAGACAACGCATTTTATCTGGAATACAATCTGCCAGGAGAATACCCAAAACCTGTGTTCTCATGTACAGACGGCACACTCACACTGACTCAGGAAGATCGGGAACCGATCGCCATTGTCGGATTTGGATTTCATGCATCCCAGAATTCTGAATGCAGCGTCACACTGTATGTTCCGAAAAAAGCAGAATTGAACAGCTGCAGTCTCTACAGTGACTCCGGAAACATCCAGGCATCCGATCTGACCGCCTCTGATTTTGGTCTCGGATGTGATTACGGAGATGTCACTTTGAAAAATATCAAAGGAAAAGAACAACTTCGTCTCAATTTAGGTTCCGGAAATTTAAACGCTGATACCCTTTCTGGAAAAACGGCCGCAGTTTACAATGACAGCGGGAATATTTCTTTAAAATCCGGCACATTTGACGACCTGCATCTGGAGAACGACTACGGAGATGTCCGTCTGGACGGCACTGCTGTGAAAAATGCCTCTGATCTGACTTTGGATTCCGGTCATATAACCGTCGCCGACAGTACACTTGGCGCTGCGCGGATTTATAATGAAAGCGGAAATATCACACTGAACAAGACGAATGGAACGTCCATGGAAGTCACTGCTGAATACGGAGATGTCTCCTTTACAGATACGGAGGTTTCTGATGTTGGCACATTCACATTGGATTCCGGCAATTTCTCTGCAAATACAAGCACCGTCAAAGCGATCACGGTTAAAAATGACAGCGGCAATGTTTTGCTGAATCAATTTTCCAGTGAAAGCGCAGTTTTTACATTGTCCTACGGAGATCTGGATCTGACTGCCACAAAACTTGGCTCCTTTGACTGTAAGAGTGAAAATGGAAATGTTTCCATACAGCTTCCGGATCCATTTGATTCCTACGGATTCAATCTCCACACAGAATATGGGGAAATCGCTCTGCCTTCTGCAAAAGAAACTGCTCTTATCTCTGAAGAAGAGGATTCCTTCGAAGTTTCCTACCGTACAAATTCAGAGGCAAAACATAAAATCCAGGTAGAATGTGAAAACGGAAATATTCGGATTGGTTAGAAGATCTTTCCAAACAAATGGATATATTTCTTAAATAAATTGCATTGAGGGTGTGCCAAAAAGCACACCCCCAACTTTATTGAATTTGTTCTCTAAACTCATGAACTACCTGCATAAATTCTTTTACACGATTTACATCTACACGATTTTCAAATTTTCCATCTTTCTTGAAAGTTGTTCCAACAACAGCTGCATCCGCAGTTGTAAGTTTTCTCTCAATCGTATTAATGCGACATCCTGTATTACATAAAACAACAATATCTGGATTCGCCTCTTTCACACTTGCAATCAAAGCATCATCCACATCTTGTCCTGCAGCATCTGCCGAAATACATAATCCATCTGGCGCAGCCTTTGCTATTGTAGTTTTGGCAATATCTGCAAGTGGTCTGGTATCTAAGCTTTGATCTGATTCCGGGTTAATAAAGTATAACATCTTCAGTTCATCCAAAGGGAGCGCCGCTTTTCTTCTCAGCAAAGCGCTAAAATCATTGTTATAAAAACCACCATCTCCTACATAAACACCACAAAATGTTCCACGTACAAAGTTTGCTTTTACTGCCGCCGCCAATTCCAAACATGCCCTTCCATCACTGATTGCATCTACTCCATATGGTACTTTTATTTCTGATCTCAGATTTCCAATAACATATGCCATGGCTGCCGGCGTAACCATATCCATTGTTCTCTGATATGGGAAACTAAATTCATTGCTAAAAATAATTCCATTCACACCGCCATCCTGTAATGCATGTAAATCAGCTCTTGCATGTTCAATGATCACATCCATATCATTTTCTTTTTTGTACAACGGATCTCCCGGGAGTGGATCAAGATGCAACATCGCAATAATCGGTTTTTTCACTCCAAACAATTTTTCAGTCCATAACATTTTCTTTTCCCTCCAACTAAACAACTTATTATTTTTTAATACATTTTTATACTTTTATTATATCACTGGTATGCCGTATGTCAATATTTTATTTTCAAAAACCACACAATACAAAACATCCAATTAAAAAGGGTAAGGTTCACTTCTCTTATCAAGCACTAACCTTACCCACTTATTTTAATATTCAAATTGTCGATAATATCTGCGAATAGAAAGAGGATGTCTTAAGAATAATTCCATATATGCATCTACTCGATTATTTACACCGTGCATCACTAAATGCGAAATGCTTCCTCGAAACTCTGGACTGATTCCTTTTAACTCCTGCTCTTTCGTATCAATGATCGTATAATTTGCATTCACCTTTGGTAAAAATCTTGCAACTCTTTCCGCCAATGGGCGCTGCTCATCTTCACCCATGAATAAAGTAACCGGTGTATCATCTACAATAATTTCCTGCATACCATGAAAAAATTCCTGACAACTAATTGATTTTGTCCGGATCCACATCTGTTCTTCCCAATAACACATCGCATAAGAATAGGTAGCACCATATTGATTTCCTGATCCGATAAAGTAATGTGGAAGATCTGGATGTTTTTTCCAAAAATCCACTTTATTTTTTGCATACTCATATGCCCATTCATCCGAATCCTTTTCTACCTGAACCAACGCTTCCGCCAGATAGGATTCCATTTCTTTATTGTAACGATCATATTCTTCAAATTCACCATTCTTATACATAAGATAGTTTGCAACCATGTAAAATTTCAATTGTTCATTCATCGGATATACAATTAAATGCTCTCTCTTGTCTGGTTGCGTTAAAATTGTACCCGGTGTATCTATAAACGCAAACACACGCGCGCCAATCTCATGAACGCGATCCACTAACTCAACCATCTCTTTTGTGTTTCCAGACACAGAAGAGTAAATAACAACCGATTTATCCGTAAATCTTTTGTTCCCGGTTGTTAGAAACTCCGCTGCATTTTCCACATACACCGGTAATTTAGATCTCCCCCGCATATATACTTCTACCTGCATACCGGAAGCATATGTTCCACCAATCCCTATAAAATATATACCATCAAATCCTTCTTCCCAAATTTGATCGATTACGTTTTCAATTTGTGAGCGCAATGCAAGTGCTCCATTCACACTCTCAATTTGAGCCTGTTCATTAAAATTGCGTAAACAGGCACCTTCCGATTCTTTCCATGCTTTTGCTTCGTATTTCATGCTGTTCCCTCCATATTGTCTTTTCATCGCAGACATTGTTCTGCCGATCACCATGCCCCAAAATATCCTAATGTCTCGGTGGCATTTCCAGCACCTAATTCCATAGATTTTTCAATGGAAAGTCCATCTGCAATTCCCTTTAAAAATCCTGCAATGTAACTGTCACCTGCACCCAAACTATCCACAAGATTTGCACATGGCACAATTCCAAACTTATGAAATACTTCTCCGTCAAAACATAAGCTGCCTTCTTCTCCCATCATGCAGATCACAAGTTCCGGGCCGGAATCATACAGTGATTTCATCTTCCTTCTCACTTCATCGGTATCTCCACAATCAACAGAGAAAAACAGATAATTGGTATACGGAATTGCCACTTTAGATTCTGCAGAATCCGGGTCAGTCGCACAATCAAACGCTGTTATAATTCCTTTCTCTTGTAATTCGCGAAACTGTTTTCCGACTTTTCCCCAAATATCACAAACTACGACATCGAATGACTTTATGTATTCCATATCCGCTTCTGTCAAAACATAATCTGCCAAAACACCTTCATCGTAATCTCCAAAAATGCGCTCACCATTTTTAATTTCGACCTGAGAAACGGCTGTTTTTCCTTCTGCAACTCGTAAATGCGAAATGTCCACTCCTTTGCCAGCGATTGCATGCAGCATCGTCTGACCATAGTCATCATTTCCAACCGGCCCAATATACGCTGCTGTTCCGCCAAGTCTCACCGTGTAAACAGCCATATTTACCGGACCTCCTCCGGCAAAAGCTTTCCCTCCCTCTAAATTTTTATAATAATCGATACAATTACTTCCAACGGCCGCTAATCTCATACTTTCATCCTTTCCGGACTTAAAGAAGGGATGTTTGCACTGTGAAAAAGGATCCTTCCTCCCTTTTCACAGTACATTCCCATATCCTCTTTCTTTATTTGATTGAATCGATAAATCGTTCTACTTCTTCTCTGTTCGGATATCCACACCCTGGCTTCTTTGTCATACTTCCAGGACGTGTCACTTTATAAGCTGCATACTTGCTGGCCCATTCTGTAGATTCGCGCAGGCTTTTTCCCCACACAAGATTTGCAGCTACGGCAGCAAGATATCCATCTCCTGCCCCAATGGTATCCACTGCTTTCACCGGTGTCGCTTCTACTTCCCAATATTCATCCCCATCAATGATCGCACTTCCTTTGGAACTACACGTCATTATGACGCCTTTACAATGGTATTTTTGCTGTAGTGTTCTCACAATTTCATAGTTTTCCTGATCAGAATCTTCTGGAAGATTACACAACATTTTTGCTTCAACATCATTCAATACCATATAATCCAGGTAATCCAATTCTCCCATCTCTTCACTTGGCAATGGACTCACGTTACATAAAGTTGTCATTCCGTACTCTTGTTTTGCTATTTTCGCACCGTCCAATGCTTTTCGGAAAGGCATGCCAAATCCTGTAATAAACACTTTTGCTTCTTTCATCGCCTCAATTGCATTTTTTGTTTCTTCTAAAGTCAACGCCTGACATGCACTGTCTCCATCGATGATCGTATTTGTGCTATCCTCTTCAATCAAAATCAGTCCCGTTCCTGTTGACACTGAATGATCTCTATACATGTATGTGGTGTCAACACCCGATTCACTCATCCACTGGTCTCCCATATCTCCCCATGGATCATATCCTACTTTTCCAATATATCCCGTGGATACACCCAAACGTCCGAGTGCAACTGAAACAGTAGCACCTTTTCCTCCATCTTCTTCTACATGCCAATTTGTTGCTTCCAGCGTCTCCCCCCGACGCGGAAATCGTTTGATATGACAAACTTGTCCAACTCCGTGACTATTTAATACAATTACATCAATTGGTCCCATTTTT